>JAEEGL015016291.1_pt1 | contig 21537 bp, 18 predicted proteins | sample 9134231 | NCBI WGS metagenome assembly JAEEGL01 (sample SAMN16246548, study PRJNA631951) | gut metagenome | biome: gut microbiome; feature: rumen; material: fiber-attached | host: Bos | place: Iran: Karaj | collected 2018-10
CCCCACTCGATAGGATATTCGAACTTCTTGCCTGACTTCTGAAGGATGTCTACCGCCTCTGTATATGTGATCCTTACGAAATCTGAATTTACGATGTGATCGAGTCTCTCGAGAAGCCCCTTGTCAACGAACTTGTTGAAGAACTCCATCTCGGCAGGGCAGCGCTCAAGGACCGTCTTGATGATGTATTTGACCATCGCCTCGGCGACGTCCATATCGCCCTCGAGGTCGCAGAACGCCATCTCCGGCTCGATCATCCAGAACTCGCTCGCGTGGCGCGCGGTGAAGGAGTATTCGGCGCGGAACGTCGGCCCGAAGGTGTAGATGTCGCGGAACGCCAGCGCGAACGCTTCGCCGTACAGCTGGCCGGAGCCGGAAAGATGGACCGGCTTTTTGAAGAAGTCCTGCGAATAGTCGACCTTGCCGTCCTCGGTGCGGGGCAGGTTCTCAAGGTCGAGCGTCGTGACCTGGAACATCTCGCCGCGGCCCTCGCAGTCGGCGTTCGTCAGGATCGGCGTGTGCACGTACACGAATCCGCGGTCCTGGAAGAACTCGTGGATCGCCGCCGCCACGACCGAGCGCACGCGGAACGTCGCAAGGAACGTGTTCGTGCGCGGACGGAGCGTCTGCATGGTGCGGAGGTATTCGAGCGTGTGACGCTTTTTCTGCATCGGATAGTCCGGCGGGCACTCGCCCTCGATCGCGATCGCGTTCGCGTGGATCTCGAACGGCTGCGGCGCGTCCGGCGTGAGCACGAGCTCGCCGTCCACCACGATCGCGCAGCCGGTGGTCAGTCCCTTGCCGAGTTTGCGCTCGTCGTTTGCGTACACGATCTGCACGGGACGGAACGAGGTGCCGTCGTTCAGCTCGATAAAGCCGAACGCCTTGCCCTCGCGCACGGTGCGGACCCAGCCGCATACGGTGATCGCGCCGACGTAGGATTCCGGCGCGCTTTGAACGTCTTTGAGCTTCAGATACTGCATAAAAACCTGCCTCCTAAAGGGGTAATTCCGATCATGTACAGAGAATTATAACATATTTTTCACGATTTGCAATGGTAATTCTGTTTTCCGTGCGCTATAATAAGGGTATGGAAAACTACGTTTATTATTTTCTGGCGATCGCCGTCATGGTGCTGTCGCTCATCGCGCAGTCGCGCGTGCAGAGCGTGTTCAACAAATACGCGCAGATCCGCACCGTCCGCGGGATCACCGGCGTGCTGCTTGCAAACGAGCTGCTGCGCAAAAACGGGATCAGCATGCCGGTCACGCAGGTGTCCGGTTCGCTGACCGACCACTTCGACCCGAAGAATCAGGTCGTCGGTCTTTCGCAGTCCGTCTACAATTTCGATTCGGTCTCCGCGCTCGCCGTCGCCGCGCACGAGATCGGGCACGTGCTCCAGTACAACGAGGACTACCGGCCCATGAAGATGAGGACCGCGATCCTGCCGGTCGCGAACATCGGCTGCCGCATCGGACCGTTCCTGGTCATCGGCGGGCTTCTGCTGTCGCTGCTGGTCGAAAACGTCGGCAACACCGGCTATTATATCGCGATCGCCGGCGTCGCGCTGTACGTCGCGATGCTGCTGTTCCAGCTCGTCACGCTGCCGGTCGAGTTCAACGCGTCGAGCCGCGGGCTTTCGATGCTCACCGAGGGCGGATACCTCACCGAAGAAGAGCTGCCCGGCGCGAAAAAGATGCTCCGCGCCGCCGCGCTCACGTACGTGCTCGCCGCGCTCGGCTCGTTCGTGACCGTGCTGCGGCTCCTGTCGCTGGCAAGCGGTGCAAAGAGAAGATAACGGAACGAAAAAAACCTCCCCGGTCGGGGAGGTCTTTTTATTGTTCTTACTCGAACTGCTCCGCCGCCTGTTTTAACAAGTCGCGGATCGGAAGGTGCTGCGGACAGATCTCCTCGCACGCACCGCACTCGATGCAGTCCGACGCCTTGCCGCCGTTCTTCGTGACCCAGCCGTAGCGGCTGTTCGGACGGTTCGGGAACTTGATCCTGTCGTTCACGCAGCGGAAGATCCCGGGGATGTTGATCTGCATCGGGCAGCCCTCGGTGCAGTAGCGGCAGCCGGTACACGCGACGAGCGGCAGCGCGCGGATCATCCCGCGCACCGTTCGGATCGCCTCGTGCGCGGCGTCGGACAGCGGCTTCGCGTCCTTCATGAACGCGACGTTCTCCCTGACCTGATCGAGCGTCGTCATGCCGGACAGCACCATCACGACCTGCTCCTGCTCCGCGGCGAAGCGCAGCGCGATCTCCGCGGGCGAGCCCTCGTGCAGCGCGTTCAGCGTTTCGAGCGCCGCGTCGGGCAGGAACACGAGCCCGCCGCCCTTGACCGGCTCCATGACGAACACCGGCTTGTCGTGCTTTTTGCACACCTCAAGGCACGCCTGCGACTGCACGTTCGGATCGTCGAGGTCCAGATAGTTGTACTGGATCTGCACGACCTCGATCTCCGGGTGCTCGGTCAGCACGCGGTCCAGAAACTCCGGCGAATCGTGGAACGACATGCCCACGTGCTTCACCTTTCCCTCCGCCTTCAGCTCCTGCACGATCTCGAACGCGTGACAGTCGACGTACTTGCCGTAATTCGACTGCAGCACCGAATGGATCAGATAGAAATCGAAATAGTCGACGCCGCAGGCTTTCAGCTGCGTTTCGAACAGCGGGCGGATCTCCTCCTCCGTCTCGAAGCAGGACGAGGTCAGCTTGTTCGTCAGCACGTACGATTCGCGCGGATAGCGGCTCGTGAGTCCCTCGCGGAGCGCGAGCTCGCTTTTTCCGTCGAAATACACGTGCGCCGTGTCGAAATAGTTGAAGCCCGCGTCGAGATAGCAGTCCGCCATCGCGCGGAAATTGTCCATGTCGATCTCGCCGTTTTCCCTGCACTGCATCCGCATGCAGCCGAACGCGAACTTGCCCTTCAGAAGCTCCGAAAACCGTTCCATCTTTTTTCCTCCGTGCGGTCGTTTTTTCTTTATTGTAACGGCGCGCTTGCCGCGCTGTCAAGCAAAGAACGAAAAACGGACGCTCCCGTTCGGGAACGTCCGCTTTCGGTCTGCAAAAGCTTTATGCCGCCTTCTCTACGAGCGTGCACGCCGCGATCGAAACGATCGGGATCAGGAACATTGCCACGCCGGGCGACAACGTTTCTGCAAGGATGAGCGAAAGAGCGACAATTGCTACGACCGCCAGAATTGCAAGGATCATGGTGACAAGTGCAGCGATCTTGGCAAATTTACCTTTATTCAAAACGATCAAAACAATCGCAAGGACTGCCGCAGCGATCGTTCCGAAGAAGCAGATGTTCAGCAAAATCGCAAGAATGCCGCAGAAGGTTGCCGCACTTTCATATCTGCCGGCCGTAAAGAAAAAATCGATCATTTCCGACAGCGCTGAACGTGTCTCGGAAACCGATGCCTTTCCTGCTACAGCAGGCCAGAACAGCAGAACAACGGTGAGGACGAGCAGCACGATCGCAACGATGTTCTTTACAGAAAGTTTGAGATTCATACGTTACCCCCAAATATTTTTTTACGGATCTCAGTCCGTAATTGATATTATATAAGATTTGTCGATTTTTGTCAATAAAAAGGGACCGGAATCCCGTTCCGGTCCGATCACGGGTTCGTTCAAATCAGTTTGCTTCCGCAGTGTGGGCAGAAGAAAGACCCCGGCTCCTGTCTTGCACCGCAGTTTGAGCAGAACGCGGGCGTTTCGAATACCGGCTTCGGTTCGGGCTCGGGCTCCGGTTCGGGCTCGGGCTCCGGTTCAGGATCGGGTTTGGGCTCGGATTCCGGCACGGGCACGGACTCCGGTTCCGGCGCGGGTTCAAATTCAGACTCCGTCTCAGGAACAGGCTCCGGTTCGGGTTCGGGCGTCACGGTTCCAACCGGAATCACCGGGATCACCGGAACGGATTCGACCGGGTTTTCGACCGTTTCGACCGGATCGACGGACGTCACCGGTTCGGCAGCGGGTTCCGCAACAGGTTCGGGCACATTCACGACAGGATCCGGCTTTTCTCTGCCGCAGTTGATGCAGAACCGCGCTTTCGCGATATTTCTCTCCTGACAGTTCGGGCAGACCCATTTGTCGACGGAAAGCAAAAGCTTCGGCTCACCGCAGTTCAGGCAGAAATTCGCCCTCGTTTCATTGTTCGCATGGCATTTCGGACAGGTCCATCCCTGCTCTTCAAACACCGGTTTTCTTGTGTAGCAGTTCACACATTTCATTTCATTCTCATTGTTTCTCGTTCCGCATCTCGGACAGGTCCACACGGAACGATTGGAATTCGTCTGCGATTCCGTATCTGAAAGTCTCTGTGTGTTGTCTTTCTTTTGATAGGTTCCCTGAATCCATGGATTGTCCTGCGGAGACGTCGATCTCTGACCGTCGTCTTCCTGATAAATAATACATGCGGCAAGCGAGAAAATAGGAATCAAGAACATCGAAGGGCCGCAGGAAAGACCATATGCAAATACGGAATCGTCGGAGTTGCTTTTCCCCACTGCAATGATGCAGACGAAGAAATAAAAAAATGAAAGGAAAAAATGAAGAACCGTAAACGTCTTTGTTTTGTTGCACGCCATTGCGATCACCGCAGCGGCAGCTAACCCTATCATCCCGAAGAACGCAATATTGGTTATAATACTGATGGTTTTGATTTCGGAATCATCAATTAGATCACTGATCTTTGTTACGTATTGCCTGAATTCCGAAAGACTGTTCTCCTGAATACCGGTCAGCTTGACAAACGCCGGCCAGAACAGAAAGATGAAGGTAAAGATCATCAGGATGACAGCAACGACCCGCCGTACCGTATAATTGTCGGATGTATTCATGGTAACCCCCTGTTTCTTTATCATACAAATTATACTTTTTTATCGATTTACTGTCAATAAAAAGGGACCGGAGTCTTTCTCCGGTCCTTGCGTTGATTCGGATCAGTTCAGCTTCGTGCCGCACTGCGGGCAGAAGGTTGCGCCGGGTCTCTGCTTTGCGCCGCAGCTCGTGCAGAAGAGGACTTCCTCCCGCTTCACGACGGGCGCCGGATTCTGCGTGCCGCAATAGGGGCAGACCGGTTCGGACGGATCGTTCTTCGCCGTGCAGGACGGGCAGATCCACTCCGCAGGCGCGGCGGGTTTCACCGGCTGCTGCGGAACGAACGCGCCGCGCGTGACGGGCGGTACGTTCGCATATGCGGGCTGCGCCGCACGCGGCATAACCGCGCCGGGATAGCTCGTGTCGCGCTTATACAGAATGCTCGCGGCAAGCGAGAACAGCGGCAGAAGGATGCCCGCGACGCCCGGATAAATGGTGAGTTTGATGCCGTATTCGGCGTATTCTTCCTTCAGCGTGATCATCATATAGATCAGATACGCAGCGTATACGACCACGGTGAGGATCGCAAGGATCGTGTGCAGCACCGTCGCCGCCTTGCTGCGGTTGAACAGCATCAGAACGATCGCCATGCCAGCGAGCGCAAGCATGCCGAAGAACGCGACGTTGATGAAGATTGCCAGGATCGCGGTGATCGTGCCTTCCGTACTTTCTCCGAAGAGATCCAACATCTGTTCCATTTCTTCGGTTATGCTGCTGCGAAACTCCCAGAGCGTGGTTTTTTCGGTATGGGACTCGCTGTATCCGTAGCCCTCATATTCCGTTTTGCCGCAGACGAAGCTCGGCCAGAACAGGAAAACGATCGTACATGCCATCAGGATGATCGCAATCACGCGGCGGACCATCAATTTGCCGGAATGACTCATAAACTGCCCCCTTAAAAACGTTTTCTTTGCAGAAATATACAAAACCTTGTATAATCCATCTTTATAATTGTAATACGAACGAAAAAACATGTCAATAAAAAAGGACCGGGAAACCGGTCCTTATTCGGATTTGTCAGTTGATTTTTTCGCCGCAGTTCGCGCAGAAGGATGCGCCCTCTTCCAGCTTCGCGCCGCAGTTCGGGCAGAACAGGAGTTTTTCCTCCGGGATAGGCGCAGCGTCGGGAACGAGCGTTTCCGGAACGACCGGCGCGCCTTCAAACGCGGGTCTCGGTGCGGCTGCCGGCTTTTTCACGAAGAAAATAAGGGATGCGATCGCAAAGATCGGGAGCAGGAACGCCGCCGCATGCGGGAAGAAGACTCCTTCAAATGTGATCACGAAAAACACGGCTTCCGCGGTGCACAGGCAGGTGATGACGATCAGAATTATCCCGCCGATCTTCGAATTGCTCAGCAGATACAGAACGGCCGCGAGCACGGCGGCGGCAATGACGGCGAAGAACAGGACGTTCAGGATCACGACGTGCGCGGTAAACTTCGCGATGCTGTCGGTGTTCACGATGTCGCCCGTAATACTGCTCGCTTCTTTTATCGCTTTGGAATCCTTGAGCAGGTTGATCGCGTTGAAGCTGACGCGCAGATCGTTCAGGGACAGATCCGGCTTGTAGATGTGCTCGATCAGCCGGAACATGGCGTCCGCTTCCGATCTGCTGATTCCGTACTGCGACGTGATTTGTGTGATCGCAAGATCCTTAAAAGCCGTCAGGTAGCCCATATAGGACTGCGCCTGCTTCATGGCTGTTCTTGCTTCGCCGCCGAAGCCGACGTACGGGGGGAAAAACAGCAGCACGATGCACAGCAGCGCCAGAACGACTGCAAGGATCCGGAACAGACTCATTTTTTTAACGTTTTCCATTATCATACCCTCCTTATTGTGATCAGTTGAGTTTCGTGCCGCACTTGGTGCAGAATCTGACGCCTTCGCGGACCGGCGCGCCGCAGTTCGGACAGACGGGCGCCGCGTCGGGCTTTCTCGTGCCGCAGCCGGTGCAGAACTTGGAATCCGCTTCGTTGATCAGACCGCAGTTCGGGCAGGGCCATCCTTCAACGGCGGGTTCTTCGGCCGCAGGCTCCTCCGCGGGCGCGGGTTCTTCCGCAGGCGCGGGTTCCTCCGCAGGAACGAAGACCGGTTCCTCGGGCTGCGCTTCGATCGCTTCCTTCACGGGTTCGGGCGTAAATACAGGTTCCGGTTCGGGGGTGAACACGGGTTCCGGTTCGGGCGCGGGCGTAAATACGGGCGCGGCGACCGGCGCGGCGTACGGTTCATACGCGGGCTGGATCGGCGCTTCGACGCGCGCGACGGGACGTTCTTTCTTTTCACGCTTCGGGAAAATGCCCTTGTAGCTCTTGTCGCGCTTATAGACGATGCAGGCGGCGATCGCAAGGATCGGCAGCGCGAACATGCTGACGCCCGGGATGAACATATGGAAGTCCTTAACGAGCATAAAGATCCAGAGCGCAATGAAAATGCCGGCGAACAGGACCGCAAAGATCGTAAACAGGATCACCCAGAACTTCGAGCGGTTCATGAACATCAGAACGATCGCGGCGATCGCGAGCGCGATGACCAGGAAGAACAGAACGTTGTAGCCGATGTTGCCGTACTTGATCCCTTTGATCGCGCCGTCGTACGCCTTCACTTCCGCCGGCCACATTTCGGAGGCTTTGTCCGCAAAATACGGAAGCTGACCGACAAGTTTGCGGATCTCGCTGAAGGAAAGACCGAGATCCTTTCCGGATCGATACAGTGTGCCGAAGAAGTCCGTGGTGATGTTGCGGTTCAGCTTTTCGGAAAACTCTCTGATGATCCCTGCGGCAACGGAATACGTTTCGTAGGTATCCTGATCACCGGCGGCTTTCGCCCGTTCGCCCGACCTGTACAGATACTCAAAGAGATAATTATACGTCTGACGCGCGGTGAACAGATCGACGGAACCGTATCGGTTTTCGAGCTCGTATCTGTTCTTTTCAACGTATTCCTCAAGAGAATCGATCTCCGCCTTCAGATCCTTGCGCATCGTTCCGCCGACGGCGATGACCGACGGCCAGAACAGGGATACGATCGCAAGACCGACGAGAATGATCGCGATAAAGCGGCGAATGAGTTTCGACGCATGACCGGTTTTCTGCACGATTGCTTCCATATTGCATGATTCCTTTCTCATAATAAAAGGGAAAACCCTTTTATTTATTTTACCTTTTCTGTATATAATTGTCAATGAAACAAAAAGCAGGGCGAAAAACCGCCCTGCTTTTTGTTTTTTTAATAGACGCGCATCGGAACGATCAGATACAGATATCCGCCGCCCTGCACCGGACGCACCACGCACGGACTGATCGGACTGTTGAACTCGAGATAGACCGTTTCGTCGGTGATGTTTTTGAGAATGTTGATGACGTAACGCGGGTTGAAGGCGATGTCGATCGGATCGCCGACGATCGAAACCTCCATCGTATCCTCCGCGCGGCCCACGTAACTTTCCGCGTTCATCGTCAGCGTGTCGCCTTCAAAGTGCATAACGACGCTGTTGTTGCCTTCCTTCGCGATCAGCTGCGCGCGGTCGGTCATCGTCAGAAGATCCTGGGTGTTGACGAGCACGCGCGTTTTGCATTCCTTCGGAATGATGCGCTTGTAATCGATGTAATTGCCGTCCAGAAGACGCGCGGTCAGCTTCGTGTCGTTGACCTCGACGGTCAGGTGCGTCTGCGTGAGTGAAAGCGTGACGTCCTTTTCGGTCTCCTCCGTCATTTTGGAGATCTCGCTCAGCACGCGGCCCTGCACGATCGTGCGCTTTTCGGCAACGGGACGGTCCATTTTCAGATTGGTCAGCGCGAACTGGAACGAGTCGGTCGCGACGAAGGTCAGGTCGGTATCGTTCGCCTCGATCAGCGTGCCGGTCAGGACCGGCCGCGAATCGTCCTGCGAAACCGCAAACACCGTGCGGTCGATCATGTTTCGGAGCTGATCCGCCCGGAGAGAAAGATCCACCGCGTCGCCCTTTGCGTGCATCATCGGATACTCGTCGAATTCGATGCACTGCAGACGCTGACGGACGCGTCCGCTTCTGATCTTCAGGATCATGCCTTCCTGTTCGGCGTACAGCGGCTCGTTCGGAAGCTTTCTCAGAACGTCTGCAAGAAACTTGCCCTTCAGAACGCATCTGCCTTCCTCTTCGACGGTCGCGGGAAGCGTGCATTCCTTTTGGAACATCAGATCGGAACAGACTAAATGAACGCCTTCGTTCGTCGCTTCGATCAGAACGCCTTCCAGAACGGACATGGTCGAACGCGCCGGAAGCGCTTTGATGACGGAAAGAACGCCTGCGCACAGGTCTTCGGTCTGCATGGTGAATTTCATATCGTTTCCTTTCTGCCGGTTATCCACCGAGCGGTGCGGTTTTGATGGTCGGTTTCAGTATGGTTACAGCAGTTGCAGCAGCAGGGGGTGCGGAAACTGCGGATAAGTAGGTTACAGCGTTCTGTCCGCTGCTTTTTTCGGGTGGGCAACTTTTGGAAGTTCGTGTGGATAAACGCCCAGGTTATCCCCGTTTTCCGTCTTATCCCCGTTTTCCCGAAAACGTCCACTTTCCGTTTCCACGGTTTGTGGACAACTATCCCTCGCGGATGCGCGTGCGGATGCTTTCGATCGTGTCGGCAAATTCACGGTCCTCCGCGATCATCTGCGCGATCTTGTTGCAGGCGGCGATCGCCGTGGTGTGATCGTTCCGGTCGAACAGCATCGCAATGCGTTTATACGGAAGACTCAGCATCGTGTGGCAGAAATACATGGCGATCTGCCGCGGCATCACGACTTCCTTGTCGCGCCGCTGGGACAGGATGCTTTCGATCGGGACCGAATAGTATTCCGCGACGGTCTCGCGGATGCGGTCCGGCGTTACGACGACGTCCTGCTTCTGCGGAAGCATGTCCTTCATCGCTTCCTTTGCGAGCGGCAGGGTGATCGGAAGCCGCTTCAGACGGGCGTACGCGATCACGCGGTTCAGACTGCCCTCGAGCTTCCGGATGTTGTCGACGATGTTTTCCGCAATGAAATTGATGATCTCGTCGTCGACCTCGGCGTGCTCGTTCTGCGCGCGGTTCCGAAGGATCGCGGTACGCGTTTCCAGATCCGGCGCCTGGATGTCCGCCACGAGACCCCACTCAAAGCGCGACGAAAGCCGTTCCTCGAGCGCCTTGATCTCTTTCGGCGGGCGGTCGGAGCTGATGACGATCTGCTTCGCGGCGTTGTGCAGCGTGTTGAACGTGTTGAAGAACTCCTCCTGCACCGCCTGCTTGCCCGCGATGAACTGGATATCGTCGATCATCAGAAGATCCACGTTGCGGTAGCGCTGGCGGAACTCGACGTTTTTGCCGGCGCGCAGCGCTTCGATCAGGTCGTTCGTGAACATCTCGCTCGTGACGTACACGATCCGCGCCGCCGGGTTCTTTTCCTTCACGGCGTGTCCGATCGCGTGCATCAGATGCGTTTTGCCGAGACCCACGCCGCCGTACAGGAACAGCGGATTGTACGCCATGCCCGGCGCTTCGACGACCGCGAGCGCCGCCGCGTGCGCGAAGTTGTTGGACTTGCCGACGACGAAGGTGTCGAACGTGTAGCGCGGATTCAGCGTCAGCGAATTCAGCGGCACCTCGTCGGAGGCGATCCGCACGAAATCCCTGCGCTGCGCGGGCAGGATCAGGATCACGTCGAGAATGCCCGGCTCCGCCTTGCGCACGGCGGTGCGGACGTAGTCGAAGTAGTACTCCGTCACCGTGTTTTTCACGACGTCGTTCTCCGCTTCCAGAACGAGGATCTCGTTCTGCACCACGACCGGATCGAGCGAATCGATCCAGCGGTGGAACGTTACCGCCGAGATTTGCGGGCGGATGAGCTCGCGCGCTTCCGACCAGATTTTTTTGAGATCTTCCATTTGTGTTTTCCCCAATCTTTTACAGACGAAAACCGGACCGTTTCCGCGTCGATTTTCTTCCGCTATTATCATAACAGATTTTTCCCCGCTTGAAAAGTCCGTTTTTTTGCAACATAAATATGTACGAAAAGAAAAGTTTTCCGCCGTATCCTTGCATCGGGCACGGCATGGCGGTATAATCGAACGTACAAGAGGTGATCTCATGAAACAGGACCAGAAGCCGATCGTCAATTCCGATTTGATCGGCGATTTCATCACGATCGAGCTTCCCGGATTTCCCGGAAAGCAGGCGAAGCCGGAACCCTGCCGCGTCCATTATCTGACGATGGGCAGCGGGGAGCCGCTTCTGCTCGTGCACGGGATCGGCCAGTCGATCTATACGTGGCGTGAGCTGATGCCGCTGCTTGCGGAATCCTACTGCGTCATCGCGATCGATCTTCCGGGCTTCGGGTTCTCCGACCGTCCGCTTTCGCTGAACTATTCGATGGACGAAACGGCGGATATCCTCGTGAAATGCCTCGACGCGCTCGGCGTGAAAAAAACGCATCTGCTCGGCGTCACGACCGGCGCGGTCTACGCGATGCACGCCGCGGCGAAGTTTCCCGACCGGTTCATGAAGGCGATCGCGCTGACGCCCGGCGGGATCACGGAACAGATGCCGAAAAAGCTGCGCCGCCTCGAAAAGCCGCTCGGACCCTTCTATCGCGAGATGTACGCGAAAAAGGATTTCGAAAAATACCTGCCCGATTTCTATTACGACGGCACGGTCTGCACGCCAGAGGTCGTCTCGCAGGTGTTCAAGACCTGCGACGATCACGCGTCGCGGCAGGCGATCATGTACGCGGTCCGCAATTTCGATTTCGAATACACGCTGGAAACGGTCCGAAACAACGAGCGCGAGTTCTTCGTCATCTGGGGCGAAGAGGACCGCATGAATCCGATGGAAAACCTGTTCGCGCTGCGCGAGCGGCTTCCGAAGAGCGTGTACCACAGCATCCGCAACACGGGGCACTGGCCGCACGAGGAAAAGGCGGCGCAGGTCGCCGAGGCGGTCGACCGGTACATCCGCTACGAGGGCGACGCGCAATGATCGGATCGTTTTCTCTGGGCGACACGGTCAAAATGAAAAAACCGCACGCCTGCGGCGCGGATACGTGGACGATCACGCGCGTCGGCGCGGACGTCAAGATCAGATGTCTCGGATGCGGACGCGTCGTGATGCTGGACCGGCTCGCGTTCTTAAAGGCGGCGAAACAAATAACGGCAAAGGGATCGGACGAATGACGGTGATCAAAACGTTCGCGAAGCTGAAACGCGAATCAACCAAACGAAACGACACGATGGCCGGCGGCGGCAAATGGCGCGCGCTGGATTTCGTGCTGTACCTCGTTCTCGTCGCGCTGATCCTCATCGCGCTGCGCGCGGTCGTGATCGATCCGGTGCGCGTGGACGGCCGGTCCATGCTGGATACCTTCAGCGACGAGGACATCATGATCGTCGACCGCACGGCGTACGCGTTCGCGTCCCCGAAGCGCGGCGACGTCGTGATCTGTTATTATCCGGACGAGTATTACGAGGACCACGGACTCACGTACGCCTCGCGCGTCAAGCGCGTGGTGGCCGTCGCGGGGGACGTGATCTATACGGAAAACGGCAGGCTGTTCGTGAACGGCGAGCCGGCGGACGAGCCGTACGTCTCCGCGGAGCGCGCGGGCGGGTATGAGATCGGATCCGCGGCGCATCCCGTCACGGTCGGCGAGGGCTGCGTGTTCGTGTGCGGCGACAACCGCCGCGAAAGCTCGGATTCGCGCCGCGCGGACGTCGGCGAGATCCCGCTCTGCCGCGTTGCCGGCAAGGTGCGGCTCGTGCTGTATCCCAAACTGCGCTGGGTCTGAATATGGAAACGCGGGCGAAGCGAAACGTAAAAGAATACCGTGCGCAGGGCGCGCTTAAGTGGATCTTTGCGGGAGTCCTCGGGCTCGCGCTGGTCCTGTTCGTGCTGTTCGTCTGGTTCTCGCCCGTGTACGTCGCGGACGAGTCGATGCAGCCGACGCTTCAGAAGGGCGACACGGTCTTTTACGACCGTCTGTACGGGCATTTTCATTCGTACGAGCGCGGGGACATGGTCGCGTTCCGCGATCCCGAGACCGGTTCGATCCTGATCAAGCGCATCGTCGCGCTCGGCGGGGAAACGATCGAGGCAAAGGACGGCGTGCTGATCATCGACGGGCAGTACGGCATGGACGAGCACCGCTACGAGGCGACGCCGCCGCTCGACATTCCGAAAACGCGCGTGCCCGAGGGACAGGTGTTCGTGCTGTCCGACGACCGCAACTACGGCGAGGACAGCCGCAACGGCGCGATCGGGTGTCTCGAGAAAAAGGATATTCTCGGGCTCGTGCGCGTCCGCATCCGCGACTTTACGTTTTTTACCCGCTGACCCTTGACGAAAGGCGGGCTTTTTGCTATAGTAGACCCGACGCAGGGGCGCCGAACGACCTTCGGCTGAGAAGCACCCTTGGAACCTGTTGGGTCATGCCATCGTAGGAAGCGTAACCATAGCTTTTCGATTGCCGCCCGACGGGGCGGCAATTCTATTATGTTCGGAGGAGTAAGGAAATGAAAAAAACAACAACCCGCATGCTGGCGGAAGGCGGCGTGAGCATCGGTCTCGCGATCGCGCTGAGCTATCTGAAGATCCCGGTCGCGTCGCTCGGCGGCTCGATCGATTTCGTCATGGTCCCGCTGATCGTTTTCGCGTATCGCTGGGGTCTGTGGCAGGGACTGCTCGCGGGTCTTGCGTTCGGAACGCTGAAGTTCTTCATCGCGGGCGGCGCCGCGGTGAACTGGCAGAGCATGCTGCTGGACTATTCGATCGCGTACGCGTTCGTCGGGTTTGCGGGACTGCTCCGCAAAAAGAAGGGCCTGCTGCCCGTGTCCGCGCTGATCGGATGCGCAGCGCGCTATCTCGTTCATTTTGTCAGCGGCATCACGATCTACAGAATGTATGCGGAGAATGAAGTGGACGTTCTGGGCTCGATGGTCGCAACGCCCAACGCGATCCTGTATTCCGTCGTCTACAACGCCGTGTACATGCTGCCGAACACGATCATCGCGATCGCCGTCTGCGCGCTGCTCCTCAAGCCGGAGGAGATGCTCGACCGGTTCTGAGCGAACGGAACCCCAAAGGGAAGGCGGAACGCCTTCTCTTTTTTCGTTTGCGGGGGTCAAGTATAACGAAAAATTCACACTCCGTTTACGGTTCGGTGACATCTTGATTTTATAATCAAGGCATGATACTACCGGAGGTCTATCCGTATGAAACGATATAAACCGATCCTTGCGGCGGGGCTCGCCCTGCTGTTTACGCTCGGCTGCTCGGCGCAGCCGGCGGTCATCCATTCCGGACAGGAGAACGACGACAAGATCCAGATCGTGGGCGAGATCGAAACGCCCTCCCCCGCGCCGGGAACCGAGCCCGTCCGGACGGAGACCGAGGCGCCCACCGAGATCCCGACCGAGGTCCCGACCGAAGCGCCGACCGAGGCGCCCACGCCCGAACCCACCGAGGAACCCACGCCCGCGCCCACGCCGGATCCGACGCCCACGCCGGTGCCGGACCGCACGAAGGCGGAGCAGTTCTGCGATCTTGCGGAATCGCTCATCGACGTGCCGTATCAGCGGGGCGGCAAGACGCCGAGCGCGGGCTTCGATCCCTGCGGCTTCACGTACTACTGCCTGAATCAGGTCGGCGTCAAGGTGCGTCACAAGACGAGCAAGGGCTATTCCGAATACGAGGAATGGCAGCTCGTCGCGTCGATGGACGACCTGGAGCCCGGCGATCTCTGCTTCTTCATGACGCCCGGCAAGGACAGCGTCAACTGCGTCTGCATCTATCTCGGCGACGGAAAGATGATCTATCCGTCCTCGAGCGAGGGCAAGATCATCACGGCGAAGATCACCGACAAATACTGGAAGGAGGCGTTCGTGTTCGCACGGCGCGTATTCTGAGCATGGAAAAACGGATCGATCGCGACGCATGGCCGAGGCGCGCGCACGACGCGCTGTTCGCGCGGCTCGAGGTGCCGTTCTACAGCGTGACCTGGCGGCTCGACGTGACGCGGGCGTACGCGTACGCGAAACGGAACGGGCTTTCGTTTTTCACGGTCATGGTCTGGGTCACGATGCGCGCGATCAACGCCGTCGAGGCGTTCCGTTACGAGCTGCGCGGCGGCGAGGTGTGGCTTTTGGACCGCCGCGACCCGTCCTATACCTATTCGTGGGACGGCGAGCTGTTCGGCATCTGCGGCGTTCCGTGGCGCGAAAACGAATCGCCCGCGGACTTTGCGGCGCGCTGCAGAGCGGCGGAAGCCGCCTCTTCCTCTCCGGTCCCGACCGCGGAGGCGGATGCTGCGGGGCACGACGTGTATCTCTCGTCGCTGCCGTGGATCGATTACGAGCACGTTTCACAGGAGTTCCCGCTTGACGGCACGGACAGCACGCCGCGCGTCATGTGGGGGAAATTTACGGAAAACGAGGCGGGCGCAAAGACGCTTTCGTACACCGTGCAGGTCAATCACCGTCTGATCGACGGGATCCACCTTGCCCGGCTGAACGACGCGCTCATCGGGGCGATCAACGCATTGGAGGACGACTGATGGAACAGGAAAACAAACGCACGAATCAAAACGCGTCCGGCGGCGCGAAGAAGGTGCTGAAAAAAGGCGCCTTCGTCGTGATCTGCATCGTGATCGCGGTCCTGCTGCTGGCGGGATCCGTTCTTGCGACGCTGAAGCTGATGCCGAAGATCAAAAAGAGCTGCCGGGGCGGTACGGCGGAAGCGACGCCCACGCCGGAGCCGACGCCCGTGCCCGCGATCCCGTACATCGCGGACCGGAATCCCGCGTCCGCGCCGCCGCTCGACAAGCTGGGTCTGACCGACGGGCATCTTGAGGAATACGGCGAATATCTGTCCGACGTGACGCGCTGGATCGACATGACGCCGGACGGCGCGAAGGGATACACGGTCATCCGCAGCATCGACCTCGGCGTTTCGTACGTGGTGAAGGACGGCGAATACTTCCGTCTGGGCGAAGGCGAGGACGGCAAGGGCGTGCTGCACCTGATCGAAACGGATATGAACGGCGACGACGAGCCGGACCTTCTGTATACCTATCACTTCGGCGCAAACGAGGATCAGTGCTCGAAGGTCGGCTGGTTCGACTTCGCCGATCCGGAGAACAAGGCGTTTTCCGGCTTCTCGCTGCACGACGGATTCCTCGTCGTCGTCGAGGAGAACGGCGAATACGTGCTGCTGCGCGCAGAGCGCAGCGCGGATATCGAGACCGGCTCGTTCGGTCTGACCCCCACGGAGCGCGTCGGCGTGATCGTCGAGCAGTACGGCGGGATCTTCCTCATCATGGAATAAAAGCCGGAACGGGACCGTTCACGGCAAAGAATCATTTCATTCGGGAAAGGGCGGTCGTTCGCCCTTTCTTTTCGGTTCGTTTTATGCGGACTGTACAAAGCAAGCGGTTTTTTTGCGGGCGCGGGACCGAAAAAAACGAAAAAAACCGCGATAATTCACAATTTTGCAAAAAACACCTGTGGACTTCCGGCGCCCTGTATGATAAAATAAACTGAAATCATACCGAAAGGTATCTCTGCATAACCAAATACGTTTTGCAATCGTGTGTGTACGCTGCGACTGGGGAGCCCGCGGCGGGAAGGGGACGGTTCCGGAAGGGGGACATTCCATGAAACACATTCGGATCGCAAGCTTTGCGCTGGCGCTGCTTCTTTTGGCAGCGCTTTTGCCGTTGGGCGTTTTTTCCGCCAAAGCGGAAGGAGAATCGACGGTCACGGTCGAAACGCGCGCCGGGCAGAACGAGTCGGTCGAGGTCAGCGAAACCGTAACGACCGACGCGGACGGCGTAAAAACGACCGAACACGCCGCGGAAGACTATACGACTGCTTCCGGCATGATCGTCGACTATACCGGAAAGAACGTCGAGTATCCGGACGGACTTTATGCGTTTGAGGATCATTGGACCTCGCAGGATGCGAACGATACCTATGAAGCGGAAGGCGGCTCCGACAAGTCCAACGAATACCGCGCTCCGGCGACCGAGATCGGTATCCTGATCGGCGAGGACGACGTCGGCAAAACGAACACCGTACCCGGTCCCGCGGTCGGCGTGATCGAAACCACCGGCGACGTGAAGGAAAACGACGCCGACGGGATCTACGACTATACCACGACGGAACGCATCACCCAGAGCGTGGTGAACGTTACCACGAAGTCCATGGAGATCAATACAGATTCCCAGAGTGCAATCAATGAGGATGATATGTCGTATCTCCACGCCGATATGCAGCCAACGGAAGAAAATCTGCTTCCGTCGCAGAAGAACTGGTACTATGGCGGCTCGCCGGTACCTATCACTCCGGTCGATAGGCCGCCCTCAAACGAAACGGTGAGTGCAATCAAACCGGGTTTCCAGTTCATACACATCGGCACAGATCAATATGCCGGTTATTGGCCTGCTTGGCTTTACAGTGTAAATGGCGGAGTTAGTGAAGCTGAAGAACCCAACCCTGTCTATGTCGATGATAACTATGAGTTCTGGGCACAGGCAGGACATAGCAGATTCAAAAAAAATCTCAGATTCAATAAGCTATATCTTCCGAATCATCAGATTGTGGAGTACAGTGCAGAAACAAATCCGGGTAATGAAGGTTATTACACTCTCAGATGGTCGGAATGCGCTTACATTACGTTAAGCGATAAGAATAAAAACCTGATTTCGACTTACTGCGCCGATTACGATACGTCTGAGATTAAAGGCTTTTCATATATCATTAGCAATTTGGAAGACGCTGACTATTATTCGGAAGAAGAAGCGAAGCATATCCGCGCGATCTGCAATCACGGTTACTGGGGGCAGGAAACCGGGTTCGGTTCCCTGGAAGCCATGCGCCAGTTCATGCGGGATTCCGGCGAGTTTACGGAGGAACAGATCGCCTCTTTGAATGAAAGCATGGCCATGTGTGCCACGAATATGGCGATCTGGGTTTACAGCCATAAGCAAAGAAACGTTGTCTATTTAAATGTAAACCGTGTATATATAGCCGGTCAGCTCACAGCTCATAAAGATTATTCAAAACCAGCGGACGACGATGTTGCAAATGTCATTATGAGATTATGCTGGCTGCTCGTGGATCTTGATCCGGAGCTGGTTTCGGAAGACGATATGACGACCGAGAATACGATCATCAATGAAAAGCACTTCCTGAAATCGGTCAATCTGAAGATCACGGATAAGCCCGCGAGTCACGCGAACAATCAGGACGCAGATGATACCAACGACGTGTATACCGTCGACGTGGATATCGCGTTCAAGGTCAAGCCGCTCGAAGAGAACGGAGACGACCTTGTGCTGGAAATTCAGGATCAGAACGGCGAACCGATCGTCAAGGCACGTATTGCTGGTCCGATCCAGGAAGGCGAGGTCCCGGTCACCGTCACCGGCGACGGCGAATACCGAATCGAGGGTCTGGAGCTGCAGGAAGGCGAAACGGCGCTGAAGTTCGCGCTGAGCGGTTCGCAGAATCTGAAGAATGACGCATATTTCTTTACGTCCGAATATCGTCCGGAAGAGCCTGATCCGGAGAAACAGAGATCTCAGCCGATGGTCGGTATTGCAAGCGGCAAGCGCGGCGTCAATATCCGGATGGATATCAGCTTCGAACTGGACGTGACCGACGAGCAGGTCAGGAAGGAGCATATCTGGAGGACCGAGGAGAAGATCCCGCATTACGTCGATATCCCGGTCGAAAAGGAATGGAAAGACGGCAAGAACGCGGACGGCGTCAGACCCGAGAAGATCACGGTGCGTCTTCTTGCGGACGGCGTCGAGGTCAAGGTTGCGGAGATCACGCCGGACGAGAACGGCGACTGGAAGTATACGTTCAAGGATCTGCCGAAGTATACCGAGGACGGCACGAAGGAGATCGTCTACACGATCAGCGAGGACGAGGTTCCGGAGTATACGGCCGAGATCGATCAGGGCACGTACACGATCACGAACAAGCACGGTCCCGAGACGGTGGAAAAGACCGTGACGAAGGAATGGGTCGACGAAGCGAACGTGGACGGCGTCAGACCGGAGAAGATCACGGTACACCTTTTAGCGGACGGCAAGGAAGTCGAAGCGGCGGAGATCATCCCGGACGCGGACGGGAACTGGAGCTATACGTTCACGGACCTTCCGAAGAACCGTGAGGGCGGCGGCGAGATCGTGTACACCGTGACCGAGGACCCGGTCCCCGAGTATGAGGCGGAGTACGATGCGCTGCACATCACGAACAAGCACGATCGGATCACGACCGAGATCCCGGTCGAGAAGAAATGGGACGACGCGAACGATCAGGACGGCAAGCGCCCGGAGAAGATCACGCTGCATCTTTTAGCGGACGGCGAAGAAGTTGCGTCCGCGGAAGTCAAGCCGGATGAGAACGGCAACTGGAGCTACACGTTCAAGGATCTGCCGAAGTACAGGGATCAGGGCGTTGAGATCGCATACACGATCACCGAAGACCCGGTTCCGGAGTACGAAACGACGATCGACGGGTACGTGATCACGAACAAGCACGTGCCGGAAACGACCGTGATCGAGGGCAAGAAGACCTGGATCGAGGAGGAAGTGGATCCGGACGACGTGCGGCCGGTGAAGATCACGATCCGCCTGTTTGCGGACGGAAAGGAGATCGACGCGAAGACGGTCACGAAGGAAGACGGCTGGAAGTGGAAATGGGAGAATCTGCCGAAGTACAAGGACGGGAAGAAGATCAGATACACGATCAAGGAGGATCGGGTAAAGAACTACCTGACGAAGATCGAAGGCTTCGACGTAACGAACACGTATACGACGCAAACGGGCGACGTGATGCAGCCGTGGCTGTGGATCGCGCTCTTGGGCGTCGCGCTGCTGCTGGGCGGCGGACTGCTGGCGCTTGAGTGGATCAGCAGACGGACGGAATAACGAACGAATGAAAAACGCCGCGGGAACCCCGCGGCGTTTTTGCGTGCGGACCGGACAAAGCCGTGGATTTTCCGCGCGCGCCGTTTCGGAAAACCGGCAGGAACCAGGGAATTATTTACAATTTCGCAAAAGAAACCGGTAGACAACCCCGCTGTTCCGTGATAGAATAATGTGAAAGTATACCGATAGGTATACGCATTTACAACTGCATACCGTTTCAATCGTATGTGTATGCCGCGACTGGGGAGCCCGCGGCGGGAAGGAACGATTATGAAAAAAATCAGGATCGCAAGCCTTGTGCTGGCGCTGCTTTTGACTGCAGCGCTTTTGCCGTTCGGCATTTTTACGGCAGAGGCGGAAGGAGAATCGACTGCGCCGGTCATTGAAAAGCCGGTGCTGGTCACCGTGACCGACGAAACGGGTACGCCGAAAGCCGGCGCGACGGTGCAGGTGCTCGATTCGAACGGGGCCGTGGTCGAAACCGTGGCGAACGCGGACGAGACCTTCACGGTCTTTCTCCCCGCGGGCACGTATACGCTGAAGATCACCGCCGCACCCGACGGGTTCCTTGTTCCGCTCGAGGACGCGACGATCACCGTCGAGTTGACCGAGGCCGAGGAGAAAGACGATATCCCGGCGAACACCACGTTCGACCACGACCACGAGTTCTGCAATAAGGCGGGGCACGCCGGCATCGAACTGTATACCGTCTACGACGACAGTCAGGCGATCACGGCGTTCTGCTTCAACCAGAACTACGACAACCCGTTCAAGACGGCGGAAGAAGCGATCGGCTCCGGACAGTTCGGCTCGTACGATCCGGACGACCATCTGTACAAGCGTCTGGTCGGCACGCCGGAGCTTCTGTATGAGCTCGCGCAGAACAAGTGGCTCGGACCGGACGGAACGGGCTTCACCGCGCAGGAGCTGTACGACCACGTGGTGTCCATCATCTATCATCGCGATTATATCCAGGAAAAGTACGGCTTTGATGACGTCACGGTCAGATACATCACCAACATGACGATCAAGCAGTATACGGACGGCAACATGACCACGTTCAAGTCGACGGACGAGAACGGCAAAAACCTGGTGCTTCGCCGTGACAACGACGGCACGACGGGTCCGGTCGTATACGATGAAAACGGGTATTATCAGTGGAGACCCGGCGGAAGCGTTCTGGGCTCGGTCGTCGGCCATACACAGGGCGACAACGGAGCCGGTTACGTGTTCCCGCAGACCGTTCGGGACGCCTGGGCGGAGCTGCTCGCCATGACGGACCATCCGGACGATTACTATCTGTACATCTACTACCCGCATAACTTCATGACGAAGGAACAGGCGCGCAACGATCCGGACTCGGAGTGGTACTTCCCTGCGCACTATGATCCCGAGTGGATGTATTACGCGAACGGCACCGATCAGTGCCTGATGTCGACCTTCACGGTGCCGCCGGTGCGCACGACTTTGAAGCTTCGCACTGCGACGGAGATCGAGATCACGAAGACGTGGGCGGATGAAAACGACCAGGACGGATACCGCCCGACCGCCGAGGAATACACCGCAATGGTGCATTTGCTGGCAAACGGCACGGACGTGACGGAAACGTACAAGGACAACCGGACCGTCACGGACAACGGCGACAATACGTACACGGTGAAGTTCACGGAGCTTCCGAAGTACGACGAATCGGACAGCGAGATCACG
>JAEEGL012004683.1_pt1 | contig 21536 bp, 25 predicted proteins | sample 9134231 | NCBI WGS metagenome assembly JAEEGL01 (sample SAMN16246548, study PRJNA631951) | gut metagenome | biome: gut microbiome; feature: rumen; material: fiber-attached | host: Bos | place: Iran: Karaj | collected 2018-10
TCCGCTGGCAGGACTATAACGGCAAACGGCTTGGTATCCTGGTCGGGCCGCTGATGGAAGATGCGGCAGCCGAATATTTCCCGGACAGTGAAGTGCTTCTCTTCAACAGCTACCCGGACTGCATCACCGCGCTTCTGGCAGGAAGGATCGACGGCTTTCTCGGTGACGAGCCGGGCATGAAGTCTCTCCACGACGAGCAGCCGGAGGTTGATTACATTCACGACAAGATTATAAGCAACAACTACAGCTTTGCTTTCCGTCTGAACGACCCAAAGAGCGCGGCTCTGTGTCATGAGCTGAACGAATTCCTCGAAAAAAGCTGGGCGGACGGCAGTATGCAGGAGCTCAACGAGATCTGGTTTGGCGTGGAGGAGGCGCGAAAGGTCGTGGATATGTCCGACCTGACGGGAGAGAACGGTACGATACGTGTTGTTACGACCTCCACGGATATGCCTTTCTCATACATCAAGGACGGGAAAAATGTCGGTTACGACATCGACCTTGTGGTACGCTTCTGCCGCGACCGGGGCTATGCTCTGGAATTGGGAGACGTGGATTTTGCCGGGCGCATCCCTGCGCTCCAATCCGGGAAATTTGATTTTACGACGGATATGAATGTGACGCCGGAGAGGGAGGAACAGGTGCTCTTCTCCGAACCGACGAGCCAAGGCAGCATAGTATTGGCGGTTCGCGCATCGGATCTTGTTTCCCATGCCGCCGCCGGGGAAGCTGGCACGCAGTCGGGCATTTCGGACGCACAGGCTGCTTCCGCGTATGGAGCGAAACAGGCTGGCATCCGGGAAAGCATCGTGTCCAGTTTCAACAAAACCTTCATCCGGGAAGGACGCTGGCAACTATTTGTACAGGGCGTCAGCACGACTCTGGTCATCACGCTGCTCTCGATCCTGCTCGGCACTGCATTGGGTTTTGTGGTTTTCATGCTTTGCCGAAACGGAAATCCAGCCGCCAATGTTGTCACGCGCTTCTGTGTGTGGCTGGTACAGGGAATGCCGATGGTGGTGCTGTTGATGATCCTGTTTTACATCGTCTTTGGCCGCGTGCCGATCAGCGGTATTGCAGTGGCGGTGATTGGTTTTACGCTGACCTTCGGTGCGAGTGTATTTGGCCTGATGAAAATGGGCGTCGGCATGATCGACCGCGGTCAGTATGAGGCGGCCTATGCGTTGGGACACTCTAACCGCCGCACCTTTTACCATATCATTCTGCCTCAGGCCATTCCTCATGTTCTTCCCGCCTACCAGGGGGAAATTATCGGCCTCATCAAAGCCACTGCCGTTGTGGGATATATCGCCGTGCAGGATCTGACCAAGATGGGGGACATCGTGCGCAGCCGTACCTATGAGGCGTTTTTCCCACTGATTGCCGTCACAATCATCTATTTTGTGCTGGAAGGGCTGATGAACACGCTGGTGGGTTGGCTGCGCGTGCGGATTGATCCGAAGAAACGGACAAAGGCGCGCATTTTAAAGGGGGTCAAGACAGATGATTAAAATCGAACATCTGAAAAAGGCGTATCCCAATGTCACACCTCTGCGGGATGTGAGCGTAGAGATTCATGACGGCGATGTGATCGCAGTCATCGGCCCCTCCGGCACGGGAAAAAGCACGCTTTTGCGCTGCATCAATCTCCTCGAAAAACCGACGGAAGGTAGGATCTGGATTGGAGAGGATGAGATCACGGACCGCCGCTGCGATATCAACCGGGTTCGTGAGAGAATGGGCATGGTGTTTCAGGCATTCAACCTTTTCGGACATATGACGGTCATTGAGAATATCATGTTCTCCCCGGTGACGCTGAAGAAGATGAACCGCCAGACGGCCTACGACAGGGGCATGGAGCTTTTGCGGATGGTAGGGCTTTCGGAAAAGGCGCTGAACTATACTGATGAGCTCTCCGGCGGGCAGAAGCAGCGCGTTGCCATTGCGCGGACACTGGCGATGAATCCGGAGATCATACTCCTTGACGAGCCTACCAGCGCGCTTGACCCGGCCATGGTGGATGAGGTGAAGGCGGTCATTCAGGAACTGGTCAAAAGTGGGAAAACCATGATGATCGTCACCCACGAGATGAGCTTCGCGCGTGCGATCTCCAACCGGGTGTTCTACATGGACCAGGGTGAGATCTACGAGGACGGAACACCCGAGCAGATCTTCGATCACCCGCAAAAGGAACTGACCCGGCGGTTTATCAAAAAGCTCAAAGTTTTGGAGCTGGTCATTGACAGCCGGGAGTATGACTTCATCGGCGCTGGCACAGAGATTGACCGCTACTGCCAGCAAAACGGGTTGGCGCCCAGGGAGAAATTCCGCATTCGTCTGGCAATAGAAGAATTGGTGCAGCAGATCCTGTTGCCGCGTATATCTGAACCGAAAATCCATGTGACGGTGGAGTACTCGTCACAAGAGGGGAGAACGGAGCTGACGGTTACATATGGCGGCGAGCGTTTGGACCCGAGGGAAACGGACAACGAACTCTCGCTGTCTGTGCTGACCACCACAGTGGAAGAAATCTCCTATCTCTATGATCCCCAGGCGGAAGAGACGAACTGCATCAAACTCAAAATCAAATGATCCTGTATTATAAACCGCCAGGATCTCTGTTTCAAACAGAGGCCCTGGCGGTTTGTTTGTTAATTGATCATGCCGCGCTGCTCCCGGAAGGAACCGTCACTTTCGTCCCAGATCAGCTGCAGGCCGACGCCGACCTCCCGCAGTGGGAGCCTTTTCGAAAGCCGTAGCTTGGCCTGCAAAGAGGTACAATGACAGGGGTAGAATTGCTTCAGCCCTTCTTCCTGAAAGAAAGCGGCAGTTTGCGCGGTCTGTTCCGCGTCGTCGTCAAACAAATGAAAGCCGCCGATCACGCCCAAGACTTGGCTGCAGCGCGTCACCTGTTTTGCATAGCGAATGATATTGCAGATCCCGGAATGGGAGCAGCCGGTCACGATAAAGATCCCGTCCGATACAAGAAGGACCATGGCGGAATCATCCAGCACATAGTCCGGTTCCCACCGACCGCGCACATAGCGCATGCCGACCGCCTTTTGATTTTCAAAAGGAAAGTGACGGGGGATCTCACCGAGAAACCAGATGTGCTCACTGAGCTTTTGCGGTTCACGGGACAGCTGGAGCTGAAAGCTCCCGCTCAGGTCCTCGGTCGAGACAGGTGAAGAAATGGAGAGTCCACCACCTTTTTTCGGCTCCAGCAGATTCGGATGTCCGACAATTCGAGAGCCGGAAAACTCCGGCGGAAGATAGACAAGTCCCCCGGTATGGTCGTTGTGACCATGGGAAAAAACCAACGTGTGGATTTTTCCAAGATCCAAACCCATGGCCTGAGCGTTTTTCAGATATACATCCGAATAGCCCAGATCAAAAAGAAGCTGATCGTCTCCGTCCTCCAGCAGATAGCATACTGCCGGCTCACCCAGATAATACTGATCGATATAAGTGTTGTTGTCAGTGAGAACCGTCAGCTTCATGCAGACGGCTCCGTATCCTTCAGCCCGACGATTTCTCCGTAGGCGTAAATGGCATTGCGCACACAGTCCTCACAGGCGCAGAGGGGAGCGCCGGCGCCCTTGCCCTTGAGATCCCGGCATCGCACAGCGCCGCACTGCCCGGCAAAGGATTCGGCCAGCATTCTCGCAGAGCGTATGGTGTTTTTGCCTTCCAGCGCAAGACCCGTCATCTGAACCGCACCGCCCAGCGCGCCGCAGGTGGCCTCCATATTGCCCAGCCCCGCACCAAAGCCGGAGGCGATTTGCATCAGCGCCTCCCGGGAGAGCTCGGTCTGATCTGCCAGCACCGCCGCGACAGCCTGGCAGCAATTACATGCGCCGCTCTTTTTCAGCTGGGCGCCTTTTTCTGCGCGTTCTTCGATCGTCATAAGGAACCTCCGTTATGAGTTGGTGTTTTCAGTATAGCAAAGCGCGCCGAATTGTCAAGAAAGCCTTCAATCCGCAGCGTTGTCAAAAACTTCAAATCAACCGCATGCATATATGGGTCCGGGAGGCAAATGATAAAGACGGGCAATCAAGACCCGAAATGAGAAAAAGGAGATGTAAACGATGTCCACCAATACCAGCAATCATCTTGTCAATCCCGCTGCCCGCGAGGCTATGGATAAGTTCAAGATGGAAGCCGCTTCCGAAGTCGGTGTGAACCTGAAGAACGGTTACAACGGCGAACTCACCAGCCGCCAGGCCGGTTCTGTCGGCGGCCAGATGGTCAAGAAGATGATCGAGGCCTACGAGAACGGCATGAAGTAAGCTCATGTTCCCGGCAGTGCGGAGCAGTCAAATGGACTGCTCCGCATTTTTCATGCGTCATAAATGATGTCTGTTCTGTCGAAAGGGCAGCAAATGAATGTTTTGTTGACAGACCGGGGCTGAAAGATGTATCATAATTTAAGTACGGAAAAACACAATTCTTGTTTCAGGTGATTGTAAAATGGGAAAGACTCTTGCCAAAACGTACAAGCATGAGTTGAAAAAAGAACACAAGGTCTCTCCCCGGAAGCAGCGCCGGAAACAAAGACAGATTCAGCCCAGGAAGCGGATCAGCTTTGCAGGCGGGAGAGACTTTGGTGCCCTTGCCGCATATACAAAACTGCAGCCCGCGCTGCTTGTTCTGGCTGCAATTGTGCTTGTCGTGCTTTTCTTTGTGCCTTTGAGCGGATGGATGCGACCTGTCGCTTTTGCCATTCCGCTGCTGATGGCCTCTGTACAGATCCTTCCCGAGACTGCAGTAAAGCTTCGGGACGGCAGTTTTCTCAACAATGAACTTATCACGGTCTTAACGGCGATTCTCCTCTTTGTGCTGCGGTTCTACCCGGAGGCAGTACTTCTGCTGCTGCTCTATGCTTTGGTGCGCTCGGCCGAGCGTTTCCTCTTTGAGAAAGGGAAACGGGAACTGGATGAAATCCTGGATATTCTCCCGGACTCTGCCAATTTGATTACCGAAGACGGGATCGCGCGCGTACGGCCGGAGGAGCTCATTCCCGGCGATGTGATTCTGGTCAGCGCAGGGGAGAGAATCCCCGTGGATGGGACCATTGTGGAGGGTATTACCACGGTCGACACCGCGGCGATATCCGGTCAGCGTTCTCCCTGGGCGGTGAACGAAGGCTACCGGGTCTACTCCGGCTGCATGAATCTGACCAGCGACATCAAGGTGCGTGTTACCCGCCGTTTTGAAAAATCTACGGTCCGCAATGTGGTTTACGTCGCGCAGGATGCGGAGGGCTTCCCATCCGGGCAGGAGTACGCGGCACGCCGTCTCAGCATCTTCTGGACGCTTGGGATGCTGGCACTCTTCCTGATCATTGCCGTCGTGCTTCCGGCGTTCCGCGGCGCCTGGGCGGAGCAGCTCCGGCGCGGTGCCGTTCTTTTGATCCTGGCAAGACCGCTGCTGGATGCGTTTGGCATTCCGCTGGCCTATCGAAAGGGACTTGTGCTTTCGGCAAAGATGGGCGTTTTCTCCAAAGGGGAAGACTGTTTTGAATCGCTCGCCCGGGCGGAGACGATGATCTTTGACAAGACGGGCACTATTACCGAGGGCCGCTATACGGTGACGGACGTCTACCCGACGCGCATGAGCGAGCAGCAGCTGCTGACCATCGCGGCCACAGCGGAGAGCTATTCGAGACACCCCATTGCCGCGGCCCTGCGTGAAACCGCCGGCAGAATCGACAGCCGCGTTGTGCGCGCCCTGAAGGTCAAGGAAATCCCCGGCAGGGGCGTGACCGCTCTCGCAGGCGATAAGATGATCTGTGTGGGCAATGCCGCCCTCCTGGAAGAACGCGGCATCAAATGCAGCATCCCGGCTCGTCCAGGCTCCGCCATTCATGTGGCGGTGGACAAGCGCTACTGCGGACATATCCTGGTTGCCGACAAGGTGCGCAAACGGGCTTTTGACGCATTGGAAGGACTGCGGGTCAACGGTGTGGAAAAACTGGTGCTGCTGACGGGAGATGTGCTCTCGGTAGCAAGGCCGTTGGCTTCCCGGCTGAATTTTGATATGCTGCGCGCCGAGTTGAAGCCGGAAGGAAAGGCCAAGGCCGTTGACTATCTGATGCAGAACAAAGGGGAGCGCGCCTGTATCGCCTTCGTGGGCGACGGTGAAAACGATGGGCGTATTATGACCAGGGCCGACGTGGGCATCGCCATGGGGAGTCTCGGCTCCGACACGGCGCTGGCAGCGGCGGACGTGCTGATCATGGACCGCGATATTCTGAAGGTTCCGCGGCTGATTAATCTCTCCCGCAAAATCTATATGAGCTCCCGCATCAATCTCCTTGCCGGCGTCGGCGGCAATGCCTTACTGACTCTTTTTGCGGCGTTCGGCCTGCTGTCCGTTCCCGCAGCGGAGATCCTTTCCACCCTGCTGGCGCTGGGACTTCTGTTCAATATGCTACGGATTCGTTAGGAGAGCCCCTTGAACGCATACGATTTTGATAAGACCATTTTCTATCCGGACAGTTCCGCCTGTTTTTTCCGCTATTGCCTGAAAAAACACCCCTGGCCCGTGATGCGGGTTTTGCCGGCCTCGGTCGGAATGTTTGTGCGCTATCGGAAAAAACAGCTCGGCGCCAGGGAACTCAAGCAGCAGCTATTCTCCTTTCTCGGAGAGCTAAACGATGCGGAGGAGCTGGTGGCCTCCTTCTGGGAGGAAAACTTCTCCCGGATCGGCGCTTGGTATCTAAAGCAGAAACGGGAAGACGATGTGATCATCTCCGCCTCTCCTGCTTTTTTGCTGGAACCGGTATGTAAGAGACTTGGCGTGGAACTGATCGCGACCGAGATGGATATCCGAAGCGGACAAATCAACGGCGCAAATTGCCACGATGTGGAAAAGCCAAGGCGTTTTTATGAGCGCCATCCCGGCGCAAGACCGGAGGCGTTTTATTCCGACTCTCTCTCCGATTCGCCTATGGCCGAAATCTCGGAGGAGGCCTATCTCGTAAAGAAACATCGTCTGTCTCCCTGGCCGGGAAAAAAATAGAATCCTGTTAAGCAGGCTCTGCCGCTATGGCAGAGCCTGCTTTTTGCATAGCCGTCCAAAAGCCGGCATAGAGTTTGCATGGGAAGTGAGAACATGCAAGCTCTGAGCCAGGCCTGCCAAATCCTGCCCGCTGAGCTGGGACAGGCTCTGATGGAAAAACCGGATACGGAAGAAGTTCGCATGCGTCTTGGCAGACCGCCCACTGTGTTGATCCAAGGCAAAGAGTATCCACTGCTGACTCAGGTGGTGGATCGCGCGCAGATGGGTCGCGTGCTGGAGGCGGCGACCAGAGCGTCTTTCCACGCATCGCCGAGCTTGAAAAGCGGCTTCGTCCGCTATCGGAGCCTTCGCATCGGTGTCTGCGGAGAGGCCGCCTGCAATCAGGATGAACTGCTGACACTGCGCAATATCAGTTCTCTTGCCATTCGAATCCCGCATGAATCCGATGAAGCATCCCTTGTGTTTGCACAGCAGTTGGTTGCTGCAGAACCCGGGAATCTCTTAGTCGCCGCACCGCCCGGCGTCGGAAAGACAAGCCTTCTGCGTGCGCTGATTCGCGCCGCCTCCGAACTGGGCGTTCGCGTAGGCGTCGCGGATGAGAGGGGAGAGCTGTGGGCGGCGGATGCGGAGGGAAATGGTTTCGATCTCGGCCCGTGCAGCGATGTGATGACCGGGCGGCCCAAGCTCGCTGCCGCCATGCAGCTTTTGCGCGGGATGAATCCGGAGATCATTGCAATGGATGAAATCACGGAGCCGGAGGATCTGGAAGCCGTACGTGCCATTCTGGGCTGCGGTGTCGGCATTTTTGCCGCTGTCCATGCAAGGGACAAAAGGGACATGCACTCCCGCGTTCTCTATCGCAAACTTCTGGCCGAAGAGGCTTTTCCTTTGCTTGTGGTGATTGCGGTGGAGAACGGCCGGCGAAGGTATCGTTTGGAGCGACTGACGGAATGAAACTTGCCGGGAGCGTGCTGATTCTGTCCGCCGTTACTTGGATCACAGGCGCAGTCCTTTCCGCGCGGCGAAAAAAGCTCCGAAGCCTTCGCGCCCTCTCAGAGCTGCTGATACAGATATGCGGTGAGCTGGAGACCCGGGCTTTGCCGATTCCGGAGCTGCTGGAAGTGTTGTCCAGCAGGACAAGCGCTGTTGGGAAGAATTTTGTGAACACTCTGCGGGAGCAGCTTTCCCGGCTGGGCGCAGCCGGGTTTTCGGATTTGTGGGACGCCTCTGTTCTCACGGCTCTTCCGGATACGGAAGAGGAAGCAGGGCGGATCCTGCACCGGGCGGGTCTGGCACTGGGGCGCTATGAACTGAGGCACCAGTGCCATGTGTTGAGCCAATGTGCACAGGAACTGGAAAGCGTCTGCTGCCGCGGCGAGACAGCGCTTGCCAGCAGCGGGCGGCTGATGTGGGGACTGAACATGGCATCAGCCGGTCTGCTGATCATTCTCTTGAACTAGGAGAGGATATGGATGTTGATTTGATTTTTAAGATCGCCGCAATCGGAATCCTGGTTGCGGTTTTGAACATTCTCCTGCAGCGGTCCGGCCGGGAGGAGCAGGCGCTGATGACGACTATCACGGCGCTTGTGGTCGTATTAATGGTGGTTGTGCAGAAGATCAGCGAGCTGTTCAATCTGATCAAGACCCTGTTTCACCTCTGATATGGAATTACTGATAAAATGCACCGCTGTTGGTTTCTTCAGCTCTCTATCGGCACTGCTTTTAAAACGATATCACCCGGAGCTCTCCTTCCTGCTGGGGGCAGCGGCGGTCGCTGTGATTCTGCTGGCGTTTTCAGGAGTCTATGAAAGCCTGAAAAATGAACTGGAACAGATACAGCGATTGATGGGGGACAGCGCAAATTATCTCGGACCGATGGTAAAGTGCCTGGGAATCTCTCTGACAACCCGGATCGGGGCCGGATTATGCCGGGACGCGGCACAGGGGACGCTCGCAGCTGCCCTGGAGCTGATTGGATTCTGTGCCGCGCTGCTTGTGGCCATGCCGAGTATCCTGGCTATGCTCCGTACGATAGGCGGGTTGCTGTGAAAAAGCTGTTAATGATTCTGTTGCTGCTTCCGCTGTTTTCTCTGTCTGCCTACGCAGAGATGCCGGAGGGGAAGTCAGAGGAGATCTTTCAGACGGAGAGATTGACCGAGGGGCTGCGGGAGGAGGAACTGCTCGTGGGCGGGGAGCCACGAATGGACGGGCGCTACGACACGCGCGGCGCTCTGGGCCGACTTTGGGAACGATTCTATGAGACCGCAGCAAATACCCTGCGCGAGAGCATGGAGCAGTTGGTCGGTCTTTCAGCCCTGCTTCTTTTTACCGGCCTGGCCTCCGCCGCCTGCGGGACGGGTTCGCTCCGCAGCCTTGTTGAACTGATCGGCACCTGCGGTGCCGCCTTTTCTCTGGCCGGCGGTGTGGAGAGCCTGGTAGGAGAGACCATGGAAGCGATGTATCGGATCTCGGATTATTCCAAAGCCGCGCTTCCGGTGGTGTTTACCGCAGCGGCTGCAGGCGGGGCCGTCACCTCCGCGGGCGTCCGTTTTGCCGCTGTGAGCTTTGCGATGGATATGATGATGACCTTGTCGCAAAAGCTGGTTTTGCCGCTGATCACGTCTTATCTGGCAGTGACGCTTGCCGGCGGACTTTTCCCCAATCCCATTCTCTCCGCTGTGGGTCACTTTTCCAAATGGGCTGCGGGACTCGGCATGACTGCAATGGCTTTGTCATTTACAGCCTATCTAAGTTTGACCTCGGCGATCTCAACGGCTGTGGACGCCTCCGCTGTGAAGCTCGCGCGGACTGTTCTTTCCGGCACGATCCCTGTAGTAGGAGGGATGCTCTCGGACGTCTCCGCCATGGTCCTTTCTGCGGCTGGCATTGTCAGAAGCAGCGCAGGTGCCTTCGGTCTGGTTGCGGTCTGCGCCGTCTGTATGGGGCCCTTTGCGGTCCTCTCGGTTAAAGCGCTGCTGTTTAAGGCCGCCTCTGTTCTGGCCGAGTCGGTTCAAAATACCCGCATGAATACGCTACTTTCGGGTGTTGGAAATGCAATCGCACTGTTGTTGGGAATGCTGGGCTGCAACAGTCTGATGCTGTTTTTGTCCTTCGCTCTGGGTATGAAGGCGTTGAGTGTGGGATGAGAGAGGCTATCAGAGAGGTGATCTGGCTCTCCGTTTTTTCCGGTGCGATTCTTCTGCTGTGCCCGGAGGGAGGAGTGAAGCGAGTATTGAGCGTGCTCTGCACCGCAGCGCTGGCGCTCTCGGTTTTGCCCGCCGTCCATGCACTTGGCTGTGAGTGGGAAACGGAAGAGCCGGGGCAGAGCTGGTCCACACAGCAAATCGAAGAGAAGGGCGCGGCGGCAAGACAGCAGCTGCAGCAGATGTTCATACAATCCGAATTGGAGACATATCTTTCTGATCAGTCGGCAGCGCTGGGGATCGGAGAGCTTCAAATGCAGATTGAGACACGGCAGAATACAGACGGCATCTGGATCCCGTGGGCTTCGGAAATTGCGGCGCCTCTGGAGCTCTGGCAGAAGGATGCGCTGGGCAGAATGCTGCAGGAGGATCTGGGCATTCCGCCGGAAAGGCAGAAGTGGAATGAATACGGAATGGAAGAATAAGCTGATGCCCTTTCTGAAAAAGTATCAGGCGCCGCTGCTTGTACTGCTCCTGGGGATTGTCCTGATGCTGATCCCAACCGGCACAGGGCGCGCGGACGAACCAATGCCGGAAGAGAGCGAGCGGCTTGCTCTGATGCTCTCTGAGACCAGGGGCGTAGGGGAGTGCCGGGTCCTACTTTCGGAAAACGGAGTGGTCGTGGTCTGCGCGGGGGCGGAGAACGCCGCTGTCCGGCTTGACATGATCCGCGCCGTAAGCACATATACTGGTTTCGGCTCGGATAGAATTACCATTCTCAAATTAGCCCATTGAGCGCAGGGAAGGAGAACGAATCATGATGAAGAACAGAAAACGTAACCTGACAATGCTGGCCGTGCTGATGTTTGTCTGCGCGGCGGTGGCCCTGAACTGGACGTACAACAGCCGCTGGGGAAAGCCGGACGCGGAGATGGTCTATGCAGAGGACGCGGCCATGGCGGCGGCGCAAATGGACTTTGAAAAAAGTCTCATGGTCTCCGGTACGGAGTACTTTGCGGAGGCGCGGCTGACGCGACAGGTCAGCCGGGACGAGGCCCTTTCACTTCTGCAGACGGCGGCATCCTCAGAGGCGGCCTCCCAAGAGACGATCGACAGCGCCATGAATGCAATCTCTCAGATGGCGGCCTGTTCCATGCAGGAGGCGCAGATTGAGAACATGCTGCTGGCAAAGGAATTTGAGGACTGTGTGGTATATATCGGAAACGACACCGTCACGGTGGCGGTGCCCGCTCCTGCCGACGGTCTCAGCCAGGAGGCGGTGGCGAGAATTACGGAGGTGATATGCACCGAAACCGATTACGGCCCCACGCAGCTGAGCATTATTGAAGTAAAAGCATAGGTTGAATGAATCTGTCGTCTTCGCTGCAGATAACGGCAGATTCATTTTTTCATAAGAAAAATGAATATTTTTGCTTCCTTTTTTACTTCCAACATGTTATAATACTTTGATTTCATTTTGGAGGTATCCTATGGGCGAGAACTACATTACCTGCCAGGCAGAGAAAGGCAGCATTAATATTTCGGAGGAAGTTATCACCAGCGTCGTCAAATCCGCCATCAGCGAAATTGAGGGCGTGGCCGGACTATCCAACACGGCGGGCTCTGAACTGGCTGAGCTCATCGGTTTGAAAACCGTGACCAAGGGCGTCAAGGTTCAGTTCGCAGACGAGAAGATCGTGGTGGACGTCATCATCACCGTGGTCTACGGCTGCAATATTGTCGAAGTTGCCAAAGAGGTGCAGGACAAGGTCATGTCCCTGGTCCAGGCTTCCACCGGCATTGAGCGTGCTGAGGTCAATGTTCACGTCTCCGGTATTTCCTTTGATCGCTGAGCCCGGAGGTAAGCAGAGATGACGAGAAGCACAGCAAGAGAGATTGCCATTCAGCTGGGCTTTGCCGCAGCTGCCACGGGTGAGGCGCCCCAGGATCTGTTCGAACGTTTCTTTGACCGGGGACACTATGAGACGCTTGCCGAGGAGGATGCGCTGTATCAGGAGTACCCCGGCAAACAGCAGCTGGAGTACATCCGCACCCTCACACAGGCCATCGAAGATCACCGACAGGAGATCGACGCGTATATCCGCCGCTATGCAAAGGGCTGGAAGCTGGAACGCATCTCCAGGACTGCGCTGGCGGTCCTGCGCTGTGCGATCTGCGAGATCCTCTATATGGAGGATGTCCCCAATGCCGCTGCCATCAACGAGGCGGTGGAGCTGGCCAAGGGTTATGACGAGCCGGACACGGTCTCCTTTGTCAACGGTGTACTCGGCGGCTTTATGCGCGGCGAGCTGGAGACGAAAGCGGAGAGCTGAGCATGGCTCAGATTCTGACGGTTACGCAGCTCAACACACTGATCAAAGAGCTGCTGGAAAGTGAGCAGCTGCTGTCCAACATCTGTGTCAAAGGCGAGCTTTCCAACTACAAGATCTATCCCTCCGGGCACCACTACTTTACGCTGAAGGACAGGGAGAGCTCCCTGCGCTGCGTGATGTTCAAAAGCAGCGCACAGCGCCTGCGTTTCCGCCCGGAAAACGGAATGAGCGTCACGGTCTCGGGCCGGGTATCTGTGTACCCCAGAGACGGCGCGTATCAATTCTACTGCAGCGGGATCATGCCCGAGGGGACCGGCGATCTGCAGGTGGCGTTTGAGCAGCTGAAAGCCAAGCTGGAAAGCGAGGGCTTGTTTGACGCCTCCCACAAAAAGCCGCTGCCGGCGTTTCCGGAACGCATCGCCGTTATCACCTCTTCCGCCGGCGCTGCGGTCCACGATATGATCCGCATCCTCGGGGCGCGCTGGCCCATGGCCAAGGTTCTCCTGCTGCCGGTGCGGGTGCAGGGGGTCGAGGCGCCGCCGGAAATCACCGGTGCCATCCGGTACGCCAACGAATTTCATGTGGCAGATCTCCTCATTACCGGCCGCGGCGGAGGTTCTATCGAGGACCTTTGGGCCTTCAACGACGAACGGGTCGCACGGGCCATCTACGCGTCCGAAATCCCGGTGATTTCCGCAGTCGGGCATGAGCCGGACATCACCATCTCCGACTACGTGGCTGACAGAAGGGCGTCCACCCCATCCAACGCGGCGGAAATCGCCGTTCCTGACAGCCGGGAGATGCGGGAACTGCTGGCTTCCTATGAGATCCGAAGCTCACAGGCAATGCGCAAAAAGCTTAACGCGCTGCGGGAGAGATGGAACTATCTGAAAAGCTCCCGAGTTCTGTCCGCTCCGACGGCGCAGTTTGACAGCCGCCGCATGGAGCTGGATCGAATGCGGGATCGGCTGTTTGCCGCGGAGGATCGGAAGCTGGCCCAAAACAAAGAGCGTTTTGTAAGGCTCGCTGCGGCCCTGGACGCCATGAGTCCGCTGCGCGTACTCACCCGCGGCTATGCTATCGCCTCAGACGGGGAAGGCCGCAGTGTCCGCAGTGTGAATGAGCTCAGCGTCGGACAGACGCTGTGCGTTCATTTTTTTGACGGCAGTGCCGACTGTACCGTGGAAGACTTGCAAAGGAGCAAAGAGAATGGCTGCTAAAAAAACAGCTGTGAGTTTTGAACAGTCGCTCGATCGGCTGGAAGAAATTGTACGCCACCTGGAAAAGGGAGACCTCCCTCTGAGCGATTCGCTGGCCCTGTACGAGGAGGGAACCGCGCTGATCGCCGCCTGCAGCAAGCAGCTGGATGAGGCGGAGCAGAAGGTCGTCAAGCTCCGGAAAGGACAGGACCGCTTCCCGGTGGAAATGGAATTTGAGGAAGAAACCTGATATGACCACGGAAGAATACAGACAGCGGATTGAGAAGGCCCTGGCGGCCTGCTTTCAGACACATGAGGACTTTCCTCTGAAAGGTCTGGCTGAGGCGATGCGCTACAGCCTGCTCGCCGGAGGCAAGCGGATCCGTCCCATGCTGGTGCTGGAGTTCTGCCGTATTTCCGGCGGGGATATGGAGCTTGCCATGCCTGTAGCCTGCGCTGTTGAAATGCTTCACACCTACAGCCTCATCCACGACGATCTGCCCTGCATGGACAACGACGATCTCCGGCGCGGCAAGCCCACCAATCACAAGGTCTTCGGAGAGTGCACTGCCGTGCTGGCGGGAGATACCCTGCAGGCGGAGGCTTTCGGAACCATCCTGCGTTCTGAACTCCCGGCAGGCCGAAAAGCCGCCTGCGCCGAGATTCTGGCCGGCGCCGTCGGGCTTGACGGGATGTGCGGCGGACAGTTTCTGGATATGCAGTGGGAGGGCAGAAAGCTCACCGAACAGGAACTGACGGAGATCAATTCCCGCAAGACCGGCGCGCTGCTGGTGGCTGCCTGCCAGATGGGCGTGGCCGCAGCCGGTGGATCGAGTGCGATGATGGACGCCGCGGGACACTTTGGCGCTGCCATCGGGATGGCATTCCAGATCCGAGACGATGTGCTGGATGTAATCAGCACCGCGGAGGTCCTCGGCAAGCCCATTGGCTCTGACGCACAGGAATCCAAGAACACCTACATGGCGCTGATGGGGCAGGAGGGCTGCGAAAAAACCATAGCAAATCTTACCGCCTTTGCCAAACAGGTTCTGTCCGAGGCATTTGACGATACCGACTTCCTCTGCGCGCTTGCTGACGCCCTTTCTACCAGAGAGAAATAAAACCATGCCCTCGCATGGGGTTTTCTGAGGATCAACTTGAGTATTATAGAGAAAATCAATTCCTCCGCCGATATCAAGTCACTCGATTCGTTCGAGCTTCGCAAGCTCGCGGATGAGCTGCGGGAGTTTGAGATCCGGAGCATTGCCAAAACCGGCGGGCATCTGGCTTCCAACCTCGGCACCGTGGAGCTGACGCTTGCCCTGCACCGGGTCTACGACACGGAGAAGGACAGGCTGATCTTTGATGTCGGCCATCAGAGTTATACCCATAAAATTATCACAGGGCGTCGGGACAGTTTTTCCACTCTGCGCCAGCACGGTGGGCTTTCCGGCTTTCCCAAACCCTATGAGCGCGTGGACGACGCCTTTATCGCAGGCCATGCCTCCAACTCCGTCTCTGTCGCCCTCGGTATGGCCAGAGCCCGCAGCTACCTGAAAGAGGATTACGATGTGGTCGCCCTGATCGGAGATGGTGCGCTTACCGGCGGGCTTGCCTATGAGGGTCTGGCCGACGCTGCGGCCAGCAACGAGCCGCTGGTTATCATTCTCAACGACAACAATATGTCCATCAGTGAGAATGTGGGCGGCATGGCTCGGCTTTTGCAGTCGCTCAGAATCAAGCCGGGATACGTCAATTTCAAGAAATGGTTCCGCAGCGTGTCCAAGCGCACGCGCGTGGTATACGACGTGGTCCACCGCTTCAAGGAATGGCTCAAGGCCAGGATCCTGCCGAGCAATGTCTTCAGTGAGCTGGGGCTGTACTATCTTGGCCCTGTGGACGGACACAATCTGGAACAGTTGGAAAACGCCATCCGCCTCGCGCGGGATTTGGAAAAGCCGGTCATCCTCCACGTCATCACCAAAAAAGGCAAGGGATGTCCCTATGCGGAGGCGCACCCGGACAAATACCACGGTGTCGGCAGCTTTGACCCTGCCACAGGTGAACTGCTCTCCTCCGGGGTTTCCTTCTCGGACAAAGCAGGGGAATACCTGTGCCAGTATGCGGAGAAGGATGATCGCCTGACCGTCATCACGGCGGCCATGTCCGGCGGTACGGGCACCGAGTGCTTCGGCGCCAAGTACCCAGAGCGTTTTTTCGATATCGGCATCGCCGAGGGTCATGCGGTCGCAATGGCGGCCGGCATGGCAAAGCAGGGGCTGGTTCCCGTCTTTGCGGTGTATTCCAGTTTCCTGCAGCGCAGCTTTGATATGCTGATTCACGATGTGTCCCTGTTGGGACTGCATGTTGTTTTCTGTGTAGACCGTGCCGGACTTGTGGGCAGCGACGGAGAGACCCATCACGGCGTCTTTGACATCAGTTATCTCCGCACGGTACCGGGTATGACGGTGCTGTGCCCGGCCAGCTTTCAGGAGCTGAAAGATATGATGGGCTATGCCCTGCACAGTATTTCCGGCCCTGTTGCCATCCGCTATCCCCGCGGGGGAGAAGGGCGGTACCAGGATTCCTCCATGAACAGTGAAACCCTTCTCCGTGAGGGCAGCGATCTCACGATCGCCTGTTACGGCACCATGGTAAACGAAGCCCTGGATGCGGCGGATCTGCTGGCGGAAAAAGGCATTTCGGCGGAGATCGTCAAGATCGGCGTCGCGTTTCCGAACAGCTACGAACTCTGCCGCCAGTCTGTAAAAAAGACCGGGGTTTTGCTGGTGGCGGAGGAGGTCTGCGCCGCTGGGTGTATTGGAAGCGCCATCTTAACAGCCGCGGCGACAAGTCAGGATCCGATTCCTCGCTGCCGTCTGCTGAATCTCGGAGAGGGAATTGTTCCACACGGAACGGTGGCGCAGCTTCGGCATGACACGGGAATTGACGCCGCGTCCATTGCCGCAAAAGCAGTGGAGTTGGTCGGACGCGTTTCGGTGAAAGAATGAAGAAAGTACGTTTGGATCAGCTCGTTTATGAGCAGGGACATACGGAGAGCCGGGAACGCGCCAAGACCACCATCATGGCGGGACTGGTCTTTGTCAACGGTCAGCGGGCTGACAAGCCCGGCATGGCCGTCTCTCCCGACGTCCAGTTGGAGGTGCGCGGCAGTGCGCTGCCCTTTGTCAGCCGCGGCGGCTACAAGCTGGACAAGGCGCTGAAGGTTTTTCCCGTAGATCCGGCCGGAAAAAACTGCCTGGACTGCGGAGCATCCACCGGCGGTTTTACCGATGTGCTGCTGCAGCATGGGGCAAAGAAAGTCTATTCCGTGGACGTGGGCTATGGGCAGCTGGCGTGGAAGCTGCGCACGGATGAGCGTGTGGTCAATCTCGAGCGGACAAATCTGCGCTATGTGACTGAGGAGCAGATTCCCGAGCCGATCGAGCTTGCGGTGATGGATGTATCTTTCATCTCCATCCGGCTCGTGATTCCGGCTGTGCACCGCCTGCTGGTGCCAGACGCCGACTATATCTGCCTGATCAAGCCGCAGTTTGAAGCAGGCAGGGAAGAGGTCGGGAAGAAAGGCGTCGTGCGTGACAGCGCCGTCCATGAGCACGTGGTGCGGGGAATTCTGGATTTTGCCCAGGAAGAGGGGTTTTCTGTCCTGGGGTTGGACTATTCCCCAATCAAGGGGCCCGAAGGAAACATCGAGTACATCTGTCATCTGCGCAATTGCGCGGGACAGTCCCAAGAATTTGACGTTGCCGCCCTCGTCAAGGCTTCCCATGAGGCGCTGTAGTTTTGGGTGCTTTGGCCGGCAGGATTATCCTTTGATTCCGACAGGGAGGAGCTTATGATAGCAATCTGTCCCAACCCGTTTCGCGACAGCGGCTGTGCGCTCTCGCTGAACATTCAAAGTCTTTTGCAGGAGCAGGGGTTTGAAACCTGCATTTGTCCCGTTTTTTCAACGGAGGCGGACGGCGTCGTTCCCGCTGACATTCCGACCGAAAAGATCGAAGAGGTCGCGGGGAAGTGCTCGCTGATCGTCGTGGTCGGCGGAGATGGAACCATTCTCCAGGTCGCGCGGCTGACCCACTCCATCGCGGTCCCGCTGCTCGGCATCAATCTGGGCACCAAGGGGTTCATGGCGGCGCTGGAGCCTGATGAGATCTCCTATGTGCTGGAGGCCGCCAGGGGGAACTACACCCTCAGCAAGCGGATGAAGCTCGATGTCACGCTCCTGCGCGGCGGGGAAGTGATCTGCCGGGATCAGGCGCTCAATGATGTGGTGATGCACGGCTACGGCGACTGCATCAAAATCACCGCGTCCTGCAATGGAAACCGCATCACCGCTTTTTCTGGCGACGGCATTATACTTTCCACACCGACCGGCTCCACCGGCTACTCCATGTCCGCCGGCGGACCCATTGTGGAACCCAATTCCGAAAGCATCATCATCAGCCCCATCTGCGCGCATATGATGAGCTCCCGCAGCTTCGTCCTCGGGCCGGAGAGCCTGATCGAAGTGGATATGGACAAGCAGCACGGCCGCAGAGCCTACCTTTCTGTCGACGGCAACTCCGTGATGGATCTTGCCGGCGGGGACAGACTCCTTGTGCGTCGGTCCGACAGTTTTACCTGGATGGCAGATCTCGGCTTGAGAAACTTTTACGACATTGCTTTTGAAAAATTAAGATAATAAACAGGAGGACACATGATGAAACTCGGCAGACAGAGCGTTATCATGGAAATCATCAACGAGAGAGACATTGAAACCCAAAACCAGCTGATGGACGCGCTTGCGGAACGCGGCGTGAAGAGCACGCAGGCCACCCTCTCCCGGGACATCCGGGACATGCGCCTAGTCAAGGAGCTCGGTCCCAAGGGGAATTACAGATATGTTGCCGCGGCCAAACAGGAGACTCCGGATCTGGACGCGCGCCTGAAGAAGATTTTCAAAGAAAGCCTTGTTTCCTATGATGTGGCCCAGAACATTGTGGTTCTGAAGACCCTTCCCGGCCTTGCAAACGGCGCCTGCTCTGCACTGGACGGGATGGATATTGAGGGACTTGTCGGCACACTGGCCGGAGACGATACCGCGTTTCTCGCCATGAAAGACAACGCCAGTGCCAACACACTGTATAAGGAAATCGAATCTCTTTTTTAAAGCGAATGCCTGACAGGGGGCACAGCAAATGCTCAACGAACTGCACATCGAAAATATTGCGGTCATTGAACGGGCGGATCTCAGTTTCGGCCGAGGCCTGAATGTGTTGACTGGTGAGACCGGCGCCGGTAAATCCATTGTGATCGACTCCATCGGTGCGGTACTCGGCGAACGGGTCAGCCGTGAGCTGGTACGCCGCGGCGCCGAAAAGGGAATGGTCTCCGCTGTCTTTGACGCGGATGGCTGCGAGGATTGGCTGCGGGAAAACGAGATCGAAACAGACGGAGAACTGATCCTGCAGCGCCGCATCGGTTTGGACGGGAAGAGCAGCTGCCGCGTCTGCGGGGTGCCCGTCACTGCTGCCCAGCTGAAAGAGCTTGCCGCCCTCCTGGTGGACATACACGGACAGAACGACGGCCGTCAGTTGATGGACGAGAAGCGGCATCGGGAATACCTGGACCGTTTTGGACTGGATCCTGTGCTGATACAGGATTACCGCACCGCCTATCAAGCTTATAGAAAGATCGAGAAAGAGCTGGCCTCTCTGGAAATGGACGAGATCGAAAAGGAGCGGCTCAGTGACAGCCTGCGCTATCAGATCGAAGAATTGGAGCGCGCCCAGTTAAAGAGCGGTGAATACGACGGGATCTGTGCCAGACGGGATCTGCTTCGCAACTCAGAGAAACTGACCGAGGCGCTTGACTCCGCCTTGGCTCTGCTGACAGCGGATGAGGACAACGCCATCTCCATGGCGCAGAACGCAGGCTATTATGTGTCCCGGGCTGCGGCTTTTGCTTCCGATCTGGAAGCGGTGGGGGAGAACCTCAACGCTGCCGCCTTCCAGCTCTCCGACGCCGCGGAGATTCTGCGGGACTTTCGCGACAGCCTCGATTTTTCGCCCGAGGAATATGACAGCCTGGAGACCAGAATCTCCCTGTTATCCAAGCTGCAGAGAAAGTACAACCGGGATGAGGACGGCTTGATTCAGCATCTGGAGGAGTGTCGGGAAAAGCTGGATAATATCCAATACGCCGATGAACGCAGCGCAAAGCTCCAGAAGCAGTTGAAAGAGGCCGAAGGTTTCTGCCGCAAAAAGGCGGCCAAGCTCACCCTGGCTCGCCGGGAGGCTGCCGGGAAACTGGAAACGCGCATCATTGAGGAGTTGCGTGCGCTCAGTATGCCCTCTGTGCGCTTTGCCGTGGAGCTTGCACCGCTGGAGGGAGACCCCGGCTTTGACTCCTACGGCGCCGACCGCGTGCGCTTTCTCATGTCCGCAAACGCCGGCGAGGAGCTCGGGCGCATCAGCCGCATCGCCTCCGGCGGTGAGCTGAGCCGGATTATGCTGGCAATGAAAAACGTCTTTGCGGAAAACGACCCGGTACCCACTATGATCTTTGACGAAATCGATACCGGCGTGTCCGGTATTGCCGCCCAGCGGGTAGGGGAGAAGCTCTACTCGGTCTCTCTGGGCAAGCAGGTCATGTGTGTCACGCATCTGCCGCAGATCGCCGCCATGGCGGATCAGCACTATCTGATTTGCAAAGAGGAACGCGGCAGCCGCACATATACGGATGTCGCAGCTCTGGACCGCGAAGGGCGCAAGCGGGAGCTGGCCCGCCTCCACGGCGGCGACCACATCACCGCAACGACCCTTGCCAGCGCCGAGGAGCAACTGACCGCGTGTGAGGGATTTAAAGCGGAAAAGTGCTCAAAAACGGGCCTTGACAGGCATTAAAAACTCCTGTATAATCGCACATGTTAACGCTGAGACGGACAAGAGTAGACCGCCCGCAGCCTGTTCAGAGAGCCCCTTGGCCGGTGAAAAAGGGGAGAGGCAGACGGTTGAATACGGTCCCGAGCGGCACACCGAAAGCGAGAGCAAGTAGGCTGTGACGGGTGCGCCCGATAGCGCGCATGAGTGCTCTGCACTCGCTGAGGTTTCACCCGTGAGGGGGAAACGATCAGAGGTGGTACCGCAAATCTGCCCTCTGTCCAAACGGACAGAGGGCTTTTTCACGGAAGGGGGATGCGATATGTCCGTAGAAGAGAAGGCCGTCTCTTATCACCGCGCAGGCTTTAACTGCGCACAGAGCGTGCTCTGCTCTTGTGGGGCGTATACCGGGATGGAAGAGAAAACCGCGCTTGCTGTCAGCGGCGGTCTCGGCGGAGGATTCCGCTGTGGGGAGATCTGCGGAGCACTTTCCGGGGCTGTTCTGGCCGCCGGACTCTGCTGCCCCTATCATGACAATGCTGATTTGTCGACAAAGGAGGCGATCGCTGCCCTCGCCCGGAACCTGACTGGGACCTTTCAGCGTGAGTTTGGCGCGGTACGCTGCGCGGAGATCAAGGGCGACGGCAGCAGATGCAACGAATACATCGCCTTTATGGCGGAAACATGCGAAAAACTGTTTCAGCAATTACAAAATTCAAATACAACAGGAGAATGAAAATGGGAATCTATGAAGAACTGGTCGCCAGAGGCCTGATTGCCCAGGTAACCAACGAGGAAGAAATCCGCGAGATGGTCAACAACGGCAAAGCCACCTTCTACATTGGCTTTGACTGCACTGCCGACTCCCTGCATGTGGGCCACTTCATGGCGCTTTGCCTGATGAAGCGCCTGCAGATGGCGGGCAACAAGCCCATCGCCCTGATCGGCGGCGGCA
>JAEEGL015841912.1_pt1 | contig 21536 bp, 21 predicted proteins | sample 9134231 | NCBI WGS metagenome assembly JAEEGL01 (sample SAMN16246548, study PRJNA631951) | gut metagenome | biome: gut microbiome; feature: rumen; material: fiber-attached | host: Bos | place: Iran: Karaj | collected 2018-10
ATCTGAAAGAAGTGATATCAGCAAGAGCAATATCTTCTAGCTATCTGCCAGAATGGCGACCAGGGCAGGATTATCGACAGTGCTATAGCGCGCATAAAGACATGGGTGGCGGTGTAGGTATTGATCTTATTCATGAATGGGACTATTTAACTTGGTTCTTTGGCATGCCAGAAAAATGTTATAGCATTCAGGATAAGATTTCAAATCTTGAAATAGATAGTGATGATGTAGCTATTTATATAGCCAAGGTGGGCAAAATGGCAATTGAACTTCATTTAGACTATTTTGGAAGAAAGACCACTCGCCGATTGGAACTCTACATGCCAGATGATACCATCATTTGTGATATTCTTGAAGGCTCTGTCTTATATCAGAAAAAGAATGAATGTATTTATTTGAATGCTGAACGTAATGCTTATCAGATAGCTGAGATTAAGCATTTTTTTGATATCATAGACCATAAGATACCTAATGACAGCACTGTAGAACATGCTTATCAGGTTTTGAAATTAGCAAAAGGAGAATTGTGAAATGAATATCCTATTTACATTCTGCGGCCGTGCAGGCTCAAAAGGAGTTAAAGGCAAGAACGCCCGAGACTTCCTAGATATACCATTGGTATGGTATTCTATGGCTAATATAGCTTTATATAAAGAACGTTATGCGGGTAATGACCAAATTGATATCGTATTGAATACCGATAGTGAAGATTTGATTAAGTTGGTTGAGCAGGTGAAAGATCTGGATGTGACAATCTTACGACGCGATGCAAGTCTTGGGGGTGATAAAGTGCCTAAAGTGGCAGTTATCTTAGATTGCCTTACTCGTTCAGAAAAGTTGTTTAATGTTAATTATGACATGGTGGTTGATTTAGATATCACATCACCGCTTCGTACTGTTCTGGACATTAAGAATGCGATTGATAAGAAGGCAAAAAGAGCAGATGTGGATGTTGTTTATTCAGTAGCTCCATCTCGACGTAATCCTTATTTTAATATGGTAAAGGAAGAAAATGGTTTCTTCTGTAAAGCTATACCTTCAAACTTTACCACCCGTCAGGAGGCACCTGTATTTTATGATATGAATGCTTCTATCTATGCATATAGCCCTGAAGCTTTGAAGAATAAAGAACATGCTACTTTTTTTAATTCTGGTTGCGATGCAATAGTCATGGCAGATACAGGCATCCTTGACATAGATTCCGAAGAAGATTATGATTTGATGCAGGTTATAGCAAAATATCTCTTTGAGAATAACGAGGCGTTTAAGGAAACATTTAATAAAGCATATAGCTGGAAGTAATATGTTGATTTTGGATATTTTAAAGAAACGTAAGTTTGACAAGGATGCTGATAGATTAGGACCAGATTGTCCATTTACTCATTGGCGACTTTTTATAAAGTCGTTAGGGAAGAAAATATGCAAGCAGAAATTTAAGAGTTTTGCAGAAACTGCAGAGATGCGACCTTACTCTTATGCAGTATGTACCAGCCAGATCTCATTGGGTGAGAATGTTGTTATGCGACCTGGTTGTATGTTTTTTGCTGATACGGTAGGAGGATACATAGAGATTGGTGATGATGTTCTTTTTGGTTCTGGAGTTCAAATCTATACAAATGATCATGCTTTTACTGATAAAACCAAACCAATCAGCGAGCAGGGCTATACACCTAGTGCACCTGTCATTATTAAGAAAGGTGCGTGGTGTGGAGCCAATTCAATTATTTTAAAAGGTGTTACTATTGGCGAGAATAGTGTTGTAGCAGCAGGAGCAGTCGTAACAAAGGATGTGCCTCCATTTACTATAGTGGCAGGAGTCCCTGCTAAAATAATAAAAGAAATAAGTTAAGTAACAAATATATTTATGGCAACAAAAAAAGTATTTTGGTGTAAGCATTGTTTGAATATGTCTACACGTCCACGTATACAGTTTGATGAGCGTGGCTATTGTAATGCATGTCAGTGGCAGGAAGAGAAGCAAACGCTCGATTGGGAATCTCGTCAGAAAGAACTTCATGCTCTTCTTGACAAATTTCGTTCAAAGAATGGTGGTTTCGATTGCATAGTTCCTTGTAGTGGCGGTAAAGATGGATCCTATGTAAACTATATGCTGAAGCATAAGTATGGAATGAATCCTCTGGCAATTACGATCCGTCCAGCGCTAACTTTGGAAATTGGTGACCAGAACCTGAAGAATTTCATAGACTCAGGATATAATCATATTCATGTGAGTCCGGATGCCAAAACTATGCAGGTTCTTAATAAGTATGGTTTTATCGAGAAAGGATTCCCGTATTATGGTTGGCTGATAGCAATTCATACGGCAGTTATTCGTACAGCTTTTAACTTTGATATCCCTCTGTTGTTCTATGGGGAGGATGGTGAGGTTGAATATGGTGGTTCTACTGAGCACAAGAATGTTGGCTGCTATGATATTGAATACATGAAGCGTGTTTATTTGGAGGGCGGTTATGAGAAAGTACTCGATAAAGCTATAGCAGATGGTATCCTAACAGAGAAAGATTGTTATTTTTATCGCTTCCCTAGCGATGAGGAAGTGGCTAGGAAACAGTTGACTTTCACACACTGGTCATACTACGAGAATTGGGATCCATATCGTAACTATATCGTTGCTAAGGAGCATTGCGGATTGCAAGAGAAGCAGGACAATAACTCTGGTACTTTCACGAACTTTGCTCAGAACGACCAAGCACTCTATACTCTCCATGCATATCTGATGTACCTGAAGTTTGGCTTTGGTCGTGCCACTCAGGATGCAGGTATTGAAATCCGTCGTGGAGCTATGACCCGAGATCAGGCTATCAATCTTGTGAATCTTTACGATAACCAGTATCCCGAACAGTTCATTGATCTTTATCTGGATTACTATCAGATGACCAAGGAGGAGTTTGATGCCGTCCTCGATAAGTGGGTTAATAAACACTTTTTTGAGAAGATTGATGGTATTTGGCAGCCAAAGTTCACGGTAGGCCAAGATTTTGAATACGAAGAGTAAGCATGAAGCCGCTTGTAATAGTTGATTATGGTATGGGCAATATCTATTCAGTTCAAAGTGCCCTGACATATTTGGGAATAGATTCTGTTTATACTAATGATTCTTCAACAATATTGGATGCCGACCATCTTTTGCTCCCAGGCGTTGGATCATTCCATGTCGCCATGGAGAATATCATAAAATTAGGTTTGGATATAACATTAAAAGAAGCTGTGCTAAACAGACAGATCCCCATTTTGGGTATCTGTCTGGGCATGCAGTTGCTCGGAAAGTCAAGTACAGAGGACGGCTTTACAGAAGGATTAGGCTTCTTTGATGGAAAATGCGAGAAGTTTGATGCTAATGCTGAGTTGAAAGTCCCTCATGTAGGCTTTAATGATGTAGATGCTCCAAAAGGGTCAATGTTATATGATGGATTAGAGAACCATTCTGATTTCTACTTTGTGCATAGTTATCGGATGCAGACAAATGAGGAAGAAGGTATAGCCTATTGTGACTATGGAGGTCGTTTTGTAGCCTCTTTCGAGAAGGGGCATGTTATGGGCACACAATTTCACCCAGAGAAGAGTCAGCGTAATGGATTGACACTCTTGCAGAATTTCGTAAACATAAAATGAAGAAGAAACGTTTAATCTTTACCCTGTTGCATAACAATGGAGGGTATATGTTGAGCCGTAATTTTAGATTGCAGAGAGTTGGTGATGCAAATTGGATTAATAAAAACTATAATTTCGGAAAGATTGCCTTCTCTATTGATGAGTTGGTTATTTTGGATGTGACTCGCGAAAATCGAGACCAGGAGAAATTCATTGATTCCTACAAGAGAATTATTCCCAATGTTTTTGTTCCCATTGCCATAGGTGGAGGTATACGTTCTTATGAAGATGCCAGAAATCTTTTCCTCAATGGAGCAGACAAAGTGGTTATTAATACTTTGTTATATAAAAAGCCTGAGGTTATAGAAGAGATTGCTAAGGAATATGGAGCGCAGTCCATTATTGCATCTGTCGATTATATTGAAGAAGATGGTATTTTCCATTGCTATGTGGAAAATGGAACAGAAATGTTACCATTTCAATTAGAAGAATATCTCCACCATATTGTGAAGCTACCAGTGGGTGAGATATACTTGAATTCAATTAAGAAAGATGGAACAGGATTCGGTTATAATATGAATACGATTCCATTCATTGACGGTGTAGATGTGCCTATAATCATGTCGGGAGGTGCCGGTAATGAGTCTCATTTTGTTGAGGCTATCCAAGCCAGTGATAATATTGATGCGGTGGCAACAGCCAATCTGTTCAATTTTATAGGTAATGCACTGCCTAATTCAAGAAAGGCATTAATGGAACAAACAGGTAAATTTGCAAAGTTCAAATAGTAATTGATGGAATATAAAAGATTTGTCATATATCATACAGAAACGTTTCTTCAGGCTCTGACTCAAATTAATGCCCTGGAATTAGGGCCGTTGGTCCTTTTTGTAGTTGACGAAGAGAATAGAATGGTTGGTACATTAACTGATGGCGATTCGCGAAGGGCATTAATTTCTGGAGCTTCTGTTAATGATTCTGTCTCAAAGGTGATGCATCGTAATTTTAACTTTCTGACAAAGGATGTTGATTATGATGTACGGCATCTCCACGAGATGAAACAAAAGAAGATTCATCTTGTACCTATTCTTGACAAAGAGCATCATATCATTGATATTATCGATTTAGAACGATATCAGACCAGATTGCCTGTTGATGCGGTTATTATGGCTGGTGGTAAGGGTGAAAGATTACGCCCGTTGACAGAAAAAGTACCAAAGCCCTTGTTGAAGATAGGTGATAAATGCATAATTGATTATAATGTAGATAACCTCATTCATTGTGGCGTGGAACATATCTCAGTGACAGTCAACTATCTGAAGGAACAGATAGAGGCTCATTATGAGCAACCAAGAGATAGAATAAAGGTTCAGACCGTCAGAGAACCCCAATTTCTGGGTACAATTGGAGGTCTTCAATTTGTCCACCGTTTTTACCATGATACAATTCTCCTTATGAATAGTGATTTGTTCACTAACATTAATTTTGAGGATTTCTATCTGCATTTTGAAGAGCATCAGGCTGATATGTCCGCTGTGGCCATTCCTTATAGCATTTCAGTGCCCTATGGTATTTTTGACATTGATCAAAAACGTGAGATTAAGGGCATTTTAGAAAAACCAACTTACAACTATTATGCCAACGCAGGTATCTACTTGATTCGTCGAGAAATGTTGGAAAAATATATTCCCAAGGATACCTTTTTTAATGCCACTGACTTTATGGAGAAACTGATATCCGAAGGTCGTAAAGTGATTCGTTTCCCATTATCTGGCTATTGGATAGATATTGGTAATAAACAGGAATATCAGAAAGCACAGGATTTAGTGAAACATTTATAGATGTAAGCGTCCAAAAATGACGTGTTGCGCCGATTAAGATAATAATTAACCTTTCTTGGACGAGCCAAGCGACAAGGTCGAGCGGCACTGAATTTTAAATTTTTCGATTATGTTACTTTCCCTCGCTTCACGTAATCGACTGTGTCGCTTGGCTTGTCCAAGAACAGTGACTTTCGGTTCAGTAGCAAGGATTTTGAAAAGCTCTGGTTTTTGTACCAGACTCACTTCGGACACTGGAAGATCTATATGTGGCGTTTTGTGAACCGAGCCCTTGGCATGGTCATCTTCTTCTATGAGGATACTACCGACAAGAATGGCGTGAAGTATGGGTGAACGGATTATGCACGCTTGAACTTGTTCGCTTATTACCGCAGGGATGCAAGAACCTGCTTCCAATGACTATCGGGTTAAAACGATATTAATAAATCACAATTATCGTGCCAATGAGCAAAATACCAAGTTTACTTGGATTTTCGAGTGCAGCCGATAATCAATATATATTAAAATTTAATCACTCCAACTGTTGGTGGGCATCGAAGGATGCCCGCTCAAAAAGGGCAAAACCAAATTTTGGACGCTTACTACACTTATAAACAAAGTTGAACTAAAGTGCTGCTACATTTGTACGGAATGCTAATGTTGACAAATTTTACAAATTTTACAAAATCAAAGTATTTTGAGAGGGATTCTAATATTGAGTTATTGAGAATTGTAGCTATGATATTGGTTTTAATCGTTCATGCAGATTTTCTCTCCCTTGGAGAGCCCAACATAGATGACTTGACATCTTCTCCTGGGGGTACTTGTTTACGTGTCTTAATTGAATCTCTATCTATTGTTTGTGTGAATGTATTTGTTTTAATTTCGGGATGGTTTGGGATAAAGTCAAATTTGTCTCGCTTTTTTTGTTTTTTATTCCAAATCTATTTCTTGGAGTTGTTTGTTTATGTCCTTTATTTAAATATGGGGATGATAGATACTATTTGTTTCCGGGACTGGATGAACATACTGTTGTGTAATGATTATTGGTTTGTCAAGGCTTATGTCATTTTATATCTGCTTGCTCCAGCTATGAATGCATGGTTGGAAGTGATGCCTAAAAAACAAATAGAGCAGTTCCTGTACTCTTTTTTTTCCATTCAGACATTGCTGGATTTTTGGTGGGGAACTAATTTTTCTGGAGCGGGGTATTCTGGATTGTCATTTGTTGGCTTATATGTTTTGGCTCGATATATTCGACTTTATCCTAATAAATATTTTAAACTAGACAAATATCTGGATTTGACTATTTATTTAATTCTAACTTTGTTGACCTCATTTGCGACATTCGTTCAAATTTATATGCATGGTGTTGTTGGATGGTTTTATTACTATGATTCACCATTTGTGATATTGGCAGCTGTTTGTCTTCTATTGTTTTTTTCAAAATTATCAATACGAAGCAAGGTGCTCAACTGGATTGCTGTATCGTGTTTTGCGGTTTATATCGTGCACTGTAGTCCGCTCTTTTTGCCTAATTATATAACAACAATTAAAGTATGGTTTGATCAAGAGCCAAGTTTTTCCTTTGTGTGTTACACCTTGATGTATGTTTTTGTTATTTTTATATTATCAATATTGATGGATAAAATTCGGATTTTTGTATGGCAGTTGATATGTCTTTTATGGAAAATATGTATAAAATTATGCTTTAAAATTCGATGTGCGGGGCGTGTTGTATAAGTATCTTGTGTTCCAATCATATATGTACTCCTTTGATATTATGCTATTTCCAGAAATCGTGATATTCATTACTGTTGCTTTGGGGTTAGTGTTATGTATCTCAGTGTTTTCAACAGTGTATTATGTGTTTTTGATTGAAGAATTGGGTCTTATTTGAGGATAAAGAATGGGCAATGTAGATGAGGTGAAAGACGAAGATCATATATATAAATAATTTTAATTAATTTGGCAGATTCCTAAATTATTCGTACTTTTGCAGCAAATTAAAGGGGAAATAGATTCCAAAGATATTACCCTGCTTGACAGATATGAAGCTTTATATGTTGCCTAACTTGTTGGCAATCATTTGATTATGTCTGTGTATTAAAAATGTTTTATTTGTAATGAGATAAGAATATCAATGAATAGAGAATGGACGTTAATTATCAGACCTCACGAGAAATTGTGGAAACTGAACCTCAGAGAGGTTTGGGCTTATCGTGATCTGGTGGAGCTTTTTGTAAAACGTAACATCGTTGTGCAGTATAAACAGACAATTTTAGGTCCGTTGTGGTACTTGATACAGCCAATTCTGACGGTTATCATGAATATGGTGGTTTTCGGCGGTATTGCCCACATGAGCACAGATGGGGTGCCACAAGTCCTGTTCTATATGGCTGGTAATGTTTGCTGGTTCTATTTTTCTGATTGCTTGAACCAGACCTCCAGTACATTTGTTACTAATCAGGCGATGTTTGGTAAAGTTTATTTTCCTCGCATGGTGGTGCCTATCAGTACTGTGATCAGTAATCTGTTGCGTTTTGGTATTCAAGTGCTACTATTTATAGCTTTTTATCTCTATTTCTGGATAAGTGGGGCTGACGTCGCTCTTACTTGGGCAATGCTCTTAATACCGTTGTTGATATTGATGTTAGCAGGTCTTGGTTTGGGCTTTGGCATCTTGGTATCATCATTAACAACTAAATATCGTGACTTAACTATTCTTTTCACCTTTGTTGTGCAGCTTTGGATGTATGCCACACCGATTGTCTATCCTATCAGCATGGTGACGAATGAAACGCTGCGAACTATTATCATGCTGAATCCTATGACAGCCGTGGTTGAGGCTTTCAAATATGCCACTTTAGGTCAGGGCTATTTCTCTTGGGGTGCATTAGGCTATAGTTTCGCATTTATGAGTGTCTTGTTGCTTTGGGGAACAGTGGTGTTCAATAAAGTACAACGTTCTTTCATGGATACCGTGTAAATGTTATGAACAAAGAAATCATAACAGTCACATCCCCGTTGCTCCCTGATTTAGGAGAGTTCAATGAGATGCTAAAACAAATTTGGGAGTCCAAGTGGATTACCAATATGGGGCAGTTCCATAAACAGCTTGAGGAGGCGCTTGCCGAGTATCTCCATGTGCCTTATGTTTGTTTGTTTACCAATGGTACCCTTCCTCTGATAACCGCTTTGCAAGCTTTGAGGATAACTGGTGAGGTCATTACTACTCCATATAGTTTTGTTGCAACGACACATGCCATCTGGTGGAATGGGTGTAAGCCAGTATTTGTAGATATTGATCCTTCTACAGGAAACATGGATCCTGATAAGATTGAGGCTGCCATCACTCCTGCTACCACCTGTATCATGCCTGTGCATGTTTATGGTAAACCATGTGATACTAAGCGCATTCAGGAGATAGCTGATAAATACGGTTTAAAAGTTATTTATGATGCGGCTCATGCTTTTGGTGTAGAAGTTCCTGCCGAACAATATGGTCTTCCAGCATATGATGAGAGTGGAATGGCTGGCATTATGAACGCTGGTGATATGAGTACTTTGAGCTTCCATGCAACAAAGGTCTTTAATACGATAGAAGGCGGTGCGCTCGTGGTTCATGATGAGAAGATGAAGCAACGCATAGATCAGCTTAAGAATTTTGGCATTACTGATGAAGTGACCGTTGTTGCTCCTGGTATCAATGGAAAGATGGACGAAATGCGTAGTGCGTATGGTTTGCTGAATCTGAAACAAGTAGATGAGGCTATTGAGGCTCGTCATCAGGTTGCTATCCAATATCGTAAAGCATTACGAGATGTTGATGGTATTCATTTTATGGATGATTTGTCAGGTGTTCATCACAATTACAGTTACTTCCCTATCTTTGTTGATAAGGAGATATTCTGTATGACTCGTGATGAACTATATGATAAGATGAAAATGCAGGGAGTGCTTAGCCGTAGATACTTTTATCCATTGATAAGTAACTTTCCTACCTACAGCGGGTTTAATTCGGCAAAGAAACAGAATCTCCCTGTTGCTAACAAAATGGCTGATGAAGTCCTCTGTTTACCTTTGCATCATGCATTAACAAGAAATGATATTGAAATGATAATTAATTTTTTTAATTAGATGAAAAGGCTAATTATTATTGGAGCAAGAGGATACGGTAGGCATGTACACGACCTTGCCAAAACCATGGATGGATTTAGTTCGGAATTCACTATAAAAGGTTTTTTAGATGATAAAGCTGATGCATTAGAATCATATAGTAACTATCCTCCTATTCTATCAAGTGTAGAATCATACGAGCCCCAAGAAAATGATGTGTTTGTATGTGCTTTAGGAGATGTGAGTTATAAAAGAAAGTATGTAGATATCATTGCTTGGAAGGGGGGAGAATTCTTCTCTGTTATACCAGCATCTGTAAGAATTGGATCAAATTCAATTGTGGGAAAGGGATGTGTTCTTGGTTATAATAGTGTTATAGATTGTGATGTAAGTATTGGTGATTTTGTAACTATACAAGAGAATGTGGTGATTGGGCATGATGTTGCAATCGGTGACAATTGTATGATTGATTCTTTCTCATTTTTAGGAGGCTTTTCTAAAATAGGAAAGAATGTAACTATTCATACTTCTGCGGTGATTGTACCTAAAATTGTAGTAGAGGATGAGTCTGTGGTTAATGCAGGTTCGGTGGTTATTAGAAATGTTAAATCTGGAAGTATAGTAATGGGAAATCCAGCTAAAAAATTATTAGTTCCAAATAATTAGTTTTTTGTCATGACAAATTTAGAAAAGTACAACAAGGTTTTTTGTGAATCATTAGAAATTAGTGAAGAAAAGTTGGCAGGCCTAAAATACCAAGATGTTGAAACTTGGGACTCTGTGGGTCACATGAATCTAATGGCAGAGCTTGAGGAAGCATTTGATATTATGATGGAAACTGATGATATCGTTGATTTCTCTTCTTATGAGAAAGGTAAGGAAATCCTGTCGGCTAATTATGATATAAACTTTGATGAGTAGGAAATGCTGACAGGAAAAAATGCGGTAGTAACGGGAGCTCTCCAAGGAATTGGTAGGGCAACCGTTGATTTTTTTGCATCGATGGGTGCAAACGTATGGGCTTGTGCACTGAGTCCTACTGATGAATTCGAAGTGCATTGTAAAGAGGTTGGAGAGAAATATGGCGTATGGGTAAGGCCTGTCTACTTCAATCTGCTTAATCAGGATGAGATCAAGGCTGCAGTGAAGACAATTCAGTCGGAGAAGTTGCCGGTCGATATTTTGGTGAATATCGCCGGTATGACCAAGGATGCCCTCTTTCAGATGGTATCTATGGATACCCTTCACACCCTCTTTGAAGTGAACTATTTCTCTCAGATCTACTTTTCCCAGTTTATGACTAAACTGATGTTGCGTCATGGTAAGGGCAGTATCATTTTTGTGAGTTCAATCTCTGCATTGGATGGAAATGCTGGTCAGGTAGCATATGCGTCAAGTAAAGCGGCTCTGATTGGGGCTATGCGATCAATGTCGAAAGAGTTGGCATCAAAGGGAATCCGTGTGAATGCAGTGGCTCCAGGCGTTATTGACACCGATATGAATAAGGTGGTTCCTCAGGAAGTGAAGGACGAGAAAATTAAGACAATGGATATCAAGCGACTTGGCAATGCTGAGGAGGTGGCTAGTACGATTGCTTTCTTGGCATCAGATCTTTCAGACTATATTACAGGACAGGTTGTTAGAATAGATGGAGGAATCAAATAATGAGCAAAAGACTTTTATTAGGCAAGAATGCTATTATAACAGGCACTGCCCGTGGTATGGGTAATAAGATGATGGAGGTATTTGCCGAGAACGGTGCCAATATATGGGCGTGTGCGAGAAAGAAGAATGAAAAGCTAGAGGCACAGGCCAAAGAACTATCTGAGAAGCATGGAGTTGAGATTACTATCATCTATTTTGAGATGACTAATTTGAATGAGATGAAGGCTGCCGTGAAGCAGATTATGCAGACTAAGAAACCTGTAGATATCCTGGTAAACAATGCCGGTATCACCTATAATTCACTTTATCAGATGTCAACCATTGAAAAGATCCATGAGACACTGGAGGTGAACTTTATTGCTCCTTATCTGTTTACGCAGTATATAGTGAAACTGATGCTCCGCAATGGTCATGGTAATATCGTGAATGTGGCATCATCTGCGGGATTGGATGGCAACTCTGGTCGCTCGATTTATGGTGCTTCCAAGGCTGCTGTAATTTGTGCTACCAAGGCATTGGCAGAAGAATTGGGTCCCAAGGGTATCCGTGCTAATTGCATTGCTCCTGGTATAACTCAAACTGACATGTTGTCAAGCATGACACAGGAAGTGATTGACGAGACGGTGGCAGGTACTGATATCAAACGTCCTGGTCAGCCTTTGGATCAGGCAAATGCTGCTTTGTTCTTGGCATCAGACCTGTCATCGTATATTACTGGACAGACCTTGCGTGTGGATGGTTGTTTGTAATAGACAAGTAATGGCATCACGACAAAATTGTTTGAATATACGTAAACGAATTGTCGACCTCTCATTTAAAGCAGGGAAAAACGGTTCGCATCTTGGAGGTTGTTTGTCTTTGGTAGAGATACTGGAGGCTGTTTCCTTTGTATATAAGCGAAATGAAGATGATCTAGAGAATCGAGACAGGTTGATACTCAGTAAGGGACATGGTGCTCTGGCTCTCTATTGCGCTTTGGAACAGAAAGGAATCCTGACAACTGATGAGATAGAGACTTTTGAATCGAACGGGACAGATTTTTTTGCCCATGCTAAACGCAATGTGGCGAAAGGGGTGGAGTTCTCTGGGGGAAGTCTAAGTCTTGGTCTTTCATATGCAGTCGGTGTTGCATTGGCTTGTAAAACGAAAGGTTTACAAAACAATGTATATACTATCGTCGGGGATGGCGAATGCAATGAGGGCTTGGTATGGGAGTCATTAATGGCAGCCTCTAAATATCAACTTAACAACTTGATAGTGATTGTTGATTGTAATGGATTGCAATCGGATGGCTATACCAAGAATGTAATGGATATATCACGGTTGTCGGATAAGTTTTCTTCATTTGGATTCGATACTGACGTTGTGGATGGTCATGATGTGGATGCGCTGGCTACAGTATTACAAAAGAATGGCATTAAGCCTCATGCTATTATTGCCCAGACGGTCAAAGGTAGGGGGCTCTCATTTGTAGAGAATAATCCCAAATGGCATCATGGCGTGTTGACACAGGCTTTATATGATCAGGCAAAGAAAGAATTAGAATGAAATACAATAGTAGGGCTTGGTTCCGATTAGGGCAAAGTGGCACTATCTTTGGGATGGTTGCACCAGAGTTAAGGGAGAAGTATCCCATGAAGATTCTTTCTGCTGATATGTCTGAGCCTGCAGGTCTGGGTAGATATAAGGGGATGTATCCTGATGATTTCTATAATGTTGGTATTGCAGAGCAAAATCTGATAGGTATGTCTGCCGGACTTGCTTCAGAAGGTTTTAAAGTGGTGGCAGAGGCACAGGCTGCCTTTATCACCATGCGCAGCTTTGAACAGGTACGTCAGTATATGGGATATATGCAGTTCCCGATTATCATGGTGGGCATCAATGCGGGTTTTGCTTTGACCTATTTCGGGAATACGCATTATGCCATCGAGGATATTGCTTTGATGCGACAGATACCGGGCATAACGGTTCTTTCTCCCGCTGATGCTGGCGAGGCTGCTAAGTGTTTCGAGGCAGCCATGGAATTGAATCAACCTACATATATCAGACTGACAGGTGGCTTACCGAGTCCGATTGTCTATAAAGATGATTTTGAGTATGAAATTGGTAAGTTGAATTGTGTATTTAGTGAGGGCGGAGATGTTACAATCTTTGCGACTGGCAGTATTATATCTCAGTCAATTGAGGCTGCCAAATTATTATCAAAAGAAGGAATAAGAACCAGAGTGATAGATGTTCATACCTTAAAGCCATTCAATAGTGCTCTTATATCTAATTATGCCGATAGTAAATTGATAGTTACAGTAGAGGAACATAGTGTCAATGGAGGATTGGGTACAATTATAAGCGATAGTATACTTGAAAAAGGACTGGTACTGAAATTGGTGAAAATTGGAGTAAATGATTGCTTTTCGAGAGTCGGTGATTATGATTACCTCTTGCATGAGCATGGCTTGACTGCTTTACAGATTGCTGATCGTATCAGGAAAGAACTATGATGTTTAAATTTGATAAATACTCAAGCCATATAGCTGTAGAGACTGAGCAGGGTAAGATTCTGACCTATGCGCAGTTGAAACAAGATGCAGATAGAATCGTCGAGGTGATAGAGCCTCGGAAGTTCGTCTTTTGTCTATGCGAAAACACATTGGGTAGTTTGGTGGGATATGTGGCATTTATGACACATAATATTCCAACTGTACTCTTGGATGCTTCAAAAGATGCAGACATTATCAAAGGTCTGATAGATCATTATCGCCCTCAATATATATGGACTCCAACAAATAGAGTTGATTCGTTTGGTAAAGGTATTTCTGTGTTGACGTATGAAGACTATACGCTGCTACAGACTGGAGAACAGAATTATGAGATACATCCTAATGTACTACTGTGTTTGACAACTTCAGGAACGACAGGTAGCCCCAAGTTAGTAAAACTGACTGAGGAGAATCTCAGAAGTAATGCGGAGTCAATCGCAGATTACCTTCATATTACAGAGAAAGAGCGTGCAATTACCTCTTTACCGATGTATTATAGTTTTGGCATGTCTGTGATTAATAGCCATCTGATCAAGGGCGCAACACTCTTACTGACAGATAAGGCTGTGATTCAGCGGGAGTTTTTGACGTTTTTGAAAGAGGGAAAAGCTACATCGATTGCAGGCGTACCTTATACCTACGAAATGCTTCGAAGACTTCGTTTCTTGAAGATGGATTTACCTGATTTGAAAACCATGATTCAGGCAGGCGGCAAGCTCAATGCTAATATTGTGAAGGAATATGTGGAGGCTGCTCAGGCATCGGGAAAAGAATTTATTGTGATGTACGGTCAGACTGAAGCAGCTCCCCGTATGAGTTATTTACCATTCAATATGGCATTGGATAAGTATGCTTCGATAGGTGTTGCCATTCCTGAAGGGAAACTGTCTGTTTGTGACGTGAATGACAAGGAAATTACAACGCCAGATACAGATGGCGAATTGATTTATGAAGGCCCCAATGTATGTATGGGTTATGCGGAGTGCATAGAAGACCTTGCAAAAGGTGATGAGAATCATGGCGTACTTCATACAGGCGATGTAGCACGGTTTGACAGCGATGGCTATTTCTACATCACAGGTCGCATGAAGCGATTTGTCAAAGTATGGGGCAATCGTTGCAACCTCGATGCTACAGAGCAGTTGGTAAAGGCTATTACTACCAATTGTGCCTGTGTTGGTGTTGATGACAAAATTACGGTTTTTGTCACACGAGAAGGGCTTGATGACAAGATCAAGAACTATCTTGTGGACAAAACGGGATTGAATTCTAGGGCGTTCGAAATACGAACAATACCTGAAATTCCTACATTGCCTTCAGGCAAACTTGATTATCAGCTTATGAAAAGCTGGTTGTAATATGATAAACAAAGGATATGACGATAGAAGAGTTGCAAAATATTCCACCTTATTCACTTGATAAGGAAGAGAAACATAGGGCGTTGGATCAGTTTCTTATTGAGTTGACCAAATACCACTATGAGCATAGTGAAGCGTATCGGAAGATGTTGGATGGCACGGGTGTTGATATTAGCAAGATTCAGCATTATGAAGATTTACCATATCTACCTGTGAGTTTGTTTAAGGATTTAACATTGCGCAGTGTAGCTGAAGAAGAGGTTATTAAGACCATGACATCATCAGGAACTACTGGTCAGAAGACCTCCAAAATATATCTGGATCGTGAAACGTCTGCCAATCAGACTAAGACGCTTACTAAGATTGTTTCATCACTTCTTGGTAATAAGCGGGTGCCGATGATTATATTGGATTCATCCAGTGTGGTGAAGGACCGTAAGACGTTTTCTGCTCGTGGTGCTGGTATTTTGGGTTTCTCTATGTTTGGCAGCAAACGTATGTATGCGCTGGATGAGAACATGGAACTCGATATTGAGAGTATGAAGCAGTTCCTTGAAGAGCATCAGGGAGAAACCATTTTCTTATTTGGTTTTACTTTTATGATCTGGCAGCACTTCTATAAGAAGTTGAAGGAGAGCGGATACAAACCAGACCTTTCGAAAGGTGTGCTGATTCATGGTGGAGGGTGGAAGAAGCTGGTGACAGAGTCGGTTTCCACAGCACAGTTTAAACAGTGCTTGCATGATGTTTGTGGCATCAAGGTCGAAAATGTACACGATTATTATGGTATGGTGGAACAGACTGGTACAATCTATATCGAGTGCGAGCATGGTCATTTGCATGCATCTAACTTCTCTGACATCATTATTCGAAATCCCAAGGACTTCAGTGTTGCTAAGAATGGTGAGACGGGTATTATTGAAGTAGTATCTGTCTTACCTAAGAGTTATCCAGGTCATGTGCTGCTGACAGAGGATGAAGGAGTGGTTCTTGGCGAGGATGATTGCCCATGCGGTAGAAAAGGTAAGTACTTTAAGATTCATGGTCGTATCAAGAATGCTGAGATTCGTGGCTGTTCAGACACCTACGCTGCTAAATTTGGAAAACTATCTGGATTGGAGTATGTGATAGGTGACGATAAGACCATTGAGCAGATGCCAAAGGTTCCGGCATTACCACCGTTTGCAGAGCCAGTTGTCTCATTCTTTAATGACCTTTCTAAACTGGTCATGAAAAAGGGTAGAGCATACAGTGATGTGATGACCTTTGGCTTTTGGTGTAGAAAGGCCGCTCTTCTAAAAGAAAAAGAGAACTACCATGATTTGGAGCGCCGTTTGGGTCGAGGCATCGTATTTCATAGTACACCTTCCAATGTGCCTGTAAACTGTGCGTTTAGTTTTGCGGCAGGATTGTTGGCTGGTAATGCCAATATCGTTCGTTTGCCAGCCAAGGATTTTCCACAGGTGCAGATTATCAGTGAAAGCGTGCGTGAGTTGTTGGAGACTACACACAAGGATATGGCTCCCTATATCTGTTTTGTGAAGTATCCACCTATCAAAGAGATTACTGATCTGTTCTCTGGAATGTGTCAAAGTCGTGTAGTATGGGGCGGTGATGCCACTATTGCAGAAATCCGACAATCTCCGTTACAGCCACGTGCCAATGAGGTGAACTTTGCGGACCGCTATTCCTTCTCTGTGTTGAACGGGGATGCTTTCTTGAAGGCTGAAGACCAAGACAAGGTAGTACAGGACTTCTATAACGATACTTATTTCTCCGATCAGAATGCTTGCACGACACCTCGTATAATTGTATGGCTAGGAGAAAATAAGGCCGAAGCGAAAGTGTTATTTTGGGGAAAAGTGGTGGAATATGCATCAAAGCATTATAACATTGCCCCTGTACAGGCCATTGGTAAGATTTCTGCTCTATATAAGGCCGCGGCTAATCTGAATCTTGACAAGGTGACTGTTGAACAGCCTTTATTGACTCGTATTCAGGTGGATAAGCTTACACCAGAGCTGATGGATTATCGCTTCAATAGCGGATACTTCTATGAGTATGATGCCGAATCACTCACAGAAATATTGCCCATTGCCACCATTAAGAGCCAGACTGTGACTTATTATGGTTTAACAAGTGAGCAGATCGTGAAGTTCGTCAATGAAGATTATCCACAGGGTGTGGATAGGTTTGTCCCGCTTGGAAAGTCAATGGACTTTACCTTGGTGTGGGATGGGTATGATTTAATTACAACATTGAGTAGAATTGTTATTATAGCGTGAGTCAATACTTAAAAACACTGAGATAGAATTAGAGATGTAGGTTCAAAGTTTTTTTCTATGATAGTTTCAAATTTCTTTGGTAGATTCCTAAAATTGTCGTACTTTTGCAGCAATTTTAAGGGAATCGATTCCAAAATTGTACCCTTTTTGACTAAAATTGAAATTTATTAATGATCTAACGCTCTGGTTGTCATTTGATTATGCCTTTGTGTTGGAATGTTTTTTGTAACCTGTATTTCAAGTAGTTGTGTATCTGGTGAATATAAAAAATGAAAGAGAGTAAACAGAGGGATACTAATATTGAATTGCTACGGATCTTAGCTATGTTTATGATTGTTTGCAGTCATTCTACATTTAGTGTTTATAATGAGTTAATGGAATATCCAAAAGCAACAAATTCTCTCATTCAATACTTGATAAGTGGGGGGGGCAAGATTGGGATAAATATATTTATGCTTATATCAGGATATTACATGTGTAAGATGGATATTACTTTATATAAATTTGTAAAGTTGCTGACTCAAATTTATTTTTATGATCTAATCATTGGCGCAATTCTATTTATGATAGGTATGGCCGATTTTTCGATTAAGAATATTGTAGATTATATTTTTCCTTTTAGATATAATGGTATAGACTATTTTACGACTGCATTCTTGTTCTTTTATGTTAGTATTCCATTCTGGAGAATTCTTGTAGATAATATGAGCCAGCAATTACATAAGTATTTCTTGATGTTCGGATATGTGTGCTATGTTTTTTATTATGATATACCATTTTTGGTAATTCCGCAGTTAGATGCTGTCCTATGGTTTGGCTATCTATATGTAATAGCAGCATATATAAGGAAGTATGTTGATCTGGTTTCTTGTCACAAGAAAAGTGGTCAGGCAGTTTTGCTTTTTATGGTTCTAATTTATTCGAGCATTTTTGCCTTGTTTTATTGGACTAACTTGCACCCTCTTATGTTGTTCTCCTCAGCAAATTCGACATTAGCTTTAGGATTTTCTATTTCCATATTTATCTGGTTTAAAGGTCTTAAAATTCCATATTCGCCAATTGTGAATGTGATTGCTGCGTCCACTTTTGGAGTATTGTTGATCCATTCCGGATCTTCGCCGATAAGAGAAGTCGTCTGGCAAAGATTAATACCTGGCTCTGCGTGGTTCTTCTCGAATTCCTACATCTTTCATATGTTGGTTTCTGTGTTGATATTATATATGGTTTGTACAGCCATTGACATCGGTTATAAGAAATTGATTGAAAAAAGATTGATGGATTTCCTGTATACCCATATTGGCAAACTTTATTCCCAATCTCATTAATTCTGTTTATGAAAAGATTATATTATTATAGTGCCAACCAAATAAATAAAGTCGTCAGCTATATAAAATCCTGTATTGGTCTTATGCTGATGAAGTTAGGGCTTATTGATTCTTTTGTCCTTGTTCGAATGGATGGTGGAATATGTTCGCAGATGCATTTTTTTTTGATTGGGGAGTTGTTTAGGAATAAAGGTTATTCTGTGAAATATGAATTAGAATGGTTCCGCAAATATGGAAAAGATATGAATGGGGATTTAGCTCGTAACTTTGACTTATTAAGAGCTTTCCCTAATTTGGATTTTCAAGAGGCAAGTGCCTTTGAGCGGTTTTTGTATAAGGGATTCAAATACTACAATGATTGGACTGATGTGAATAAAAGCATGAGTTTTTTGAATCTTTCTCCCCCTATTTATTTAACTGGCTATTATGCTAGTCCAAAAGGATCCTCTAAGGATTTGCATACACTTTTTAAAATGGATATTTCAATTTTGGATGTTAATAATCGAGAAATTTGGGAGAAAATTAGGAAGAATGAACCTGCTGTTGCCATTCATGTTAGGCGTGGTGATTTGTCATCCTATTGCCCATCCTATGGCTCTCCTGTTGATAATGAGTATATAAAACATTCAATGACATATGTCGAATCAAAAGTAGGTAAGGTTTTTTATTATATCTTTTCAGATGAACCAGATTGGGTGAGAGGCCATTTGATCGATGAGTTGCCTTTTGATCACAATTTTCTTATTGTTGATATCAACGGCTCTGATAAAGGATATATGGATTTGTTCCTTATTGCTTCATGTTCACATCAAATAACAAGCAAGGGATCTTTAGGGAAATATGGTGCATTCTTATGTTCTAACAAAAACAATATAATAACGGTTTATGATGATGAGTGTGAAAGAACAAATTGGGAGGGACAACACCCCAATATTATATTTATCAAATAGAAGATATGAATGATTCTTGTATTCCTGACTTTTTGCTAAGTATACAATGCCTGACCTATAACCATGCATCATTTGTTGAAGAAGCGATGAATGGGTTTTGTATGCAGCAGACCAACTTCCCATATATCGCCATTATTATTGATGATGCTTCAACTGATGGCGAACAAATAGTTATACGGCAGTATTTAGATGGGCATTTTGATACTATCAAGGAAGAAGAAACAGGTGAATATGTATTGGCATTAGCCAAACATAATGATAATCTGAATTGTTTCTTTTGTGTCTATTTTTTGAAGTATAATTTCTATAGTATTTCGAAGTCTAAGGATTCATTAACGGATAGATGGGGTGGAAAAGCGCGGTATATAGCCACATGTGAGGGGGATGACTATTGGACGGATCCTCAGAAACTTCAGAAACAAGTAGATTTCTTAGAGTCTCATCCTGATTATGTGCTATGCTGTCATGAAACAATGAGATATTCGCAGAATACTGGAGAAATGTCTTATATCAAGCATAAAGTTCTTGACCAATACCCAGAAGGCTTTACTTTTGATAATAAATATGATGGTTGGTTAATACAAACTTTAGCAAATGTATTTAGGGCAGATTTTAAAGACAGGGATATATTCATGTCAATGACGAATCGTTATGATTTTATTTTTTACTATTTTATAACAAGAGCAGGAAAATCGTTTTTGATGCCTGATATTATGAGCGTATATAGAATTCATGATGGAGGTATATGCTCAGGCGCATCTTTTTTAAAGTTTTATAATCTTGTATTTAATGCTTATCGTGAACTTAATCTGGTTGTGAGTACTTTAGAGACAAGAAGAATCATGTGTGGAGTCGTTTTAAACAATTTGGGTAATTTGTTATTATTACGAGAGATGAAGGCAATATGGGATTCAATAAAGATAATTAAAACTATAGTACCTTTATATGAATTTGTCGTTTTTCTTGTTAAGTTGCCATTTTTGTTCTTTTTACAAATGATTAGTATTTTTTGTAATGTATTTAAGAATAAAATAGCAATAGCATATTTTTTATGAACTGTATATGAAAATGAGGGTGATAGAGTATGAACGCAATAGAATTTGATCATGTAGGAAAGCAATATCGATTAGGATTGGTCTCTACAGGTACATTCAGCCATGACTTGAATCGCTGGTGGACGATGAATGTTCGACATAAAGAAGACCCCAACCTTAAAATAGGAGAGACGAATGATCGTTCTCATAAGGGAGAGAGTAATTATGTATGGGCTCTGAAGGATATCAATTTCAGTGTTGAACAAGGGGATGTGGTTGGTATTATTGGTAAGAACGGGGCTGGCAAAAGCACTTTGCTGAAACTCCTTTCTAGAGTTACTACTCCTACAGTTGGTGAAATCCGTGCAAGAGGCCGAATTGCATCGCTGTTGGAGGTCGGAACAGGTTTCCATCCCGAGATGACAGGCCGTGAGAATATTTATCTCAATGGTGCCATCCTTGGCATGACCAAGCATGAGATTGCCAAGAAACTTGATGAAATAGTGGATTTCAGTGGGTGCGAACGCTATATCGATACGCCAGTGAAACGCTATAGTAGCGGCATGATGGTAAGGCTCGGCTTCGCTGTTGCTGCTCACCTCGATCCTGAAATCCTTGTAGTGGACGAAGTTCTCGCTGTTGGCGATGCAGAGTTCCAGAAAAAAGCCATAGGCAAGATGCAAGATGTGAGCAAGGGGGAAGGAAGGACTGTGCTGTTTGTGAGTCATAATATGGCGAGTATTAGGAATTTGTGTCAGCATGGTGTGTTGCTGGAAAAGGGTATGGTCAAAACAATCGGTGAGGTAAACGAGGTTGTTGATTCTTATTTGA
>JAEEGL017349598.1_pt1 | contig 21535 bp, 19 predicted proteins | sample 9134231 | NCBI WGS metagenome assembly JAEEGL01 (sample SAMN16246548, study PRJNA631951) | gut metagenome | biome: gut microbiome; feature: rumen; material: fiber-attached | host: Bos | place: Iran: Karaj | collected 2018-10
AATTGTTGGCACACAAATCGCCAAAATTAGAGATTGTGTGCCACTCCTCCCCAATTCCCTTAAAAAAATGAAAAATTTTTGGCACACAAATTGTCAAAATTGGAGATCGTGTGCCACTCCTCCTCAATTCCCTTAAAAAAATGAAAAAATTTTGGCACACAAATTGCCCAAATTCGAAATCGTGTGCCACTCCTCACAAACCTCCGAAGAAAAATGAGCAATAAAAGGGACAGGCTGCGCAAGGGTGTGATCTACCCGGGACATTCCGGAACAGGACGCAGTCAAAACACATTTTTCACTGAAACAGGAAAAGAGCCGAGCTGCATCAATGCCTCGCCATTCCGAGGAAAAAGATATACTTTCCTCACGCAGTGTGATAAAATACACAAAAAACCGGAGGGGGCAACAAATTTGAACCAATACGTTATTGACCACGATCTGCACATTCACTCGCAATTGTCACTCTGCTCGTCCGATCCCGGCCAGACTACCGGGCGGATCCTTAAATACGCCGAGGAAAACGGATTGACCACGATCTGCCTTACAGATCATTTCTGGGATCCGGAAATACCCGGTGCGACCGAATGGTACAAAATACAGGACCTGGATCATATAAAAGAAGCTTTGCCCCTGCCGCAGTCGGACAACGTACGTTTCATGTTCGGGTGCGAAACGGAGATGGACAAATTTTTCACGATCGGCGTGAGTGATAAGCTCCTCGGTCAATTAGATTTTATAATCGTTCCCACTACCCACCTGCATATGGAAGGGTTCACGTTAGATGCGGATATCGGTTTTGACGAAGACGGAATAAAACGGCGGCGCGAGTTGTATGTTGAGCGGTTTGCAAAACTGCTCGAAGCGGATCTCCCCTTCCACAAGACCGGCATTGCCCACCTCACCTGCCCGCTCGCGTGCGCCCGGGTTAAGGACGGAGTGATCCGCTTGATCGACGGTATCTCGGACGAAACTTTCCGCGAGCTTTTCTCTTCCGCCGCAGCTAAAGGGCTCGGGATCGAGCTGAATTTTGACGCTTTCGCTCGTACAGGCGCCGAGAAGGAATCAGAATACCGCCCGTATCGGATCGCGAAGGAATGCGGCTGCAAATTCTACTTCGGAAGCGACGCACATCATCCGGAGGAGCTGGAAAAAGCGGTCGATAATTTCAAGGAGATCGCCAAAACTCTGCAGTTAAGCGAAAACGATAAATTCAGACCGTGCTGAGCCGAAAACAGACCGTACGGCACGCAGAATGCATTAAAAAGGAATAATAAAATGACAAACTTTGAAGAATTGACGACACTTTTAGAGAAGAATGCTCCAGGCGCATATATGGCGGCCGAAATGACTGAAAACAGCTATCAGGAGAAATACTTCAGGCTCGGCGCAGGAGCTCATAACACTTACTCTTTATCAAAATCAGTAACCTCGTGCGCGGTGGGGATACTCGAGTGCGAAGGAAAACTGCACGACACCGATACAGTATACAGCCATATTCCTGACCTTTTCCCCGCCGGATACGATAAGAAGTGGGAAACAGTTACGCTCGCAGACGTGATGCACCACAAAACAGGCTACGGGCCCGAAGCCAATATTGACATCGACGCGATGGATTTTTGGGCAGACGGGCACGAAGATTTCATTGGCCACATACTGAGCCTGCCCATTATTCACGAGCCCGGGAAAGGCCCGTTCGTATACTGCGATACGAATTACTATCTTATAGGGATCGTCGTTGAGCGCGTGACCGGAATGACGCTTTATGAATTTCTGCAGCTGAGAATGTTTAATAAACTTAAATGGCGCGGCCACGCCTGGGGCACCTGCCCGCGGAACCACACGCTGGGCGGCACAGGCCTGTTCGCACGTATTCATGACCTCTGTTCGTACGGGTTAATGCTCTCATGCGGCGGAATTTATGAAGGTCAGCAGATCCTTACGCCGGAATGGATCGAGAAAGCCAGAGGTGAGATCGGAAATTACGGTTACGGGTTCACGAACTCCCCCGACGGCCGCTGGTTTTTCACCGGAGGCGCGTACGGCCAGGCGGTTTACATTTTCCCCGAAACAAAGAGAACTTTTTCCGTACTTGGCCACGATATGCCCATCGGAATGATAAACACACAGATAGTACCGCTATATCTCGAATAAAAATATTACTGCCCGTTCCCTGTAAGCCCGATATTCGCGGCGCAAGGTTTCATTCGTCATTGACGGCAGTTTTGGGCGGTATAAATTCGCTGACGATCGCCGCGGACAATATCAGCGCGGCTCCTATCCAGCCGTACCAGCCGAGGCGTTCGCGCAGGAAGATCACGGAGCACAATACCGATACGACAGGTTCGATATAGCCGAGAATCGCCACCGATTGAACCGGCAGTTTCCCCATACCGCTGAAATAAAGCACGTACGCCACGCCTGTCTGAAGCACGCCCAGCATCAGCACGATAAGGCCGGGCTTCAGATCTTTCGGCAGCGGAATACCTCTGTTTTTTATAAGTACGTACGGCAGGATCGTCAGCGCCGAAACGGCGAGCTGCACGAGCGCTCTGTCGAACGCGGAAATATCTTTCAGTTTGCGGTTGCAGAATACGATCCCGGCAAAGCAGCACGCGCCTAAAAGTCCGAAGGCAACTCCGGCCGGTCCGGTTATTCCTCCCCCGATGATGCCGGAGACAAGCACGATGCCGATCACCGCGGCAATAATACACGGTATTTTTCGCCAGTCGAGTTTCTCTTTAAGAATGAGCGGCGTCAATGCGATGACCATGATCGGGGCCATATAGTTGCACAGGCTCGCGATAGCTACCGTGGTGTTCACGTATGCGGCAAACAGAAAGATCCAGTTAAGGCCGAGGGCAATTCCGGAGCATAGCAGCCAGACTATATTATTGCGGATAGCTTTAAGCTCCGGCCTCTGCCGCAGTGCCAGGCGGTAAAATAAAATAAACAGCGCGCCGATTATTCCGCGATACAGCGCTACGGCTTCGCTCGGGAGGTCAACAAAGCGCAGGAACATCCCGACGGTTCCGTAAAGTATAACAGCCAGGATGTATTTGAAGCGTTCTTTCAGCATTTTATTTTACCGGCGCTGCAGTTTAATTGTAAATAGCAAATGGCAAATTGCAAATTGCAGATTGCAGATGGCAAATTGCAGATTGCTAATTATTTATGATTATAAACTATCTCCGCATTCACAAGGCTGTCGTTTCCGTTGGCAACGCTTATTTTAGCCCAGTCTTCCTCGCTCCCGGCATAGAACACTTTAAGAGTGCCTACGTTGCTAAAAGCGCTCGCTTCAATTTTGCTCAGCGACGCCGGAAGATAGATAGTTCCGAGCGAAGTGCATCCCGAAAAAGCAAACGAACCGATTGTTCCGAGTCCTTCGGTAAGCGTGACAGTTTCAAGCGCAGTATCACCTTCAAAAACACTGTTTTTTATCGAATAAGGGCGGGTGAAATTACCGGTAAAAGCAAACGTCTTAAGCGCAGAACAATTCTGAAAAGCATATCTTTCAACTTCCGCGTTGCCCGAAACCGTTACTTCTTCGAGAGCAGTGCATTCTACAAACGCGTAGCCGGAGATATATTCAAGCGTTGACGGCAGCGAAACTTTCTTGAGCGCTTTGCAGCTGCTGAAAGCGCCTGACCCGAGGCCTATAAGACCTTCGCTGAAAGTTACCGTCTCCAGGTTTGCGCTTGACGAAACAGCATCCTCTCCAATTGAAACGACAGTCCACGGAATAAATAAGCTCTTCATCGTATCGTTGCTGATTGCATCCTCATCTATGTGCGTAACGGGATGACCGTTAAAATGAGAAGGTATTATGAGTTCGGTGCCTGTAAACGAGCCGATTTTCCTTACCTCGCACGTATCACCGTAATCCTTGATCTCGAGCCCTTCGCTGCCCGCGACGGGTTCTCTTTCCGCGGTGGGAGTTTCATCATCCGGAGCAGCAGGAGTCGCACCGGAAGAAGGAGTATTGTCAGTCCCGCTGTTTTCTGATGCAGCAGGTTCTTTGGTAGAATTATTAGTTCCCGACTGATTTTCACTACCCCCGGAGCAGGCTGCAAAAGAAACGGCGAGAGCGAGCGCGAGTAAAATGATCACTGCTTTTTTCATATTTATGCTCCTTTATATCTGCCGGCAATACAAAAAACGCGGCATTTCAAATAGTTTTGCGGTTTATTATGCACATTTTCCGGGCAAAGAAACCGCTTTTGTATAATAACGCATATCCCGGACGGTGTCAATGCCGTCAGCAAAGTGCTCTTTTAAATATTCTTTCAACCTCTTCCGCTCCGAGCGGCTTGATACGCGAAAGCTTAACGGTTCCGTTCATCGTCGCATCAAGCGAAAGCGCACGTATTTCTTCATCAGACGGATGCACTCCCAGTTCGTCCAGCGACGTGGGCATACCGATCGACGCAAAATAGTCGACAGTACGGCGGATACCCTCCTCCGAAACTGACAATTCATTTTCCCCCGTCACTCCCCAGACTTTCTCCGCAAACCTGCAAAAGCGAGGCAGACAATCACGGTAGACCTCGATTGCCCACGCTTCCCAGACCGCGGTCAACGACGCTCCGTGGGTCGTTCCGTATTTTGCCGAAAGTGCGTGCCCGAGCTTATGGACCGAAAAATCCTTGTCGCGCCCGCAGCCGGTAAGCCCGTTATGCGAAAGGCTCGAAGCCCAGAAAAGCTCACCCATTGCATCCTGATCAGCAGGATCATCCATCGCCGCTCGGCCGTTTTTTATTACAGTCCTTAGCAGCCCCTCCGCGATCTCATCTGTAAGCTCCGCATGGCTTCCCGGAATGAAATAGCGCTCCATCGTATGCATCATGATATCCGCTGCACCTGCGGCGAGCTGATATTTCGGGACGGTAGCCCCGAGAGCAGGGTCCATGATCGCAAAGCGGCAACGGTTATAGTCGGTGCTCAGGCCGGCTTTTTTACGTATTTCTTCGTTCGTAAGCACCGCCGAGTCACTCATCTCGCTCCCCGCGGCAGGCGCGGTCAATACGGCCCCGACCGGCAGCGACCTTGTAAGCGGGACCTTCTTAGACCATATATCCCAAAGCCTCTCGCCCGGATTCGCGGCTCCGTGGGCAATCGCTTTTGCGGTGTCTATTGCGCTTCCTCCGCCTATGCCGATAATGATATCCGCCCCGAATCCGATCGCTTTTGCCACGCCTTCCTCCGCATGTGCGAGCGTGGGATTAGGCTGCGCTCCGCCGAAAAGGAGGAATGCCATACCGGCGCGCTGCATTGACGCCACGATCCTGTCCAGCAGGCCGTTCCTAACGACACTGCCCTTCCCGTACACCAGAAGCGCCCTGCTCCCGTATTTCGCGGCGATCTCGCCCGTTCTATCTTCGGCGCCATTGCCGAAAATCACCTCCGTAGGTGCGTAATATCTGAAATCATTCATACCGGTTCTCCTGATTTTTGATTTGTATCTTCATAAATTTTTCTTTTTCTTCAGCAGCACGAACGCCATACCGTACGGTCCGATCTCTGACAATGACAGTATGCGGCGTCTTACCGTTCCCGTACAGTTAACAAATTCGGCGGAGTCCCATTCCTCTCCCAGCCGGACAACAGGTTCGATGATCGGATCGAGAGAGAAATTCCAGATACCGAGCGCCAATGAATCATTGTCCCTCTTCGTGAGCAGATACGTGTCGGGGTTCCCGGTCAGTACGGCGTCGAGCGGTCCGCGGCGAATGTGAGAAAGCTCGCGGATGAGCGTGCTCTGCATGACGTAATTGCGGAAAAGCATTGACGTCTCGCACACGCGCCTGGCCTCGAACGGGAATATAAGGAAACGTTCGCCTTTAGCGTTTTCATAACGGTACGCGAAGACCGAACCTGTGCGGCCGCGGAATTCTACGACGGGCTCCGCACCAGGTTTCATATTGAGTGTGGCGAAATCGGAACCGTCGTTATCAAACATTCCGGAGCGGAATGAAAAGCCCTGTACGGCGTCCGGGAAATAAACCGAACGCACAGGCACCGCTTGTCCGACAGATCCGAGTCCCACGTCGAAGCCTCGCTCCGTAAGTATGCGCGCCGCGGGCATATCGAGCACGGCGCCGCACTCAAGCATCTGGGCCGGAGCGTGCCTCGCGTTTTCTCCGAAAATGACTGTAACATCCGGCTCGGAATACTGCATCGGGATCGCGTTGTCACAAAGCAGCTTCATCGCAGGAGGAACGAAATCATTGCCCACGTAAAGATCTCCTCCGCCTGTTTCGGGAAGGCAGGCATCCTTCAACCGGTGCATACAGTCGTACACTCTCACGCCGCACGGTTTAAGACCGTTAAAAATGCCCGAAATTTGCCCGTAGAGCGGCATATTGTGTACGTGGTGGTCGATATACCCCCGCTCGTAAAAAGGCGCGCATTCGTAGTCTATCATGTATTTTAAGATGCCATCCGACCGGCCGTCCGCTCTGAGGGCCGTATCAAGCGCCTCGAGGTACGCAGAAGGCACGTTATGGCGAGGACGCGGGAACACGTCGCCTTCAGCAAATATCTCTATATCTTCATTCTCGCACCAGGAGATCTGCATGCGCTCGAGCTCGATCACGTTGGCGATACGGCAGCCGAACGCCTTGTTAGCCGCCCAGTACGCCGCGCCGATAAGCCGCAGGAACGGCCTTGTCCCGCCTGCAAAAGCCTTTGCCAGTTCTATCGAATCAACGCCGTCTATATCCCACGTGTCCAGCACCGCGCAGTGCCCCAGTCTGATTGAAGGATCGACCGAATCCACCGCTTTCCTGAGTTTCTTCGCAAGCCCCGTGAGCGAAGCGCGGTTCACTTCCATCCAGGAGTCGCGGTACTTATTCGGCCCGCCGTAAAGGGCCTTGCGCTCCAGTTCGGATGCGCTTATCTCCTCTCCGATGATCTCAGAGACACGCTTCAGATGCAGCGGACAATAGCACCCTGTTAATCCGGATCGGTACCCGAGGCGGTAATCGTCGTCAAGCATTATAAGATCAGGTCCGGTCCGTGCAAGTTCGGCGATCCATTCGGCAAATTCACCTGTGAACGCTTCGTCCAGCGGACAATACGAGTCGGTATTTACTATGCCTCCGCCGTTGACGATGTTCTGATACTCCGGATGTGCGTCCGAACTTCCGCCGTGGCCGAGACTGTTTACCCAGATCCCTACCTCGTAACCCTGGCTTCGCATCAGCGGCACCAGTTCCTTGAACCTCTCAAGCGCCCATGCTTTGCTCTTCGCAGAATCCGCGCTTCGAGGCCCTATAAGAAAGACCCGGTCCGGTTTCGCGCGGGCAAGCTCTTCGAGGTACTGCGCTTTTCTTACTCCTCTGAAATCGGTGGTGATAGGTATGGATACACGGTACATTTAAGCGTTCCTCTCTCTACGTAAATTGGTATCAAAAGTATAACAGAACGGCGTCGGGAAGGCAATAAAACATTATTTGAATGCGGTTTGATACTCCCTGTCCGTGACCGCTTCGCACCATTGAGTTGAAGTATCTTCACCGGGTATTTCCATGGCAAGATGCGAGAACCAGCTGTCAGGAGCGGCGCCGTGCCAATGCTTTACGTTCACAGGAATATTGACGACAGAACCCGGCGTCAATATTACAGGTGCTTTGCCCCATTCCTGATAAATGCCTCTCCCCCCGACGCAGATCAGCATCTGTCCTCCGCCGTTCTTAGCACAATGAACGTGCCAGTTATTGCGGCAGCAAGGCTCAAACGTCACGTTAAACAGCGGTATCTGCTCAGTAGATAAAGGGCAGAGATAGCTTTTCCCGACAAAATAATCTCCGTAAGGATTCGGTTCACCGATCGGGAAAAAGATCGTTTTCTGATATTTTTCCTTCTCTGAAAACGCAGGTGCATCGTCGTTATATATTTCTTTTGCCAGATTGAATACCGCCCAGGCCTTCGGCCAGCCTGCGTAAAACGCCACGTGTGTGATAGCTGCCGCCATCTCTTTTTGCGTGACGCCGTGCGCCTTTGCGTTTGAAATATGATATTTAAGGCTGCTGTCGGTGATACCCTGGGCCATCAGCGCAACGACAGTGATAAGGCTCCTCGTCTTCAGGTCGATATCGTCGTTGTTCCAGTTCTCTCCGAACAATACGTCATCGTTATAGTGTGCAAATTCCGGTGCAAATTCACCGAGTGCATTCCTGCCTGCGGTCTGTGTGATCTTTTCTTTCATAATAATCCTCCTATCTTCTTATATATGCCTCATCCGCCTGATCGCCGGACGCGGAAATAAATCTTTCAACTTTCATATGCAGGTCGTATTTCTCCCTGAGCTCAGTTATTCTCGACATGAGCGCAGATCGGTGATGGACGTTAAGCGCCTCCTGGTCGCGCCACGAATCTATCAGCAGTACGGTCTCCGGATCGTCCATAGGGAAAAAGTATTCGTATCTGATATTTCCTTCTTCCGCTCTGATAGCATCGGCGATTCCGCTCCGTGTCATTTCTTCGGCGAACCGTGCCGCCGCCCCGTTTTTACCGGTATAGTAAATATTGACAGTGATACTCATTTTTTGCTCCGTAACTTCAATTTTTATTCAAATTTAAGCGTGATATTGACGTCGCCGTGCGAAAGCAGTTCAGTCATTTCCTGCTCCGAAAGGCTCGCGTGGCCGAGCCGCGTATAACTCCACGAATTTGAGCCGTAGAAAATCACGATCTGATTGCCGGAATAAAGCACGATATCCCCCGCCTCAGTCGTTGTCTGCCTGTCGTCGCGCGGCAATGTGCTGCCGAGAGCACCGACCTGCTCGAATCCGCCGTACATCGACATCTGCACGGCCAATGTTTTTTCTGCCAGTTTTTTGAGCGCGTTTACGGATCCGTTGTCCTCCCATTCCACCGGTATTTCCGCGTCGCCAATATATAGTTTAAGCGTTTTTTCCATATCGATCCCTCCTGTTTCAGTTATCCATTCCCTTAGCTCATCCTCTTTAACGCTTCCCGGAAACCGTTTGCCCTGAAGCCAGTTACCGCTGCCGGCCTGCGCTGCGAGCGTATCGTCACTGCTGCCGATATCGCTCGAACCCGACGTACAGAAAGGAATGACAGTGATACCGGTAAAATCGTGGCTTTCCACGAAAGTACTCATTATCCGCGGCGCCTCGCCCCACCAGATCGGATAGCCGAGATATAACACTCTGCACCCTTCGATCGAAATATCACCTGCGAGCTGCGGTCTCACATCTGCGTCGTTCTGCTCTTTCGTCGCACGGCTGCCGGAATTTCCGTAGTTGAGATCCGCAGAAGTATACGGCACGGCAGGAACTATTTCTTTAAGTTCCGCACCGGTCAATGCCGCGATCTTTTCAGCCACTCCCTTTGTCGTTCCTGTCGCGGAGAATACGGCGACAATTACATTTCCGCTTAAGTCCCCAGGTTCCGCATGGTCATCAGGCTTCGTACCGTTTTGCGTGACAGCCGGATTTTCGCTGTTCTTCGCCGTTTTTTCCGGCGTCGCCGTCTGCCCGCACGCCGCCAGCGCTATACAAAGCGAACAAATAACTGCAATGATGCTAATAATCTTTTTCATTTTACTCCCCTCGATCAATTAGTATTCGCTTATTAAAACATTAAATCATTAAACTATCCAATTATCAATAATCCGATCATCCGATCATTCAATTAACTTCCCGATTACTTCTCCTATATCTCCGTCGATACATATCGAGCGGGACGCGATTTCCTCGAGCGTTACCGCTTCGCCGTAATTTACGCACGCATAGATCGCGTTCTCGTTGTTCAGCGTCATTCTCCAGAACGGATATTTGATTATGCCGGGAGTATTGTAACCGACGCCGAGTTCTAAGAACAGCAGCTTTTTACCGGCATGTTCGCGCAGGTAGTTTTCATAACGCTGCGAAGCTTCGACCCAGCCGTAATCTTCTATAAACGAATCATCCGACCTCAGGTTCAGCGTTAAAGGTCTCCCGCAGTTCGGGCACTTTGGGAAAAGCTCCGGCGGCACTCTGCCGTCTTTTTGACCGGCGATCATTTTGCGGATCATATCTTCATTGTCAAAAGTTTCATTGCAGCAAGGACCTGTGCATTGAAACAGGCCGTAATCGCCCTGCGTGTAAAACAGGCGCGCTTTGTCAAAACCGGCTTTCTGGAAGCAGTGGTCAACGTTCGTCGTGATCACGAAATAGTCCTTATCTTTCACCAGTTTGAGCAGATCGCTGTATACCGGTTTCGGCGCGTCCATATAGCGGTTTACGAAAATATATCTCGACCAGTACGCCCAGAATTCCTCTTTGGTTTTATACGGATAAAACCCGCCGGAATACATGTCGTTAAAGCCGTACTTTTCGCGAAAATCCGAAAAATATTTTTCAAACCTCTCCCCCGAATACACGAATCCTGCCGAAGTTGACAGCCCCGCACCTGCGCCAATAACGACCGCATCACATTCAGTGAGCGCTTTTTTCAGCTTATCGATATTGTCCGAATAATTCCCTGTAGATTGCGTAATCATCAGCTTTGAAGACATTAAATATCACCTCGAGTTTTGTTCCTGTTTTTTCTTTATAATCTTTTACCGTATTCACCGCGATCCGCGCAGCCTCTTTTTGAGGAAAACCGAACACGCCCGTGGAAATACAGCAGAATGCAATGCTTTTACAATCGTTTTCATCAGCGAGTTTAAGGCATGAACGGTAGCATGACGCGAGCAGTTCTTTATGCGTTTCGTTAAGTCTCCCGCTCACTATAGGTCCGACGGTGTGGATGACGAATCTGCAAGGCAGATTGAACGCAGGAGTGATCTTCGCCTGCCCCGCGGGTTCTTCGAAACCCTGCTTACGCATCAGCTCCGCACAATAATTGCGAAGCTGCACGCCCGCATACGTATGGATGCAGTTGTCAATGCAGCCGTGGCAAGGTTGGTAGCATCCGGTCATTCCGGAATTCGCGGCGTTGACGATCGCCCCGCACTTCAAAGTCGTAATATCGCCCTGCCACAAATAGATCCCGGGCTCTTCAGGCGTCAATTCCGCATAGTCCGTTATGCCTTTTTCCCGCGTCGCTTCTTTCAGATAATCGTCCTGAATCTTTATGAACTTTTCGCTGACCGCTCCCGGAAGGCGCAGATTAAACAGAGAGCGCAGCAGTCTCTTCTGAAGGTATTCCTCCTCCGGCACCGCGGTCCCTTTGTATTCCTCGCGCTCACCGATAAGCGCATTGATCAGTATTTTTCTTCTTTCTACCTGATCCATATTTTTCCTCCGTCAGATAAAGCTCAGCTGCCCGTCGATCCACGATTCCTGTATGGCGTCATGCACGACGTCGCCAGGCTGCCAGTTTCCGATCAAAAACGGAGATGCAGGATCGTGAAGCCGGCTGAGCGCCATGACCTTTTCTGACTCCGCATTGGCGTAGCAGTATTTGCACAGATGCCTGCAGGTATTGTACGCGCCTATGTCACACGCGAGGTAGCAGGCACATTCAGCACGCGCGCCCTTCTTTTTAGGGGCGTTCAGGCGCATGCCGATCGCATTTTCGTAGTCGCTTATCTTCATACATCCGCCGCAATCAGCGCCGAAAACCGCGAGGTCGCTTCCCTCCGCACACGGCTTCAGCGTCATTCCGTTCGCAGATGCGATCTCCACGAACGCTTTGCCGATCGACAGCCGCTCCTCCGCCGTGACTTCCCTTGCCTCCGGAAAGTTCCGTTTAACTTTCGGATACAGGTCAATGAAGCTGATCACCGCTGTTTTCGTATAGCCGTTAAGTGTTTTAGCCATCGTTTCGAACGCGCGCAGATGGTACTCGAGCGTATATTTATCACTTATAAATATCGGATCGTACCGCCACCCCACGGCATTCACGCCGGCAACGTCAGAAAGCTGTTTGAAGTCTTCGAGTACACGGTGCTTGTCTTTAACGTTCGGCTCGATATCGCGCCCGTAAGGCGTGATAGTCACGAACCAATACTGGCCGTAATCCTTGAGCAGATGAAGATGCCTGAACATCGGCTTCGGGTTCTTGGTACAGAATCCGATGCAGTCAACGACGGACGGGTCAAGGCGGTAGCGGCTGACTTGTTCCGGATAGTACGGATTCCGTACGCACACGAAGCCCTCTTTCAGACGGTTGGCAAACCATTCCGAATAGAACGCCGGTATGTCAGTTCTCTGCCCTGTATTGATTATCACGCCTCTGGATCTGCCTTTCGATTTGTCAATTAATAATTTATTACGTTACGGCGTTAAATTACCGATCTTTCATCCCTGCCGGCCTATGCTCTGCGATCTCGCGGTAAAGTGCCTCGAGACTCTCAAGCTTCCAGTCGGGAGTAGCGCCGTTGCCCATCGTCATCATAAATCTGCCGTCCGGCCGCCAGAACGTGTCGATCAGATGATCCGCCTCGACCGCCACCTCTTCCGGCGTGCCGTAAGGTATGATCTTCTGAACGTCGAAGCCGGACAGAATGCAGATGCGGCCGCCGTACTTTTGTGCGATAGACCGCTCGTCCATCGTATACTTCTGGATCGGATGGATCACGTCCAGGCCGATCTCAATGAAATCCTCAAGAAAAGCCTCGATATTTCCGCACGTATGCAGCCAGAAATGCATTCCAAGCTCGTGCGCTTTATCGATCATCTGCTTGTAGTACGGTTTAAAGAATTCGCGAAACAGTTCGATCGAGAAAAACGGGCCGGTCTGTGTACCTATGTCGTCGGACGTGAATATGGCGTCAACGTCATACTCAGCCTTCGCACGCTCCATTGTCCGCAAATAAAAGCCGGTCAATGCCTGGTACAGCCTGTGTACCTCGTCCGGGTAGTCGTAGAAGTCGGTCAATGCGTTCTGCATTCCCCGCAGCGACCAGTGTCGTTCGAACAGGCAGAAAAACCATGTTGCGGTAATATATTTTCTATTATCGAGCTCAACTTTAGGCAAAAGTGAAGGCGAATCTGCGGATGGAAAGCGGGCATACATCTCTTCCACAAATGCTTCGTCTTCCCAGTCTTCTATGTACTCGCTGCTGTCGAGCGCACCGCTTAGCTGGAGAGTGCTTCCCGCCGGCAGCCAGCAGTATTCAGGGTCTTCCGGCGTTCCCTGGAAGACTCCGGGCATCTGCACGTAAAGTACATCCATATCGTACGGCTTAGTGTTTTTCCAATCGATTATCTCCTGCGCCCTGTCTCCGAAAGCGTGCGGATACACCCAGAAATTGCACAGATTAGGAATCCGCTCATTTGTGCGCCTGCCTTCGATAACGTTCTTCATTTCCTGCTTTGAGAGATCTTTCATAAATCCACCTGTGCTCTGTTATTTGAAAGGCAAACAACTGTTTCTGTCGCACTTTATGCCACTCGTTAATTATACTCATTTTCAGCGAAAATGCGATATTTTTTTTGAGCCGCCGCACGCCACAAGCACGCCGGAGGCACCGCGCCTCACTTTACAAAATTGCCCGCTGCGATTATAATTGTGGACAATAAATCTTTGACCGCACACAAGGAGAAATTGATATGAGCAAATACTATGAATCCCTGCCGCATTTTTCGGCGATCATGGCCAAACAGGAACCGGCCATGCGTATGAATTGCCGCACCGTTGCCGAATACAACGTCTGGAAAAAGAATGCGAGAAACAAACTGAGTACGCTGCTCGGACTCCACCGCATGACGTGGTGCGAGCCGGATCCGAAGCTCATCTCAAGCGAGAAAATGGACGGCTACACGCGCGAAAAGTGGACGATCCGCACAGAGCCGGACGTAATAATGACGTTCTACAAACTCATACCTGACGGAATCGGCGAAGGAGAAAAGCGCCCCGCCGTTATCGCCACGCACGGGCACGGCAGCTGCGGTAAGGAAGCGGTCGCAGGAAACGGGTTCTTCCCCGAGCTTGCCGATTCGATCAGAGCGAACAATTACGCGTACGGCGCCGCGGCGGTGAAAAAAGGTGCGATCGTCTTCTGCCCTGACGCGCGCGGATTCGGCGAGAGACGTGAAATAGATCTTCAAAGAGACGACGCCGGCGCGAGGCTCTCCAGTTCGTGCTACTATCTCAACTTTATGGCATTGCCCCTCGGTAGGTGCGTCGCCGGCATGTGGATCTGGGACCTGATGCGGCTGACGGACTACGTCGAAACACAGCCTGACGTTGACCCGGAAAGAATCGGATGCATCGGGCTTTCGGGCGGCGGACTTCAGGTGCTCTATTTTACTGCGCTCGAAGACCGGATCAAATATGCGGCTTGCAGCGGTTATTTTTACGGCTTTAAGCAGGCGCTGCTCGAACTCTACAACTGCTCCTGCAACTATATCCCCCACATGTGGGAAAATTTCGACGTCGGCGACATCGGTTCGCTCATAGCGCCTCGCCCGTTCGTCATAGAAACAGGAGACGCAGATCCGCTGAACGGCTCCGGAGGCCTTAGCAACGTTCTCCCTTACGTTGAGCAGGTTCGCTCAGCTTACAGGCTGTTTGGCAAGGAAGAACTGCTCTGCCACGATATTTTTGCCGGCCCGCACATGTGGCACGGAACGGAGTCAATGAAAGGGATCGACCGTTACCTTTTTGATCGTTGATCTGCAAGTCGATAAATTGATGAAAAGGAGAATGATAAAATGCTTTTACTATTTATCCCGCCGGTGATCACGGTCGTGCTTGCCGTACTTAGAATCATCGAAAAAGGCAAAGACGAACACCGAAAATATCCAAACGACTCGCGCTTTTTTCCATTTATAATAATTCAGGCGATCGTAAACGCAATAGCGCTGGTGGTCACAGTACTGTTGATGTGGATCTTTACCATCGAATGGCATTACCGCATACTTATGATCCTGCTCGCGATACTGATCGAAGTTTTCTCCATATTCTTCATGCTCCAGATCTTTAACAAGAAAAGAGTCATCATATTGTCCGTATGCGGCGCCCTGATCATCGGCAGCTTTGCCGGCAGCGCAATAGCCGATTACGTCAAGGAAAAGAATACGATGCACGATTATTTTGACTTCAGAACGTACATGCCGTTCGAAAAGGACAGCCTGGTCAAGCAGCTGGATGAGGAGTCAACGCTAAAGTTCACCGACTTGGATCTCGATGCTCTTCCGAAGATGGACGGGGCAACTGCGCTCTACCCTATCTATGCGGCATTTGCGCAGGCGACGTACCCCGAATCTATGGCAAATATGGACTACTGGGAAAAGCTCAAATACGTTAACTGCAGCACGACCAGCCGCGCATACGAAAAGATCGTTGACGGCAATGCGGATATTATTTTCGCTGGCGGCCCGAGCAAGGAGCAGGAAGAGTACGCCGCGGAAAAAGGGGTGAAACTCGAATACGTGCCGATCGGCCGCGAAGCGTTCGTGTTTTTTGTTCATCCGAAAAATCCGGTAAACGACCTTTCTCTCGACCAGATCCGCGATATTTATTCAGGGAAAACGACTAACTGGAGGCAACTTGGCGTAAAAGGTCCCGGAAAGATCCAGGCGTTTCAGCGTGAGCCGGGCAGCGGCAGCCAGACGGCGATGGTGCGCTTCGTTATGCGCGACCTGCCGCTTATGAAGCCGGACAAGGAAAAGGTTTTCGACGGCATGGGCGGTATTGTTGACCAGGTCTCCGAGTACAGAAACAACCGCGGCGCTATCGGTTATTCTTTCAGGTTTTACACCACAGAACTGATGAGCGGCTTCAAAGTCAAGCTGTTGTCGATCAACGGCGTGGCTCCTACGGTAGAGAATATCGAGAACGGACAATATCCCCTCGCCTCCGAATTTTACGCCGTTGTCCGCAGCGACGCCAGTGACAACACCCGCGCTCTTCTCGAGTGGATCTGCGGCCCTCAGGGTCAGGAGCTGATAAGGAAGACCGGATATACGCCGTTGAAATAAAACCGAGCGGTTCAGCCCGCATCTCTCCAAGACCAGTATTCATCATTTTACATTCATACAGCGACGACCGCAAAAAAGGCCGCAGCCCTCTTAAAGAATATAAAATATAATAAATACGTAAGAAGAAAAGTGAGGGTGTTTTATGCATATCACTACGGACCGGTACTCGTTTGAAATACCGGACAAATGGAAAGAAATGGTAGGCGCGAAGACGAAGGGCAATAGGACCGACATTGTCCTGCTGTGGGAGGAGGATCCCGGCTGCAGCGGCCTTATGGTTAGCCTGAGGTGCCTGAAACGTAAAAAGACCGCGCCGGACGAATACACGGAACTGATAGGAACGTTGACCGGCGACAACGGCGGCAGATGGTTTTTGTATGCTGTTTACGGGCAGGAGGGAGCTGTCAGTGAGGCGAACGAGGATCTTTACTGGAGGCTCCGGGATCAGCTTTGGAAAGTGTTCGAAAGCATACGCCCTGAAGGCGGGTACAGTTTTAACAGAGCCTGAGCGCAATGCGCGGCATCGCGATAACGTGAAAAGGAGCAATTATGATCGCATTTTTCCATGAGAACGAAACGTACGGCTGCTTCAGCAACTGGTATCCGGCCGAATTCGACTACGCCGGAAAACACTTTTTGCATTCGGAGCAGTTCATGATGTACCACAAAGTGATGATGTTCGGGAAAGACGACCTTGCGAAGCAGATCATGGCGACGAGCGACCCGGCAAAGTGCAAAAGTATTGCCGGCCGGAAATTTCCTGAATTTGATAATGTTTTGTGGGAGAACACGTGCTACGCGATCGTTAAGCGCGGCGTGAAGGCCAAGTTTTCGCAGAATGAGGACATTCTGAAGATCCTGCTCGGGACAGGCGGCGAGCTCATTGCCGAATGCTCGCCGTACGACTGTAAATGGGGGATCGGGATCGACGTTAACGACCCGGCCAGACTGGATGTTGCAAACTGGAATGGGAGAAACCTGCTGGGCCGCATACTTATGGACGTGCGCGACGAACTTCGCAGCGAGGTCAATGCAGCGCCGGACGGAAGGCTCGAATATATTGACGCACGCGACCTCGATCCGATCGGTGAATGGAAATTGACCGCCGGCGAGCTGAAACGGATCCCGCAATATTACGACACGATCCACGCCTACGCCGACACGCTCCCGGGCGACAACGCACGTGATAAATTCTATTTTGGTAATTCGCTTGCTGATTGGGAGAACGCTATGCGCTCGAATATGAGCTGCGGCCTCCCGCTTGCAGGCTTTTTTGAGCTGAAGCAGGATATTTACGATACCGCGCGTCGTCTGAACGCGATGAACCCGGTCCGCCGCCAGCTTGATTTTTGCACTAAATATATTCCTTTTTTGCAGATGATCGAGGACGATCCGGAGCTTAAGGAAGCCTGCGGCGCATATTCGGCTTATGAGGCGCCGAAGAAGCATAATAGTCTGTTCGCTTTTATATATAATTCGCTTATGAAGGACGCGTATGCGAGCGGAGTTGTGGTCACTGATTATATGGAACTGCTGAAATCGGCTGGTCTGAAAGGGTTTGTCGGGGTTCTGCCGGATGAAAAGGTCCGCTCGCTTTCGGCGGCGCAGATCCTTGGCTGCATCGCGTGGCATTTCAGGTGCGACTATTTCAATAACGGGTCGCTCGTGAGCCTCAGCGCCGGCGGCGGTCAATTGCTTATGCTGATGAAGGCGTACGTGGAGAAGGCCTGCTGAGCATATACTGAACCGTAAATTAATCTTGCATTGCCGGTCATTATAGTGTAAAATAATCTCAACTTTTTGAACTATACTTTATGAAAGAAGGTATAACATGAAAAAACTGTTTGCGATTCTTGTAGTTATTGCCCTCGTATTCACGATGGCTGCAGTACCTGCAATTGCCGACAATTCACAACAAGTCAGCATCTACCCTGAAGGGGCGGGCGACGGAGGACCTCACCAGCTCAATTCTGAGGGAGCTATTGCCGTCGTATTCACCGTTCCGGAAGGCTATTATGCTTACCAGCTCATCGGACTGGAATCCCCGACCTGGACCCAGACTGACGGCTGCGACGCACAGGTAGAAGTTTTTAATTGGGTAGGCGACGACTACGACGAATCCATCGAAGGCGAAGTAATTGCATCCGCAGAAGTACTTGAGCATCAGGATAACAAGAATGCCGTATTCGAGCTCAATAAAGATCTTCCCGCCGGTACATACCTTGCCGAATTCAGCGCTATCGGCAGCGGTGCATTCGGTTTCTGGTCATTCGGCGAAGCCGGAGAAACAGGAATTTGCTTCCAGAGTGGAGTAGAAGCTTCTTTCTATCCGAAAATCGCCATGAAAATCGCGCCGGTAGGCGAAGAGCATGCTCAGGTAGATCCTCCGAGCCTGATTTCCGGTTCCGCCTTCTCCAAGTCCTTCAAACTCAGCAAGGACAACGCTAAGAGCTGGACTAACGGCGATATAGGCGAAACGTCGGTCAATTACTACTTCAAGATCGTTGACGACGGCGTTAACGTAGGCGTTATCGCGAGAGGCGTAAATGACGGTGATATGATTCAGGTGAACTTCAACCCGGACAATAAACTTGCCGCGGTTCCCGGTCTGTTTGTTTCCTTTAAGATCGGCGATAAACTCACCGTCCTTCAGCATAACCACAAGACCGCACTGCTTGCCGACGATAACGCAGGCGGCGCCGACATTACTGATAAGGTCGAGACACAGATCCAGAAAATGTCATTCGGCTACGAATTCACTGCGAAATTGCCCCTCGACTTTTTCAAAGTCACGGACGTTGAAGGTGCTGACAGCTTTGAATTAGGCGCTGATCCGCTATACTTCGGTTTCTTCATTGTCACCGGCGGCAACGGCTATACGAGCCAGTCTGCTGCTCCCGGCTCCGACTGGACATGTGACGGCCTCGGCCTCACCGAATACTCGATAAACGATCCTTCTAAGGATAAGACCATGCTGTATCTGTATGACGCTGCTGCAGGCGTAAATACTGGCTGGTGGCTGCATCCCGTAAGCGAAGATACGGCTGTAACAGTCGAATTTACTTCCAATGAGTGGTTCAAAGGTATGAACGTATTCGCATACAGCAGCGACTTTGAGATCCCGATCGTTGTTTCTCTTGAGGACAGCAGCGGTGAGGAAGTCTTCAATACCGAGATCAAATGCGTTGGCAATAAATCCTACACGATCGATTTTGGAAAGACGTTCGCTCCTGATTCGTACGTTCTTAACTTCTATGGCGGCGATATGAGTGAGATCGAAGAAGATAACTGGTTCGTGCTCGGATCCGCTCCTGCCAACGATAAGATCGAAGAGGTCGCGGTATACGGAGGCGCAACTAACGATACAACGAAAGAGGCGCCTTTCATCTCGCTGATCCTTGGCGAGGCTGATCCTAACGCTACCGAAAAGCCTACCAAAGAGCCTGCTACAGAAGCTCCTACGGCCGCTCCTACGGATGTTCCGGCCAGCGACGCTCCGACTCCCGTTCCTACCGACGAGAATCCTTCTGAAGATGAACCCACTTCTGATACGAAGGTCGATCCTACCAAGGCTCCTGATAAGGGCAATGGCGGCGCGAATATCGGTCTGATCATCGGTATCATTGCCGCGGCTGTTGTGCTCATCGGCGCTATCGTAGCGATAATCGTGGCTTCAAAGAAAAAGAAGAAATAATATTAATGGCGCAGGTTTTAACGCCTGACTAAAAGGCCGCAGCTGCCGGTAAAAAGGGCTGCGGCCTTTTTTCGTTTATCCTGTCTAAAGCTGTTTGATACGATTGTTTGAATTATTCGAAAATGAGTTGATTGCTGCTTCAGAAAAAGTCTAGTACTTCGGCGGAAGACAGGATTTCTTTCCGACCTGTTTTTTGAAACAATACCCCCTATTAATTCGGATTTGACCAAATTAACAGTTCCGTGCGACTGTGGTAAAATAAATTTAAACAAAGGCGGGGTTACCGCCGAATCAAATTCAGGAGGGCTTCTATATGAAAAAAATATTGGCAGTTGTAGTTATTATTGCAATGACCGTCGCACTTGGATTAACTGCATTTGCTGAGACCGTTTACACCGATACCGAGGGCGGAGTCATTTGGGATGCCAGTTTCTGGCTTTCTAACGATAGTGAGATACCGGCGAACCACAGCGGCCGTACGATCGATGCTGTTATCAACGCGAGCGGCGCCATCTCGGAACTCGGCGTGCCGAACTACTGGGCAAGCAATCCTGCTGTTGAAGGAATGGCCAACGCTGTCGCTCATGTCAACGTCTACAAATTTGACGTAAACTATGCCAAGACGTTTCGGGGAACACCGGTTGCTTCTGCTGAGATCGAGCTGGCCGGCGACTCCGACGTAGGCACAACGACTGAAGTTGCGGGTACGAACTGCAAAGTTACCGCTAACGGAAATGCCGGAATTATGCTGAAGTTTGACACCGCCCTTCCCGCCGGACAGTATGTTGTTGAATTTTCAGAGGTCGCGGAGGCTGAGCTGATGCACTATCTCGTTCTGCCTATGACGCAGAAGGAATATCCGAACGACACGGTAGCCTACTACCTCGACGGAGAAAAGGACGAAAATCTTACGCTCAGACTTGCTGTAAACCTTGACGGCGAACTGCTCACCCTCATTCCTGATGGAAAAGAGCCTGCTACAGAAGCTCCTACGGCCGCTCCTACGGATGTTCCGGCTAGCGACGCTCCGACTTCCGTTCCTACCGACGAGAATCCTTCTGAAGATAAACCCACCTCTGATACGAAGGTCGATCCTACCAAGGCTCCTGATAAGGGCAATGGCGGCGCGAATATCGGTCTGATCATCGGTATCATTGCCGCGGCTGTAGTGCTCATCGGAGTTATCGTAGCGATAATCGTGGCTTCAAAGAAAAAGAAGAAATAATATTAATGGCGCAGGTTTTAACGCCTGACTAAAAGGCCGCAGCTGCTGGTAAACAGGGCATTTCAAGTGTTCGGTCGCCAATGACAGCAACCGTTACGGCAATAAAATCGAAAACGGGAGCAGAGCCGATCGAAAATTCCAAATTGACTTTTCTGCCATTCAAAGATATATTAACCGCATATAAACGAAAAGATCTCAGAACAAACAGAAAAGCATAATATAATACGGAGGGATTCCGACATGCTGAATCAAAAATACCTTGCCAACCCGCACCTGACAGGAGAAAACCGTTTACCCGCCCGAAGTCTACTTATCCCCGCACAGAAAAAAGGAATAACCCACAAAAACTTTACCGAATCCGACCGTGTCATGCTCCTGAACGGAATATGGAAATTTTCATATCAAGAAGAAGACACAGACGAACGGTTTTACACGCCGGAAATCGACGACACGGCCTGGGACGATCTGCCGGTACCGTCAATGTGGCAATATAAAGGCTACGGGACATGCTTTTATCCGAACGTAGCATATTGCTTCCCGTACGACCCGCCTTACGTTCATTGTCCGAACCCGGTGGGACTATACCGAAGGAGATTTAACGCGAAAAAACCTGAAGGCAGGGCGATAATACGGTTCGAAGGTGTTGACAACGCATATTTTGTATGGCTGAACGGTAAATACGTCGGTTTTTCTAAGGGCAGCCGGCTTGCGTCGGAATTCGACGTAACAGAC
>JAEEGL010767922.1_pt1 | contig 21534 bp, 19 predicted proteins | sample 9134231 | NCBI WGS metagenome assembly JAEEGL01 (sample SAMN16246548, study PRJNA631951) | gut metagenome | biome: gut microbiome; feature: rumen; material: fiber-attached | host: Bos | place: Iran: Karaj | collected 2018-10
AAGTGAAATCTGATTTCGACGCTGGAAAAGGAATCCTGAAACTCACCCTGACCGGCGACGACACAGAAGAGTGCAACGCCCTCTGCCTGCTCCAGGAGGCCACCCCCTTCGGCAATCTTGAGAAATACTTCAAACAACAGGAGGGCAAGCTCTCGATCTCCTCCTTCGCAAAGGAGCAGATGAAGTTCTTGAACCTCTCCGAAAAGACTGCCATGCCCGTCCTGCAAGTCGCCGGCGCCCAACTTATGGCTCCCCCCGTCGTGCAAACCAAGTCGGGAGTCAAGGCTCCCATCCAAAAACAGATCCTGCCCTTGGACAACCGCTCTACCTTGATGTTGACCTTGCAAGTGGAGGAAGGGATCGAGCAGGTGACCCTCACCTTGAACAACCCCCTGCTGTTGATGAGCGACAATGGAAAATACGAACTGGCCTTTGTAGGCAAAGACGTATCCACCGACTTCTCCGTCGTGGTGGATCACTGCCTCACCAACGCTTGCCTGCTCGACCAGATCCGCGAATACAAAGCCCTCTTCCGGGAAGGGATTGGAGTCTTTACCGAGACAAAGAGCGCGAATGCCGCCTGCGCCTCCATGATGCGGCAGTTGCTCCTCAACGAGTATACGATGGTCGATCTCAAACGTTTCCGCAACACAAAATGCGATGAGATTACGGCGGAACTCGACACCCTTCAATCCATGATGAACAGTCTCAAAGCGATGCGCGATGACTCCGGAAGTGGCAGCGGGGGAGGAGGCAACGCCGGACAGGCGGGCGCTCCAACTACCGATGACTGTAATTTCAAAAAGGTGAATGACGACTTAAAGGCGGCGGTGGTGAAGATGAACACCTATGCCAACGACTGGGTCTCGGCATCTGACGCCGCTGTGAAACAGGCCAAGAAGGTGGCTTTCGATAGCGTCATCAAGGAAACCGACGCCAAAGTCAACGCCCTGTCTCCCACTTGTCGTAAAAAACTCGACAGCAACTCGCTCAAAAACTACGAAATGGCGAAGAAACTCATAAAGAACTAAAAAAACATAGAGCAATATGGCAATCTCAGCAACACTTGAATTAAGGGATGACAAAGGCATCGGCAGTGCTATAGCAGGGTCTTTAATAAATTCCTACACGGTGATCGATTTGGACTACACTTTAAAAAGGGCTTACGACAAATCCCACCGTCCTTGTTCAGTGGCAACCATGGACTTTATCAAGGTAACCATACGGGGCGCAAAAGAGATGTTTACTCCATTCCACGAATGGATCCAAGATACTACCAAAATGAAGCACGGCGTCATCAAGATTTTCGACTCTTCAGGTGTATTCTCTTCCACGTTTCAGGATGTCACCGGTGGAGAAGCCCCACTTGACATGGGCATCTTAAGCGACTTGGCTACCGAAGAGGTGGAAGACACTCTGGGTCTAAGAATGGATCAAGCCTCCGATTACGATGACACCCAAGGGGACATCTTTGACGAGATGAGCAAAAAGGACATGATCAAATATATCGACGAGAAGAAATTGCCTATCGAAGTGGACAAAGACGATACGGAAGAAATCATCAGGGCGAAGATCAGAGGCTACAAGAAGCTTGAAAATAAGTCTTTGAGTGAATTGGAAAAAGAATCCGGTGTCAAAAAAAACGAGGACTATAATAAACTGTCGGAAGAAGAAAAAAAGAAGAAATGCATGCAGCTGATCCTCGAAAAATCGGTAGATAGCCCAATGGAATCGACTGCAAAGAACGATGCGATCAAGGCGGCTGAGAAAGCAAAAAAGAAAACGACCCAAACACTCTCATCGGTGGCCGGTGCCGCCATGCGGTCCCTTCAGGCAGCTCGTGCCATCACTTTCGAGGATGCCTATTGTGTCAGTCTGCGCGAACACTTCAAAGTGGACGCCAGTGACAAAGGCACGGTGGACTCCTCCTATCCCTGGATCCTTGAAATCGGCATCAAACCTGGAAAAGTGAAGGTCACCGGCGCTAACTTTGGAGGTAAAACCTTGCTCAAGGAGGTCGAGTTTAAATTCTTTGAATAGGAGGAGTTAGCTATGACAATGAGCATCATAAAATCTTTCACGATTGATCAAGTCCCTGTGGCTGGTTACACTGTGATGGAACTCACGTTGGATCAGAAGTTGCTGCAACCCAATGAGATTCGTTTTACCCTTCGACGAAACAGCTTGGACAGAAACGATGAATCGGTCAAATTCACCAATGCTAAGGATATTCTCTCAAAAGAAGTGAAATGCTCCATCCGCACTACGCTAAAAGGTAAGGACGAAGACCCTTCAAACAATAATGGGGTTAATGATTTTATATTCAGCGGCTCTATCGTCTCAGCGACATTCGGCGGACAGGAAATCAACTGTGTCGCCTTGAGTAAGGATTATGAACTGTCGTTGATCCCCCATTGTCGCTATTTCATCAACCAGAAATTGCAAGACATTGTTAATGCTGTCTATTCAGGTCCTCATTATGCAAACCCTGTAAAACACGTTGATCCCCGCTACACGGATCCTATCCCATACGTGGTGCAATACAATGAAACCGATTATGATTTTCTGGTGCGACTTGCCAAACGTTTTGGCGAGTTCTTCTATTTCGACCAGTCTTTGGGATTGGTTTTCGGCAAACCGGGCAGCGAATTAGTTACTTTAAAGAAATTTGTTGATTATTACGGTGCCAAGTTTGAACTGAATTCCGGTAATCCCAACCACGCCTATGTCGCCAATCATTACCAAGCGCAAGGGGTGATTCAATCTGCTTTTAAGGATTATACCGCTGCTAACTACCTTTTTGAGCATTCCAAAGCAGCCTCAACGCCTCTTGCGGCTCCGCAAGCTAACACCCTTTACTATGATTATCCCGATCTGTTGCCAGGGGAAGTCCCTGCCAATCCCTTGGAAGCGCCAGGAGATCTATGGAATAAAAGCGAAGAGTCTGGTTTCGTCTTGTGTCATTTCACTTCTTATAGGCCTGATCTTCCTGTGGGACGATTGGTATGGCTTTGGGAGAACTATAATAGTACGCTAGTAATTCATGGTGTATTCATAATAACCTCTACGCATCTGACCTTGGACTGCAACGGCTCGCCGTTGAATGAGATTACCGCCATTGGTAATCCGCTTGCCGACCCTAATAATCTGGCCGTACAGTTTAATGACATGGTCGCACCGTACCTCGATGTCAATGCCTATCCGAGGTCTGCGGCCCAGCGCGCCATCGTGGTGGACAATAGGGACCCCTTGAAACTAGGCAGAGTGATGGTGCGTTTTGCATGGATGGATGTCGCCCAAGATAAACTAGTCGCTATCAAAGACAATGACGATGAAGCCACGAGAAAGAAATACCCTTGGATCCGTATTGCCCAGCCCTACGGCGGCAGAAACAAAGGTTGCTACATCCTGCCGGAAATCGGTGAGGAGGTGATGGTCGGCTTTGAGCATGACAACTTGGAGAAACCCTTCGTCATCGGCACTCTATTCAATAACACCCCTCAGGGGAATGAACAGGCGCCCGACAATCAATGGTGCGAGGTGAAAGACCAAGACCCCAACAAAAACAACGAGGTGAAGGCTTTCCGTACCAAGAAAGGCCATACCATCGAATTTCATGACACCGACCAAGGTGTCGGCTTCATCCGTATCTACAACCACGACATGGCTGACCCAGCACAGGCCAAACCCAATTACGACATCATACTTTCAACCGACGATATACAGAAAAAGGAGGGCGACAAAAAGAAAAATTACACGGTGAAGGGACTCTCGGAGGAAGCTGATGACGTCAAAGCCCAAAATGACCTCAAGGAGAAAGAGGATGTCGAGGCCGGGAAACTACGCATCATGGTTAGGAGTTACGACGGCGACATCATGCTCGATGCCGGCAATGGCGACATCATCTTGAACGCCAAGAACATACGCGTCCACACCAAAGGCAACCGTACATCCTTGATAGAAGGCAACGACATTCTGAAGGTCACCAAAGGCTCTTTCACCCAAGAAGGTACAAGATCCTTGGTGGTGAAAGGAAAACAAGACATCAAAGTGGAAGGAGAAAGCAGCGCAACATACCAAAAGAAGATTACCGTCACTGCGAATGATGCCTTCGAACAGAAACTCAAGTCACAGACCTCAACCATCAATGAGAAGATGACGGTGAACGCCAATGAAGTGGCGGTGGAAAGTAAACAATCGGCCTCGATGAAGGTCGGTTCATCCGAACTGGAACTGACAAATACCGATGCTTTGTTAAAAGGCATCAAGGCGACCGTCGATGCCACCACGAAAGCAACGGTTAAAAACGGTGATACGTCATTGGACATTGTGGAAGGTTCCGCTTCCCGTAACGGCAATTGGAAAGATCAATAATACTTAATTCAAAATCCTTTGTTCTCATGGCAGGTGATTCTAACACAGTTTGTATGGGCGCGATGATGAAATGCAGCATGGGTATGACCCCGGCGCCTCTCGTGGTCGCACCGCGCAATTACACCATTTTGGGCTTGTTCGTGGCCAATATCATGGACTATAAACCGATGGTCAACATCCCCTCGTTTGGAATGTGCCAATCCTTGGCCAACCCCACCGTCGCCTCCGCCACATCAGCAGCCTGCGGCGTGCTGACGCCCATGCCTTGCATGCCCAATACCGTCGCCCCTTGGACACCCGGCAACCCCATGGTCAGCACACAAGGCTTCCCTACACTCACCAAAACCAGCAAACTGATGTGTATGTGGGGCGGCGTGATCGAATTTCAGAATGCCGGGCATCAATGATTAAAAAATTTTTTTATCTTTGGAGTTTGGAAACGAATCATTAACTTTTTTACAATAGAAATATGGAAGACTTTTTCGTTCACATAAGGTATAGGAACAAAACCATCAAATTCAAGATCTCCGACCCTAACTATGAGATGGAACAACTCATGAACAGTCTGAAAAACGCCGCCGACAAAACCGGAAAACGCTTTTTCAACCTTCCCGAAATGATTGATTTCACTCCCACCGAATACTATTTCGGACGTATGGACGAAACCACCGGACAATGTATCATACTTCAACCCAGGATAGGGAAGACCCACATGAGAATGACGGACTACGCCATCCAAAACGGCGACATCCTCGATGTGGTGCCTGATCCCGTCGCGGGATAACCCAACCAAAACCTCCCGCCATGAAACGCCTGACCCTCTTACTCCTGCTCCTTTGTCTTGGCCTTGCGGCTTCCTTCCCCGCTGTCGCCCAGGAAACCGAGGAAAACCCTCTTGAAATGAACCTCAACGCCCTGCAATCGGACCTTGAGAAAATCAGCCAGGACCTCACCACCTATGACGATATCCAAGTGTGCGACTATGTTTTCCAGGAAGCCGGAAACCGCCTTAAATCGTTCGCGGCACTCGTCTCCAAAGACAGCCCACTCTATGGCCTCTATAACGACTGCAACCTCCTCTATTACCAACTGCAAAAACGCATCCAGGACCTCCAGGACGAACACCAGCACAAACAAGACTACGACGCCCTGATGAGCAGGCTCCAAAACGCCATCTCCGAACTCTCCAGCCTCAAGGAACAAGGCCTGCGGTACGTAGAGGACGGCAATCAGGACTCCCTCTTGATCGTGAAAAGGAAAGCCAGCAAAATCTATATGAAGGCGTCAGGGGAGAGCGAGTCGCAAAAACAACTGCTTGAGTCGGACCCTGCCCTGCAACAACTGCACGACACCGTTGAGCAAACCAATGAGGATATCGATTCCCTCGAATGTCGAAACAAGAACCAACTCTACGAGATGGGCTTCCGCGTCCTTATGGTCGCTTTCATGATCCTGCTTTTGGGCAATATGCTGAAATCCAAGATCAAGGCGAAAAAAGTGGCCAAGGAGACCCAAAAACAAATGAACAAAATGATGATGGGAGGGGATGACACCCCGACCCTCTAAACAAGAAAGGATCGTACCCATGAAGAGAATCATCCTGACCCTGTTTCTCCTGGCCCTCGCCGTTCCTAACCTCCTCGCGCAAGAGTTGGTGCTCGACTATCCTCACTTTCTGACTTCCCTGGACACCGTCCTGATCGATTTCAAAGTCGTGGAAAACGGACAAAAACTCAACCTTGGCACCATCGACAAGTCATCCATCAGCCTCCAAAGATCCGGCTACAACGGCACGGAAGACGTCACCTCACTGGCCAATGTCATCGATATCCGAAACTACGATCCCGACTATACCGCAGGCAACTATTCCATCATCGTCCTCGCCGACCGTTCCGTTACGCAAGACCAACTTGACGCCCAGCGCCAAGCCATCCTGGAGTTGTTCAAGACCTTCCCCAAGGCGCGGTTCTTCATCACCGCCATGGACGACCAGCGCACCCCGACCGCCGAGATTCAGGACTACTATCAGTTGAGCCATTGGATCGACAGTTGCCTTGTCACGCCCTCCACCCAGGAGAAGTTCATCTACAAGGCCATGGCCTCCGTCCTCGAGGAAGTGACGGACACCGAGGCCCATGACTTCTATCCGGAGACCCCTTATAACCCCGACCTCCGGACCCCTGGCAAGAAAGTGCTCTTCGTGATGACCAACGGCGTTTCCACCACATCCGACGGAAGCTACATCGGAGGGGAGGACTTCTTCCGCATCAAGATGTCCCTCATTTCCGAACTGAACCAGAAAAAGGAAGTGCAGGTCAATGTCGTGTGGTTCGGCGATGACATCTATCGCGAGGAGTTCCAACACGAGGTGCAGTACGTGTTCAAGGACGGCGACCTCTTCTTCCCGACCTTTGACGCGCAAAACATCAAGGAACAACTTATCCTGCGCCCTGACCCCGATGCCATGGACTACCGCATGGTCCTCGTCAACGACCTGTATCGGCTCTACGACGGACAGAAAGTCACCCTGCACGCCTATCTCGACCACGACGGCGTGGAGGCTTACGGGGCGCGCACCTTCACCCTCGGTACCCTCATCGACCCCATCCCCGTGCAGTCTACCCCTAAAAGAAGGCTCGAACTGTTTGCGATGTGCGTCCTCATCGGCTTGGCACTGACCGGCATCGCCTATCTGTTCTTTCGATTCATCTTCCCCAAATGGAGATTCAAGGCCTTCAAGAGACGCTACGTCAAACGTTTCGAGAAATCCAACGTGCTGCCCAACCGGGCCAGCGACTATGTGGCGCAGAAATGCTATTACTGCAAGGAACCCTTCCAGCCGGGCGATGAGATCGTGACCCGCTGTGAACATACCATGCACTACGAATGCTGGAAGGAAAACGGCTGCCAATGCCCCGAATACGGACACGAGTGCGACAACGGACCCATCAATTTTGACGAGGACCATCCTACGGACAGAAGCAACACCCCGTTCTTCCTGAAGTGGTTCGTCGCCGGTTGTCTCTCCGGCATCGTAGGCTGGCTGGTGTTCAGGCTCTGCACCCACCACAACCTGTTCCATAACCTGATCCTCAACACCTTCACCCTGACGCGGAAAGCCGGTATCGATGTCACCGGCACGACCTTCGCCGACAAGATACAGGACATGATGCTCTTTGGTTTGATCATCGGGTTCTTCGTTACCTTGGGCGCCGCATGGCTTATCGAACGGCGTAAGAAGACCCCAAAAAGGGTCCTCGTCATCCTGGGCCGCGCCATCGCCGGAGCGGTCGGCGGCTTCCTCGTATTCTTACTGGGCGGCTTGATCGCCCTGGTGGCAGGAAAAGACTACAACAGCTTCATCGTGGACATCATCCCCTGGCTGCTGATGGGCGGGGTGGTGGGATTCGCCATCGCTTACCGCAACGAGGTGCCTATCAAGAAAGCTGTCATCTCCGGTGTCATCTTCTCCTTGATCGGCTTCTGCCTCCTTTATCTCCTCAGTTTCGACAACAGCGACTTCGAGGTCCAGCACCTGGGACTGCTCACCAGCGTCCTTTGCATGGTGGGCGTGATGATCTTCGCCAGTGGCCTCTACGCGACCATTGCCATCCCGGAACACCATTCCGAACACTATTTCCTGCATATCGACGGCAACCTCAAAAGCCGCGATGTGGCTATCTATAAGTGGATGAACCGCATCGGCGGCAACCGTATGGTCACCATCGGACGCCATGACCGTTGCTACATCAACATGGATTGGGATCCCACCGAAGGCATCGACGGCCCGCAAGCCGAGGTCTATCTCGAAAATGAAATCCCCTATTGCAAGATATTGAGTACCAACCAAGTGACCCGCCTTACCCATGGCAGCTCCTTTAGAATCGGAAACACCACGTTCACCTATATCGAAAAAGACCGTAACTGATGGAACCTAAGGAACTCAAAGCGGAAACCTGGCTCTCGGTCCACCTTCCTTCCCAAACCGAATGGACGGTAAGGCACAAGGGGATCTTCTCCCGGAATTACTCCGGCGATCTTCTCACGTGCCGGCCTGAGCAACAGAACCTGGAGCTGTCGCGCGACGGCCTTTATGAGATCCTGCCCCACAACTTGTTTTTCACTGGAAACGAACTCTCCAACATCGACAAGGGGGACTTCCAGTGGACTGAGCGGGTTCTGAAACAACGTCTCGAACGCATCAAAACGGTGTTCCTGCCTTTCGACTCCTCTTTCTTCAACCACTCGCTCGCCCTTGAAAAACAACTGAATGCGACCCTCTCCGGCAAAAGTGAGGTGGTCGTGTCGGACTTTCTTGGTGTGGATCTTTCCAAGGATAAAAACCCTTACCTGAGGAAGATGGCCCCGATGATGGCCCAGGCGGCCCGCATCAGGGGCGACTACCGATTCCTGTGCAAAGCCCTGGGCTGTGCCTTGGGCTACAAAACCACCTACAAACTCATGCCCGATCGGGTGCGCTTTACCGTACACCGCCCCGACCTCGACCGTGTCACCTTCCTGAGTTACCTCGACGAGTTGCGTCCTCTCTTCCAATGGGTGGAGGAGTGGTTCGTGCCTTTCGAACTGCAATGCGAGTTCAAGGTGAGAGACTATACCCGCGACGACCGCTTCGCCGGGTCCAACAAGCTGATGCTCGACTATAACGCCACCCTCGGCAACAAACCTCAACTAACGCTCAAAGAACGATGAATAAGGATATCAGAATCAACTGGAATGTCGGGATGGAACTCATGCCTGAGACTTTCATCCATCTGGAGAACCAATGGGCCGAATACCGCCTCCTGTTGCGAAAAGTGCAGGCCTTGCGTCAGTTTGGACTTATTCCCGACACGGGGTTCAACGTCGATGTGTCGCTCGATGGCGACACACTCACCCTGACCCAGGTGGAGTGCCACGCCCTGCTACCCAAAGGCACGATGGTGCATCTTGACCGCTCCTTGGAGCGGACATTCCCACTGGAAGGTTCCGTCAGCCGCTATCTGGCGGTATGGCCTACCGACGAAGAACGTGCCTTCGAACGCGATGAGGTGCCTTTCCTCGAGAACGAATGCCAGTTCGGGCTTCGCAGCCTGGACGAGTTGCCCGGCAGCATGCCGCTCGCCAAAGCGGTGTTTGAGGACGGCGCCTGGAAACTCCAGGACGACTATATCCTTCCCGTGATGAGCCTGGAGAACTCCTCCGTGATGATGGAGATGCTCACGGCCATACGGAAACTGACCATGCAGATCACCCATCACGAGAAAGCCAAACTTCTCCGCAACTACGACCTCATGAAACTGATTGCGGAGGAGATAGGTGACCTCGACGGCACCCGGGATCCTCGGGAATTAGTGCCCCTGTGCCGCCGTTTCATCCGCCTGTTCTCTTACCTTACCGACGAACTGCCCGCACCCACGCTCGACTACAACCCCTACGACATCCAACTGTTCCTCCACGGCGTGTGCAGCTATCTCATCAAAGCCTACGAGATCATTCCCACCCTCCAAGTGGTGGAGTACCAACCGATCCAGAAACAAGCACCCGTCGACGATTCGGAGCCTGAATCCGAAGAAGATTTCCCCATCCTCTAATCCCAACAAGCCATGTACGTCAAGCGACCTTTGATCATGAAGTACCCTGTGACCGTCAAGGAAAAGAACGGTCTCAAACCTTCCATTGACGCGTTCATCGACTTGCTTATCAACTCGGGCAAGGACAGCTTCAAGGCGGATCATGATTTTGGCTTCTCCTTCGAGGACTACCGTTTCGAGATCTATAACCCCGAGGTGGCCTTGTTTCTTGACCCAAAGAAAACAAAGAAGAAAGACCTGATAGGTTCCATCGCGGATCCCATCGACAACTATAAAATCATTGGCTCCAGCGTCAATACCGACAACTTCGCTTGGGACCTGAGGAACGCCATCGTCAACTATGAACACCGCCTCAAGAATGTGGAGGTGAACATGGAACTTGCCAACTACGGCGCCCTTCTGCTGGTCTCGGTCAGCGGTATCATCGACGACGGCTATGACACTCCCTATACTTATCTCAGTAAAATAAGAATTTGGTAATGAGCATCAACGACAATCTCATAAAGAACAGAGTCGCCGAACTGAGGGACAAGGTGTTCTCACTTTGGGCCAGCGAAGGAAGATGGGACGGCAACAATCCCAACTCCCCCTTGTACGGACTGGATAAGGACCCATTGGTGGCCATGATGATCACCGCTATGGCCTACCAGGAGTTGCAGATTGAGAACGACATCGAGAACTTCCGTAAGGGCATGGTGAACGAATTGGAGGACAGCTTGCTGCCTTTCCATCTCACTAAAGCCAACCCGGCAGTCCTCATGATGACTTCCGCCAAGGCCAAAGGCAACCCTGCCCGTTGCATCGTGGGCGCCGACACGGACTTCGCCATCCAGAAAGAGTCGTTCATGGAGCGCAGCACCCTGCATTTCTGTCCCTTGTTCGAGTCGAATATCATCGGCGCCACCATCACTGACTTCAGTCAGACCCTCAACGGACCTTGGAAGATGACCCTCCAGGTGGAGGACGAGAAAGCCCTTCTCGGAGGCGTGGGCTTCTTCTTCAAAGGCATCGAGTTCGACGAACTCGTCATGCGCCTCGGAGACAAAGAGATAGGTCTCATTAACCCTTGGGAGTACGACCGCTTCCCGATGAATCCCGACTTCTCGTTCTGGAACTTGGTCTATAACCACTCACTGGCGTTTGGCACTAATGAGCAGTGGTTCGACCTTTGGGCAGAGCAGCCCCTGCAGTATTACATGGTGGATCCCTATGATCCCGTGGTGCTGAACCGAGGTGTCACGGAGCTTACCTTGGAGTTCATCGGTTTGAAAAGCAAGACTATAGGCACGAACAATGTGTTCATCAACAGTTTTCCGGCAGTGAATGTCACTAAGCGTAGCTTCGCACTGACCCCTTCTGAACCTGTCGTGAAGATTGCCGATGACACTGATTTCTTCATGAATCTCGTAGGGGAGTACGACACCGTGGAGGAAGCCGACAAATTCATCCTGCGCCGCTATGGCTGCGAGCGATTCGGCCTCGCTGAGTTGCTCCGGCTCGCCGACGAGTTGCAGAAGAGAAGCAGCACCGACTTCTACGCCTACCAACAGTTTTCCTCGCTCCAAAATGGCGACAAGATGCGCAAGCTGAAAGTGTTGCTCAAGGACCTCCTGGCCGAGGTCAATCGGGAAGGGACTCCCAAAACGGGTGTGTATGCCCTGCTGAAAGAAAACGCCGAAGTGGAGGTGGCCATCCCGCTGAAAGCCCTCTACACCGACGGCGCCAAGGGCAATAACATCGATCCAGGTGCCGTGGTGATGTCCGCCCCCAATGATTTTGACCTCGGAGAGACCCGTGTCCTGACACGCTCGTCGGGCGGTCGCGACGAGGTCACTAACGACGACCAAAGGAAGAGGCTGGTGCGTTATTACACCCTCACTAACGACAAACTGGTCACCCGTTCTGATCTGAAATCGTTCTGTATCAAGGAGTTATATAATTACGACATCGGCAATGTCAACCGAGTGGAGATAGCGTCGAACGAAGAAGGCGTCCGCACGGTCGTGGTCTTCGTGTCGGACGTCAATCCCGAATTGGACCTGAACTCCATCCAACACCGCCTTGAACGCCTCATCGAGGTGCGCAGCTCTGGACTCATGCCAGTTCAAATTATGCTCGTAAAATCTTAGAATTATTTCTTATTTTTGCGGCGATAATGTCAAACGCGAAGAAATTGCTTTTTGAACCCCTGCGCAAGGCGAATCCCGTCACCGTGCTGGTGCTGGGTATCTGCTCTTGCCTGGCGGTCACTGCCCAACTGAAACCTGCCTTGGTCATGGGGCTCTCCGTGACGGTGGTGACGGCCTTCTCCAACCTCATCATCTCTTTGCTTCGCAAGGGCATCCCCAACCGTATCCGTATCATCGTGCAACTCGTGGTGGTGGCTACCTTGGTCATCCTCGTCGACCAGTTTCTGAAGGCTTTCGCCTATGACGTCAGCAAGCAACTGTCGGTCTATGTGGGCCTCATCATCACGAACTGCATCATTATGGGCCGACTGGAGGCCTTCGCCTTGTCGCATGGCCCCTGGGACTCTTTCCTCGATGGCCTGGGCAACGGATTCGGCTATAGCCTGGTCCTCGTCATCGTGGCTTTCTTCCGTGAACTGCTTGGCTCCGGCACCTTGCTGGGCTACCAGGTCATCCCGCAGTCCCTATACGAGGCTGGCTATCAAAACAACGGCCTGATGATCCTGCCGCCGATGGCTTTGGTCGTCGTGGGCGTCATCATCTGGATCCAACGTACACGTCATCCTGAGATGCAGGAAAACCAAAAAAATCCGTAGGCCATGGAACTGTTCAAGCTTTTCGTCAAATCGGTCTTCGTCGACAATATGATCTTCGCCTATTTCTTGGGCATGTGTTCGTATCTGGCGGTCTCGAAGACGGTCAAGACGAGTGCGGGTCTGGGTCTCGCCGTGACTTTCGTGTTGGTGGTCACGGTGCCGGTCAACTACCTGGTCAACAAATATCTGCTTGCTCCGGGAGCGCTGGCGTGGATCTCACCACGACTGGCTTCGGTGGACCTCTCTTTCCTCACCTATATCCTCTTCATCGCCATCATCGCGGCCATCGTGCAGATCCTGGAGATGATCATTGAGACGTTCACGCCTTCACTGCATTCGGCCTTGGGCATCTTCCTCCCGCTGATTGCGGTGAACTGCGCCATCTTGGGCTGCTCGCTCTTCATGCAGGAGCGTGGATTTGCCAATGTGGGTGAGGCGGCTGTCTATGGGCTTGGCTCAGGCATCGGTTGGCTGTTGGCGATCACGGCCATCGCGGCCATCCGTGAGAAGCTGCGTTATTCGAAGATCCCGAAAGGCTTGCAAGGGGTGGGCATCTCGTTCATCATCACAGGCATGATGGGCATCGCATTCATGTCGTTCATGGGAATAAAACTGTAGACGTATGAGCATCGGCACAAACATCCTCCTGAGCATTGCGGTTTTCCTCGGCATCATCCTGTTGCTGGTGGTCCTGCTGCTGTGGGTGCGTAACAAGCTGATGCCTAAAGGGGAGGCCAAGATCACCATCAACGATGACAAGATGCTGACAGTGCCGACGGGCAACACGCTGATTTCCACCCTCGCCGAGCAGAAGGTCTATCTTCCTTCCGCCTGCGGCGGCAAAGGCTCCTGCGGTCAATGCAAATGCCGTGTCGTGGAAGGGGGAGGGACGATCTTGCCGACGGAGGTGGGCTTCTTCACCCGCAAACAGGTCCAGGAGCATTGGCGTCTGGGCTGCCAGGTGAAGGTGAAGGAGAATCTGCAGATCGTGGTGCCGCAGTCCATCTTGGATGTGAAGGAATATGAATGCACGGTGGTCTCCAACCGCAACGTCGCGACTTTCATCAAGGAGTTCAAGGTGCAACTGCCTCCGGGCGAGCACATGAACTTCATCCCTGGCTCGTATGCCCAGATCAGGATCCCGACCTTCAAGATCAACTATGCGGATTTCGACAAGGAGCTGATCGGGGAAGAGTACCTGCCTGCGTGGGAGAAGTTCAAGATCTTCGACCTCCGTTGCGTGAACACCGAGCCGACGGTGCGCGCCTATTCCATGGCCAACTATCCCGCCGAGGGCGATGTGTTCATGCTTACGGTGCGTATCGCCACGCCGCCCTTTAAGCCGGACCGCTCGGGATTCATGAATGTCAATCCGGGCATCGCCTCCTCTTATATCTTCTCGTTGAAGCCAGGCGACAAAGTCCTCATGTCAGGCCCCTATGGCGACTTCCACGTGAAAGGGATGCAACTTTCCGCTTTTGATTCTCAACGGTCCACTGAGATGATCTGGGTCGGCGGTGGCGCTGGCATGGCTCCTTTGCGTGCACAGATCATGCACCTGACCCGCACCTTGGACGTGAGGGACCGCGAGATGCATTTCTTCTACGGCGCCCGTGCCTTGAACGAGGTGTTCTACCTGCAAGATTTCCTCCAGTTGGAGAAGGACTTCCCGAACTTCCACTTCCATCTCGCCCTTGACCGTCCCGACCCAGCCGCCGATGCCGCTTGCGTGGCCTACACTCCGGGTTTTGTCCATAATGTCATGTATGAGACCTACCTGAAGCATCATCCTTATCCGGAGGACATCGAATACTACATGTGCGGCCCGGGTCCGATGAGTGCCGCCGTGGTCAATATGCTCGACAACCTTGGAGTCCCGCCGGAGAACATCCTCTATGATGATTTTGGTGGCGGCGCCCCAAAGCAATGATTGAAAGAATTCTTCGACTTCAAATAAATAGGTATCCTCTTTGAAATCAACACGATATGAATCTACCTAAAATACACTCCATCTCCAAGAAGATCCTTGTGGCTGCCTTGGGGGCTTTCCTTGCCTTTTTCCTGCTGTTCCACGCCAGTGCCAACCTGCTCATCTTGAGGCATGACGGCGGTGAATGGTACAATGCCTTCTGCCATTTCATGGGCACCTATGTCATCGTCAAAGTCCTTGAGGTCGGCTTGTTTGCCTCGCTGCTGCTTCATGCCGTCCTGGCGCTTTGGCTGGCCATCACCAACAAGAGGGCACGCCCCGTCGGCTATAAGAAGCCTTCCCGAACGAAAACCCATACGGGATCGAAACTGCAAGTGTGGACGGGTATCCTGCTCTTTGCCTGCCTCATACTGCACTTCTCGGATTTCTATTTTCTGAAGATTGGCTGGGTGAAAGGTAAATATATGGCTGATGCTGAGAATGTTATCGCTTTAAAGGATACCCAACCCGAGGCATTCGCCTATGCGGAACAACATGGAGACTATTCCGCAAAAGGGAACTGGCTCACCAACCTTAACGCCGATGACAAGGCCGTCCTGGAAGCCGCTGGACTGGAGGTGGAATCGGATTTCTATCATCAGGCGAGGGAGAAGTTCCGGATCCCGCATATCGTCATCTCTTACCTTGTGTTCTTCACCGTGGTCTGGTTCCATTTGCGACATGGCTTCGCGGCTGTGTTCCAGACCTTCGGACTCTATAACTACAAATACGGTCGTGCCCTTGAGGTCATCGGTCAGATCTATTCCTGGCTGGTGTGCCTGGCTTTCGCCGCCGTGGTGATCTTGGTGTATCTCGGACTATAACCCCTGAATCATGAAATTAGATGCTAAAATACCAGAAGGTCCGCTGGCCGAAAAATGGACCAATTACAAACTCTCGCAGAAACTGGTGAACCCAGCCAACAAACGCAAGCTGGACATCATCGTGGTGGGCACGGGCCTGGCCGGTGCCTCGGCTGCGGCGTCGTTGGGCGCCATGGGATTCAACGTGGAGATCTTCTGCATCCAGGACTCGCCCCGTCGCGCCCATAGCATCGCCGCCCAGGGAGGCATCAACGCGGCCAAGAACTACCAAAACGACGGCGACAGCGTGGAGCGTCTCTTCCGTGACACCATCAAAGGGGGTGACTACCGTGCGCGCGAGGCCAACGTCTATCGTCTGGCGGAAGTCAGCGGCGCCATCATAGACCAATGTGTGGCGCAGGGCGTGCCTTTCGCTCGTGACTATGGCGGACTGCTGGAGAACCGATCTTTCGGTGGAGCCCAGGTGAGCCGTACCTTCTATGCCCGTGGACAAACGGGACAGCAGCTGCTCTTGGGCGCCTATGGTGCCTTGAGCCGGGAGATCAACCGTGGCACGGTCAAACTGCATACGCGCTGTGAGATGATGGATCTCGTGGTCGTGGACGGTCGCGCCCGGGGCATCATCGTGCGTAACCTGGTCACGGGCGACCTGGAGCGTTATGCGGCTCATGCGGTGGTCATCGCCACGGGAGGCTATGGCAACATCTATTACCTCTCCACCAACGCCATGAACAGCAATGGCAGCGCGGCTTGGGTGTGCCACCGCAGAGGTGCCGCCTTCGCCAACCCCTGCTACGTGCAGATTCACCCGACCTGCATCCCGGTGCACGGCGACTATCAGTCGAAGCTCACGCTGATGAGCGAGAGCCTGCGCAACGATGGCCGTATCTGGGTGCCGAAGAAGAAAGAGGACGCCGAGGCCATCCGTGCCGGAAAGAAGAAAGCCAACGACATCGCCGAGGCGGACCGTGACTATTACCTGGAACGCCGTTATCCCGCCTTCGGCAATCTGGTCCCTCGTGACGTTGCCTCCCGTGCTGCCAAGGAGCGTTGTGACGCCGGCTATGGGGTGGGGACGGGGTATGCGGTGTATCTCGACTTCGCCGATGCCATCCAACGCCTGGGCAAGGAAGCCGTGGAGGAAAAATACGGCAACCTCTTCCAGATGTATCAGAAGATCACGGACGAGAACCCCTACGAGACGCCGATGATGATCTATCCGGCCATCCACTATACTATGGGTGGCCTGTGGGTCGATTATGAGTTGCAGACGACCATCCCGGGACTGTTTGCCGCCGGTGAAGCCAACTTCAGCGACCACGGGGCCAACCGACTCGGAGCCTCAGCCTTGATGCAGGGCCTCGCTGACGGTTATTTCGTGTTGCCCTATACGCTGCAGAATTACCTCGCCGACCAGATCAACATGGGGAAGATTTCGACATCCACGAAGGAATTTGACGATGCGGAATCCGCGGTGCGACAACGGTTGAATCGTTTGTTGGAAATCGGCGGCGCCAAAACCGTGGATTATTTTCACAAACACCTGGGTAAAATCCTATGGGAATATTGCGGCATGGCCCGCAGCCAGGAAAGCCTGACCACCGCCAGGAAACAGGTTGCCGACCTCGAGGAGCAGTTCTGGAACCAGGTCTTCGTCCCTGGCACCGCCAACGAGTTCAACCCCGAGTTGGAGAAGGCCTGCCGTCTGGAAGACTATTTCGAGTTGGCCCGCCTCATCATCGACGATGCCATGCACCGTGAGGAGTCCTGCGGAGGTCATTTCCGTACGGAGCATCAGACCGCCGACGGCGAGACCCTGCGTGACGATGAGCATTTCATGTATGTTGCCGCCTGGGAGTACCAAGGCCACGATCAACCCGAGACTATGGAGAAGGAGCCTCTCGCCTATGAACACATCAAGATAGCCACCCGCAATTATAAATAGCTAAAAAATGAATTTCACTCTGCATATTTGGCGCCAGGAAAACGCCACCGCCAAGGGCCACTTCGAGACCTATCCCATCAAGGACATCTCGCCGGATTGTTCTTTCCTGGAGATGCTCGACATCCTCAACGAGCAGCTGATCAACGACCATATCGCTCATCCGGTGTGCTTCGACAACGACTGCCGTGAGGGTATCTGCGGCATGTGTGGACTGTATATCAACGGTCGCCCGCATGGCAACGACGATGCCATCACCACCTGCCAACTGCACATGCGCAAGTTCCACGATGGAGATGAGATCTGGATTGAGCCATGGCGCGCGAAGCCGTTCCCGGTCATCCGTGACCTGGTCGTGGATCGCTCTGCCTTCGACAAGATCATCCAGGCGGGCGGTTACATCAGCACCACCACGGGCGGCGTCCCCGATGCCAACATGATCCCAATCTCGAAGCATGATGCCGAGATGGCCATGGATGCCGCTGCCTGCATCGGATGTGGTGCCTGCGTGGCGGCCTGCAAGAACGCCAGTGCCATGCTCTTCGTGGGAGCCAAGGTCAGTCACCTGGCCCTGCTACCTCAGGGCAGGGTGGAGGCAGCCGATCGAGTCCGCAACATGGTGTGCAAGATGGATGAGTTGGGATTCGGGAACTGCACGAACACGTACGCTTGCGAGGCGGAGTGTCCGAAGCAGATCAAACGACAGAACATCTCAAGGCTCAACCGACAGTGGATTGGGTCGCTGTTTGGTCGGGACAGGAAATAATCTTAGTAAATCAACTCAAGCTCGATACCGACACTCCACGGCGAAGGCTGGTTCTCCGTTCCGCCGAGGAGGAAGTTGTATCCGGTGATGACGGGAGAGAGACGGTAGCTGGCATAGACGCCGATATTGATTTGGCCGAGGATGGTGTAGCTGAGTCGGGTGATGGCGCCGTAATCGAGTCGGTTGACTTGGGCGCAGCGGTCATAGACCGAGGTGACGCTGTTGTCGAAAGGTTGCGGCTTCAGGGCTTCACCGGCCTCGTCGGTCCAGGTCACTTGATCCTCCACCTTTACACGTCTTCTGAGATGGATGCCACCGTAGGCGCCCAAATCCCAGTTGAGGCCGATGCGCCTTAAGGCGACGCGTTGCAACAACTCCAGCCTGAATTGTGTGGTCCGGAGGCTGGTGCTGCGCTCGGTGACGGGAGCAGCGCCGGGGATATGATGTGTGGCGACAAAACGGTTGAAGTCGAACCCGTAGCTGAAACCGATCTTGTAGGTCTTGCCATACAGATGGCGAAAGCCGATGGCGCTGTGGCGGTTGAAGCCGTTCCAGGGGCCATGGGCGAGGTTGTAGTCCAACCCATAGAACCAGGAGCGTTGCCATCCTTCTTTCTCCACTTTCTGGAAGGTGCCGTCCAGGCCGAATACCTGATGGTTGTTGGCTTGCAGGCTGACTTCGCCGCCCATGCCGGTGATGGGGGTGGAGTCGAAGAAGCCATTGTACGACACGTTGAGTTTCGCGCCCTGTCCGAGGTCTTGGTTGAGGATCTTGATGTCCTTGTCTTCCTCATTGGGATAGGCTTGGTAGTAGCCGAGCAGCACGCCGTCTTTGTCCTCAATGCTGATGAAGGCCTCTTTGCCATCGATGATTTTCGGGAAGCAGATGCGTACGCCGTCTTTTTCCTGCACGAGGTCGAAGGAACGCTCGGCGGGTATCAGGTCATGGGTGAAGTAGGCGGCTTGCGGCACGCCATAGCCGAAGGCATAGTCGAAGTAGGGGTAGAGGTCGCCGGATTTCTCGATCTCTTCCTTCATCTGCAAGGCGGTTAGGTCGCGTTTGGTCTGCCAGGCACAGGCGCAGAAGCCTGCCGTCAACGGGCTGGAGAACGAGGTGCCGGAGGCGGAGGTGAAGCCGCCGCTGGGGCTGGCCACGACGGCGGTGCCGTAGGCGCATACGTTGGGTTTCCTGCGTTTGTCGGCGCTGGGTCCGTAGGAACTGAAGTCGATATGACGATAGTTATCCAGATCCGGGTCGATGCCGGCCACACAAAGGACGTTCTCGGCGTCGGAAGGGGTGATGATGGTCATCCAGTGTCCATCATCGCCCTCGTTGCCGGCGGAGTTACAGATGAGGATGCCTTTCTCGGCGGCGAGGTTGGCGGCCTTGGCTACATAGGAGGTGCCGTCCATGTCCTTGGTCCAGTGACGGTCCTTGCCATAGCCCAACGAGCTGTTGATGATGTCGGCGCCGTTCTTGTCGGCCCATTCGGCACCCTGTGCCCACCACACCTCTTCCTTGAAAGGCTCCGGGTCGATCTCTGTACGGGCCAGCAGGAACTCGGCTCCGGTGGCCAAGCCCAGTCGTTCGCCTTTGTCATTGATGCCGGCGATGCAACTCAGCACCATGGTGCCGTGGGAGCTCCATCCATAGACGTCCTCTCGTCTGTTGGGGAAGTTGTAGGTCTTGAGGATCTGATGGTTGTCACGCAGATGCTTGAAGGCGGGATGCGTGTTGACGCTCGGGAAGCCACCGTCCATGACGCAGATGCGGAGTCCCTTTCCGTCAATGCCTTTCATGATGAAGAATTCTCCACCGAAACGTGCAATCTGATCTTTTATTTTTACGGTATCACCATCAACGATGATATCTTGGTCTTCAGCGGCTTGCTCGTATGAGGCGACCATGCCTTGTGAGGCGATCTCCTGCACCTTTGCGACGAAAGGCAGTTGCTCGATGAGCAGGGCGTTCTCTTCGGTGGCGCTCACGCCGACGGCGTTGAGCCAGCGTGACGATCCGAAGGTCTCAGAGGCGTATCCGTCAACGGTGTTGACATAACTGTCGTTCAAAGGGTAGTTGCTGATGTCGTAGAGGTCGGCACCGCATTGTTGGTAACGCTCGATGGCTTTCGCATCAAAATAGGTGTAAGGGTCGAATTGGGTGTCTTGCTTGTCGGTGAAGAACACCCAATAGCTTTTCTGCTGCGCTGTGGCGATCATAGCGATGAGGCAGATGATACCGGTGATGAGGAATTTTTTCATGATATTTTTTATAAGGATTTGCAAAAGTATGTTTTTTTTGCTATTTTTGACACCCAATCATAAAAACGACGCTTATGGAAGAGAACCTTACCAAACAGAAGTTTGAGATCTTCATGATGCTGTGTGCCGCAGGCATCGACGGCACCATCAAGATGTCAGAGTTGAAGCGCATCCTGACGGAGTTCGACTATGCCACTTATAACGAGGTCTTCCAATACTTCCGGAAGTTGGACAGCCCGGCGTGGCTGAGTTTCTTCAAGAAGCATAAGGACGAATACCTCGCCACGGAGGAGGACAAGGCCGCTTTCCTGGCGGATATCTGCGACATCCTCGCCGTTGACAGTGAGAAATATTCCTTGAAGGAGGAGAACTTTGTCAAAGTGCTCGAGATGCTTTTGAACGATGAATTATAGGATTCTAAATTAGAATAATTCTAATTAAGGAAATTTAGAATAAGTATAAATAATATTTCATTGATTATTAAAATTTTGCATTTTACATTTCCGTTCCAAATACTTCAATGTTAATTTGGAATGGTATGTTTATTTTTGCTAAATTTGCACCGCTTTAAATAAGTAGCAACAAACAATCTACAATAAATACCACTAACCCTCAAAAAGGAGAATAAAATGGCAAAAGTTAAGTCTTTAGCAGAATTGAAAGCGATGAGAGAAAAGCTTTCAAACAACCTTGACCTCCGTGAGAAGAGCAACGACCCTGACTCATTGGTGCAGATTAAGGTTGCCATGGCCACCTGTGGAATCGCCGCCGGTGCCAAGCAAGTAATGGAACATCTGATGGAGAAAGCCGACGAGCTGAAACTCTCCATCGTCTTCACTCAAACTGGTTGCATGGGCTACTGCCACGCCGAGCCGACCATCGAGGTGAAATGCCCCGGCCGTGATCCGATCGTCTTCGGTCATGTGGACAACAACCGTGCTGACGAAATCCTCACCAAGTATGTCATGAACAACGAAATGGTCGAGGGCGTCATCCCCGTGAACTACGAAACAATTGGTTAA
>JAEEGL010481720.1_pt1 | contig 21533 bp, 17 predicted proteins | sample 9134231 | NCBI WGS metagenome assembly JAEEGL01 (sample SAMN16246548, study PRJNA631951) | gut metagenome | biome: gut microbiome; feature: rumen; material: fiber-attached | host: Bos | place: Iran: Karaj | collected 2018-10
ATATCGCCGATATCCATCTTCTTGAAGGCCTTATACTCCTCCTCGCCTATTGAATCTCTGGCGACGTAGGACTGAATATTGCCCTTAAGGTCCTGAATATTGCAGAAGGAAGCCTTGCCCATAATACGCTTTGACATCATTCTGCCGGCAACGGTGACAACAGTACCCTCAAGGGAGTCAAAGTTATCCTTGACGTCGGTGCTGTGATGAGTAACGTCAAACTTAGTATTTACAAACGGATCGTTGCCGTTCTGCTGTAAATCGGTAAGCTTGTCCCTTCTGATTTTAAGAAGCTCGCCTATATTCTGAACGGGCTGCTGATTTTGCTGATTGTTCTGATTATCTGACATATTAAACATCCTTTAACAAAAGGGCGGTTATGCCGCCCTTGAATTACAGTCAATTATTTTGAAATCGCGGTAATCTTATAGGTTACTTCGCCGTTAGGTGTTTCAACGACTACCTTGTCGCCGACCTTGTGTCCCATAAGAGCCTTGCCGACGGGGCATTCGTCGGAGATTTTGCCGTTGATCGGATCAGCCTGAGCGAAGCCGACAATTCTGAATTCCTTCTTCTGCTTCTTGGAATCGGTAATAGTAACCTTTGAGCCTATATGAACGTTCTTGGTGCCTGCCGAAGATTCGTCAAAAATCTTGGCGTTTTTAATCATATTCTCGATTTCGCTTATGCGCGCTTCCAGTTTAGCCTGGTCGCTCATAGCTTCATCGTACTCGGAGTTTTCCGAAAGGTCGCCGTAGCTTCTGGCTACCTTTATTTTTTCGGCAGCTTCCTTTCTGCCGACTGTTTTTAACTGTTCGAGTTCGTCCTGTAACTGCTTAAGGCCTTCTGCGGTAAGTAAGGTTTCCTGAGGCATAGTATAAAAAACTCCCTTCGTTTTTCTTTACAAGTTAATTATTATAATTGAAAACAGAGTTAATGTCAAGCATTACAGTATATATTAAATATAATATTATATATGTTATTTTACTGAATCTATGGCCTTGAAATCCGAGAAAACCAGCTCCCCTAAGCTCTCAATACGGCAGTATTTATAAAGGGCATAAACAAATTCGAGTTTATTGACTCCCTGAGGTGCGGCCGCTTTTACTTTTTCGGGTATTTTCAACTCGTGTCCCCTGAAAACGTCGAGCATACCGGTTGACGGGTTTTTTATTATAACGGTATTGTTGAAAAGCTTGTAAAGATTGAACTGAGGCGAAACCGTAAAGTCGTACGACGAAAGTGTGCCTGCGCTCTTGCCGACAATTACGCTCAGACCGTATTCGCCGTATAGTCTGTCGCAGATTTCAACGTATGCCGACGGCTCGTCGGTCACTACGGTTATTTCACCCGCATATTCAGAAAAAGTCGGTAAATATTCGGCGTATTCGCCCTTTTTATCAATAAAGCAGAGCCTCAGCCGCGAATTATCCGCGCACCTGCTTTTCAGAAGTTCACGGGCGGTATTGATAAGCGCCGTCTGCAGAAAGCCCTCCACTCTGATTCTTTTGAAGTATACCGATGCTTCGGGTTTTTCTCCGCAAAACAGAACTCTGTCGGCACAGCTGCCGAGAAGTTCGCGCAAAACGGCAGGGTTGTCCTCAATCTGCTTACGGTAAATCCCGAGATAATAAAAAAAGGATTCCCCGCTTACGTTTATACGTTCAAGCTCCGGTAAAGGCTTCCTGAACAAACAGCGTATTCTCTTAATCGTTTTTTTCTCGTCTTCGAGTATTTTAACGACTGCAAACATAAAAAAAACACCTCGCATAAAAATATGCGGGGTGTTCAAATTTAATGATTGTCAGTTTGTAAGAAGCTCAAGTGCCTTCTGATACTGAGGGTCATCGCCCTGGTCGAGAATGGCAAGCTTGGAAGCCTGCTCGCTTGACAGCTTAACCTCATAGTCGGGCGTTAAGCCGACGCCGTTGTAGCTCTTGCTGACATAAGGCGTAATCTCGGCAACCGTAAGTATCAGCGCGCCGCCGTCGCTTAACTGGAAGCTCTGCTGCATAGTGCCGTTACCGGCTGTCTGAACACCGACAAGCTGAGCCTTACCGAAGTCACGCAAATCACATGCAAACAGCTCGGCAGGACCTGCCGTATTGCCGTTGACGAGGACCATCATTCTCATCTGTATGCTGTCAGCATCCGCAGTGAACGTATCAATAACCGTACCCTCTTTATTGGTAGCGGTTGCAAGTGCGCCGTTGCCGTCGCTGGCAAGCGGAACGAGTACGTCAAGCGCGTCGCAGGCATACTGAACAGTGCCGTTTGACGTGTCGCGAAGGTCGAAAACAACACTTGCCGCGCCGTCCTGCATAAGCGCCTTTATGGCCTTTTCAAGCTGAGAAGCGGTGGTCGAATAGAAGTCGGTAATTTTAATATAGCCGACGGTTCCGTTCTTTGAGTAATACACGCTCTGAGCGCTGTAACCCTTGACAACACCTGCTGCCTGCTCTTTTCCGTCGTGCATGAAGCGAACGGAGATTGAGCTGAGTCGGTCGCCCGTAAGCTTTTCAATCAAGTCCTTGTAGTTATATGCCGTAACGGTTTCCTCATCAATGGCAACAATTCTGTCGCCCTTGGAGATACCTGCCTGAGCCGCAGGAGAACCCTCTGAAACCTGAGCGGCAATTATTGCAGGGTCGGAAGCATCAAAATACGCGATAATGCCTACGCCGACCTTCTCACCCTTCAACTCATTGGAATATGTTTCGTATTCCTCAGCGGTAAGATAGTAGCTGTACTTATCGCCCAGGCCGTTGGCATAGCCCTCGGAAACCTGAGAATTAAGCAGGCCCTCGTTGACGAAGCCGTAATAATTGGTGCGGACGATGTCGTCAATTTCGGAAACGTTGGAGTACATTCTCGCTCTGTCGGGCAGATCCTTAATAAGATTGTTATAAGTTTTCATGGACACGCTCATAGTGACGGCTACGGTTATCGCAATTGCGATAAACATTACCGCGAGAGCCAATCCAAGGGGAATTTTTCTGTTCATAGAAGCCCCTCTCTCGTTAAGATTTATCAGTTATGAGGAACCCCGGGAATCCAAGGTTCGGGATTAACGCGGGAACCGTTGATAATTACTTCAAAATGAAGATGCGCGCCGGCATGGGGATTACTGCTTGACGGACGCGGATAAACGTTGCCGGTATTGCCTACATAGGCGATAATCTGTCCCTGAGCAACGTGTGAGCCCGAGGAAACCGCAACCGAGCTGCAGTGTGCGTAACGTGTGCTGACGCCGTTTCCGTGGTCGATGGTTACGAAGTTTCCGTAGCTCCACGATGAGCCTGAACCGCCGCCTGCGAACACTACCGTACCCGCTGCTGCGGCTCTGATAGCCTTGCCGTACGTATTGCCCGTAGCGCCCTTAGTGATAAGGTCTATACCCTTATGTCCCGAATAGCTGCCCCACCAAGCGCTCGCTACAACGCCCGAATACTGAAGCGGTAAAATCATGCCCTTCGACGAAACGGGATAATCGCCTATCGAGTCTCCGCCTTCAATTGTACCCGAGCCCTGTGAAAGGAGAGCCGCCTGCTGACGGTTATACTCTTCCTCAGCCGCCTGAATGGAAGCAATTGCCTCTCTGTACGCCGCGGTGCTCGCGTCAAGCTTTGAGATTACGCTCTCAATCTGACCGACCTTTTTCTCCATAGTGGCCTGCTTGGAAGCAATCTCGTTGCGTGAGGACTGAACCTCGCTGCGTTTTGAAACGATTTCGGCCTTCTCAGCCTCGATAGCAGCCTTTTTCTCCTCCTGCTCGGTCTTCTTCTGGGTGATTGATTCAAGCATTTCGTTAAGGCTTTTAATCTCATTTTCAAGGCTTTCTATAACCTGAGCGTCGTGTCTGGAAATAGCCTGAACGAGTTCAAGTCTCGTAAGGAAGGATTCATAGTCTTCCGCGCCGAGAAGTATCTCAAGCGACGAGGTCTCGCCCGCCATATATGAAGCACGCATTCTCTCGACAAGCAGATCATAAGTCTCGTCAATCTTTGCATTGAGAGAATCAATCTGAGCGTTGGTCTGGTTAATCTCATTCTCAAGCTGAGTTATCTCGGCTTCGTACTGACCGATAAGCTGATTCTTTGCCGAAATATCTTCATTGAGCGCGCCAATCTTGTCATTATAGACATCAAGCTGATCCTGCATATCGTTGATGTCCTCCTGAAGCTCGGCAACAGACTTTTCCTGATCCGACTTCTTGGAATTGTTGGCGTCAATTTTCTTTTCGATTGCATCAATCTCGGCCTGGAAGTCTCTTGCGGCAGACGTCTTCATCGAAGTGCCGGTAAAGAGTACAACAAGAACCGTAAACATTGATACAAGTCTTAAAAAGCTTTTTTTCTTATCATTCATTGTTGACGATACTCCTTTGCTCTTTAAGATACTTATTCATCGAAACCATACTTCCCACACCGCCGGTAAAGATACCGATAACGGCAAATGCGGCTAAAATGTACCAGATATAATCAGTGAATTCAACGAACTTAAAGCCAAAGCCGAACATATTGACTGTCGAAGCAAACGCGTAAACAATCAGCTCATATATACCCCAAAGCAACAGCAGCGAAACCACGCTCGAAATAATGCCGAGCAGTATGCCCTCAATAAAGAAGGGCCAGCGGATAAAGCTGTTGGTCGCGCCTACCGCCTTCATAATATTGATTTCAAGCTTACGCGAATACATAGTGATTCGAACAGTGTTCGATATAATAAACAGTGAAACGAGGAACAGCATAAGCACAAGTCCCGCGCTGACTATTGTAACAGCCTGCCGCATTGAGACGAGCTTTGAGGCAAGGTTGCTGTTCTCACGTACGTTCATAACCTTGTTCATGCCCTTAATCTGTTCAACCGTCTGTTCATACAGCGTAAGGTCGTCAACGCTTACACGGTAGCCGTCGGGAAGCGGGCTTTCATCAAGTCCCGCGAACAGAGCCGAGTCAACACCCATCTGCTCAATCTGCTTCTGAAAGGCATCTTCCTTCGGGATAAACTCGCAGCTCTTGACGTTGTCAAGATTCTTGATATCAATCCCCAGCTGAGATGTTTCAACGTCGCTCGCCTCATAGTCAACGTAAACCATAACGATATTCTGATCCTCGACTATGTCGAGCAGAGAGTTGATATTGAAATACATCATGGCGCCCACGCCGATAATTACAAGGCAAGCCATAAGCACCGTAACCGAAGCCAGCGACATAAGGCGGTTTACCCAGATGTTTCTGAAGCCCTCGCGGGTCAGATATTTAAGACTTCCGCTCTTCATTATTTATCGCCTCCGTTCTCTTCGGTAAGACTTTCGAGATAAATCGAATAGTCTATCTCCGTGTCCGACTCGTCGTCGGTATCAACGCCGTAATTGGCGATAAAATCTTCAAGCTCGGTGTCGGAATTGGGCTGGGCGAAATAAACGCTTCCCTTATCCTCATCAACCGTGATTTCCTCAGTGATTATTTCCGCTATATCAACGGGCTCCGATTCCTGCGTTTCGGCAGTCTCAGTATCAGCCGAGACCTCTGACGGATACATCTGTTCATACTTTTCATAATCCTCGGGAAGCTTGTCCGAATCGTCGGAATCCGAAATAACTGCGCCCTGATCGATTGTTATAACACGGTGATGGAAATGACGGACAAGATTGTGCTCGTGCGTTACCATAACAACCGTGGTTCCGTTTGCGTTTATATGGTTGAGCAGGTCAACTATCTCGTATGACATCTCGGGGTCAACGTTGCCCGTAGGCTCGTCGGCAATTATAAGTCCCGCGTTGTTGACAAGCGCTCTGGCAAGAGCCACTCTCTGCTGCTCGCCTCCGGAAAGCTGAGTGGGCAGATGTCTCGCCTTCGAGCTTAAGCCGACAAGGCTGAGAATATAGGGAACTCTCTTTCTTATTTCCTTTTCCTTTGCACCGATAACGCGCATCGCAAACGCTACGTTATCGTAAACGGTCATTGTATTGATAAGTCTGAAGTCCTGGAAAACGATACCGAGAGTTCTTCTGAAAAGCGGTATCTGCTTTTTCTTCATTTTGTTGAGATTATAGCCGTTAATCATTACGGTTCCCTTATTCGGGACCTGCTCGCGCATAATGATTTTAAGGAAGGTGCTCTTGCCTGCGCCGGATGCGCCGACTATAAAAACGAACTCGCCGTCGTTGATTTTTATATTAACATCTTTCAATGCCTGAGTTCCGTTATCATAAGTTTTTGAAACGTTGATAAATTCAATCACTTACACAACCTCGATTCCACACAAATAAATTAGGCAGCATACTGAACATAACTGTCCAATATACTGCCTATCATTATATCACAAAAACGGCCAGTTGTAACGCATTTAACCAAATGTTCATAAACTTTGTTATATTAAACAAAATTATTACATTATAATATGCAATATACACGAAATATCACAAGATATTGTTAAGAATACGTTACCTGATACTGTAATTAGTACTTTATGGGATTGGAATCAAGGTATTTCTTAACCATCAGAGCTACCTTGAAGACTATCGCGTCATCGAACTCGCGAAGGTCGAGACCGGTGAGCTTTTTGATCTTTTCAAGTCTGTAAACAAGAGTGTTTCTGTGAACAAAAAGCTTTCTCGAGGTCTCGGAAACATTAAGGTTGTTTTCGAAGAACTTCTGAATTGTAAACAGAGTTTCCTGATCAAGAGAATCAATGGATCCCTTCTTGAAAACCTCTCTCAAGAACATATCGCAGAGAGTTGTCGGAAGCTGATAGATAAGACGCGCGATACCGAGATTGTCATAGCTGACGATGGTCTTTTCGGTATCAAATACCTTACCGACTTCAAGAGCGACCTGAGCCTCTCTGAACGAGCGGGCAAGATCCTTGACAGATTCAACGGTTGTGCCGATGCCGACAAGAACGTGCGAGTAGAACTCCGCACCTAGGCTGTCAGCTATTGAACGGGCAAGCTTTTCAAGGTCCTTGGAGTCAACCTGACTGCCGACCTCCTTGATAAGCGCGATATCGGTCTCGCTGACGTTGATAACAAAGTCCTTGTTTCTGTCGGGGAAAAGTCCCGAGATAAGATCAAACGCGGAAACGTCAACCTTTTCCACAAGTCTGACAAGGAAAACCACTCTCGCAACGTCATTGTTGAAGCGAAGTTCCCTGGACTTGAGGTAAATATCGCCCGGAAGAATATTGTCAAGAATAACATTCTTAATGAAATTGCTTCTGTCGTATTTTTCGTCATAATACTGCTTGATGCTCGAAAGCGAAACGGAAAGAATTGCGGAATACTTAGCCGCAAGGTCGTCGTCGCCCGAAACGAAAACAGCATATTCGGAATGCATGTGGGTACCAAAGGCTCTGTAGGTGTAGCCGTCATAAACGAGAAGTTCGGAATTACCGCTGAATATCGAAGCAACGTCGCTCGAAAGCACCTCGCCTATCTTGCGAAGCTCGCTGCAGGAAATAACGGTACCCGTCTCGTCGATAACGCCGATAATTCTGTCGATAGAATCCGTCATCTGATGAACTATACCCTGGAACAGTCTGTTGGACATACCTTGACCTCCAATTGATTTATACAATTTGTACAAATGAATGTATTATACATTTTACACAAACATACACAAAAAATCAAGCAATTTTTTTATTTTTTCGGATTTTTGTTTGCATTTTCAACAAAAACGGCACATATTTTTGTCTAATAAGATAATAGACTGAAAAATGTGCCGATTGCAATAATATACTGTTTGTTGAATATAACCAAAGCAAAATCACTAAATGTTGTGTTGTCCGAGACTTCTTACGAGCTTTTTATAGTCGGGATTCACCCTGAAAGAATCAACAATTTTTTGTTGAGTTCTCGAAAAAGTTTTTTCGTCAAGTTCACCGTTTTTTAGGTAAACGAGCGTCTTTTCCCTGAATTTTATAAAACAAAACGACAGCGCCCACGCCACAGCCATACTCGTATAGTAATAGCTGCAGTCAACCTTGTAAAGCAAACCGAGCACTTCGTCGATATATTCATCGGTAATCAGATAATCGAGTATAAGCACGACAGCGAGACGGATTTCGTATTCATATCTGGCGAAAATATGCTTTTTAACGAACTCAAAAAGTACGCCAAGCTCTGACTGCTTCGGCTTAAGCTCGCTGCAGAAGGCGTCACATACAGCCCAGTTGTCAACAAGCGGTATGAACTCTTCAATATCGATTATCTTGTCGGCAAACGGCTTTCTCTCCCCTGCAATAACGAGAGCCTTTATCATATTCTCCTCGTAACTGGCGGGCTCAAGCTTTTTTATATCATCGGCAAAGCCGTCTTTAATCAGCCTTTTTGCAAGTTTCCTCAGCTCAGGCAACCGTACGCCCTTTATTTCAAGCTTTGAGGTTTTACAAAGGCTGAGATGGAAGCTTCTGTACTTTTCGTCGGCTGAAGTGTCCAGCTCTTTTCTCAGTGCTTCTATATCAAATTGACCGTTCATTCGCATCACCTGTTAATAAGTTGTAAATTTATTATATATTTTTCAAAATAGTTTGTAAATATCCATTGCTTATGATAGAATAATTACATTGATAATTAAGGAGGTCTTAATTATGGAATACAGACTGAATAACGAAAACTACAGGGATTTCGGAGTGTTTGAGATTAACAAGCTCAAACCCAGAGCTTATGCAATCCCCTTCAATTCTTTGAAGAAGCTGAAGGCTACGGATTGCCTTACCGAAAGATATAAGAGCGACAAGGTTCGCGTGCTTTCGGGCGAATGGGATTTCAAATACTACGAAAAACAGAGTATCGTTCCGGTTCATTTCTTTACCGACAGAGTTCAGTTCAGCAAGGTAAAGGTCCCTTCTACATGGCAGAGAACAGGTTACGAAGAGCCGTGCTATCTTAACTCAAGATACGAATTCAAGCTTATGCCTCCCGAGCTTCCCGACGACGTTCCGGTTGGTATATACAGAAAATTCTTCGATATTGACAGCACCGACAAGCGTTATGTTATATCATTTTTAGGCGTTGTTTCCTGTCTAGACCTCTATCTCAACGGCGAGTTTGTCGGCTACAGCGAGGGTGCACATAACACGGCGGAGTTTGATATCAGTGAGCTTGTCGTTAAAGGCAAAAACGAGCTTGTTGCCGTTGTTCACAAGTGGTCAACGGGCACATATCTTGAGTGTCAGGATATGTTCCGCGAAAACGGAATATTCAGAGACGTGCTTCTCTATGAATACGACAGCACCTACATAAACGACTTTGAATATCACACCGAGTTTGTCGGCGGCGCAAATTACGATTTAACTGTTTGTGTAAAGACGCTCGGAGACTACAAAAACTGTCAGATAAAATTTGAGCTCTTTGACGGCAAAAAATGCATCATTTCCGATGAGCGCCCCGCGTTTGACGACGTTGACTTTGAATACAAGGCTCTGTCGGTTAAGGAATGGAGCGCCGAAATACCGAACGTTTACGAAGCGTATCTCACGCTTATCAGAAACGGCGAGGTTCTCAGCGTTACAAGAACTTTCATAGGCTTCAAGCACATTGATATAGTCGGCGAGGTTTTCCGCTTCAATAAAATGCCGATAAAATTCAAGGGCGTCAACCACCACGACACAAATCCGAAGAACGGATACGTTATGTCGGCAAACGAAATAAAGCTTGACCTGACGCTTATGAAGCAGCTCAATGTCAACGCCATACGTACCTCTCACTATCCGCCCGACCCGATGCTGCTGACACTGGCTGATATTATGGGCTTCTATGTAGTTGACGAGGCCGATATCGAAACGCACGGCACGGGCAGCATAGGCCCGGATTCGATTTATAAACCTAACCTTATCAGCCACGACGTCAAGTGGGCGGACAGATACGTTGACCGTGTTGCGAGAATGTATTACCGCGACCGCAACCATCCGTGCATCACGATGTGGTCACTGGGCAACGAGGCGGGCGGCTATAAGAATCAGGATATCTGCTATATGTTCTTAAACGGTATCTGTCCCGAAATACCCGTTCACTACGAGGGAGTTGTCAGAACAAAACGTTTTGCGTTCGACGTTATTTCGGAAATGTACACGAGTATTCCTAATATCGAAAAAACGGGCAAACACACAAGAGATAAGAAATATATCGGAAAGCCGTTTTTCCTTTGCGAGTATTGCCACGCCATGGGCGTAGGCCCGGGATGTCTCGAGGACTACTGGCAGGTCATATACAAGCATGAGAACCTTATGGGCGGCTGCATCTGGGAATGGGCAGACCACGCGGTATGGCACGACGTTTCCGACGACAATTGCAAATACAAAAACGAATACACTTACGGCGGCGACCACGGCGAAAAGATGCACGACAGCAATTTCTGCGTTGACGGTCTTATGTACCCCGTCCGCACGCCGCACACGGGCGCGCTTGAAATGAAGGCTGTTTACCGCCCGGTAAGATGCGAAAAACTCCGTGACGGACTGTATAAGTTCATAAATACTGATTTCTTCCGCTCAACCGACTATATGACAATAAAATGGTCAGTTATGAAAAACGGCGAAGAAATTAAGAGCGGCGAAATTGACAAGCCGATTCTTCCCAACAACTGTATCTACTCAAATATTGAGATTGACACGGCTGACAATGCAGACTACTGTATCAACTTTTACTATGTTGACAAAAACGGCTTTGAAATCGCAAAAGAACAGCTTCTGCTCAAGGCGTACAAGGCTCATAACGGCGTCCGAAACGACGGTAAGGTTACAGTGCTCGAGACATCTGACAGCGTAGGTATTTCCTACGACGACGGCAAGATAGTATTCTCAAAGCAGACGGGTGAAATGCTCAGTTACTCTGCAAAGGGCATTGAGCTTATCAACCCCTCCCCCGCCGACGGCTTCAAAGGCTTCCTGCCAAACATCTACAGAGCGCCGATAGATAACGATTCTCACGGCGCCACTACCAAGTGGAACGCAAAGGCACTGGAAAAGGCCAAGCCCGAATTTGCCGGCATTTTCGTAAAGAAGGGCGGTTCTTATGCTCAGGTAATAGTTGACTTTGATTTCATCGCCGACAAAAAGGCACTGTATCACTCGAGCATAATTCATACCGTTTATCCCGACGGCACGCTTGAGATTATTCCCGTTCTCAACCGCAACCGCCATTCCGACCGCGATATTCCGCGCTTCGGTGTAACGGTTGAGCTCGGCGGTCAGTTCAGCAACGTCGAGTATTACGGCAGGGGTCCGGAAGAGAATGTCTGCGATTTCAACAGACACAGCATGGTCGGCAAGTTTATGACTACTGTCAAGGCTCTGCACGAGAATTATATTCTGCCGCAGGACAACGGCAATCACGGCGGCACAAGATATCTTAAGTTAACCGACGCCAAGGGTAAGGGCATAGAAATTGACGGCCACGACCGTTTCAGCTTCTCGGCTCACGACTACACGCAGAGAAATCTTATCGAAGCCAAGCACAGAGAAGATATAAGACACGAGGACACGGTTTTTCTCTCGGTTGACGGCTTCTATCGCGGTGTCGGAACGAATAGCTGCGGTCCCGACACTCTCGAGAAGTACCGCTTCCCCTTTGACTATGAGATAAAGTTCAAATTCTCTGTCAAACCGATAGTATAAAATTCAGGGGCGGTTGAAAAACCGCCCCATTTTTCACTTGACAAAAACATGATTTTTTGTTAGTATATTCAAGCATTCATTTGCGGGTGTAGTTCAATGGCTAGAATTCCAGCCTTCCAAGCTGGCCGTGTGGGTTCGATTCCCATCACCCGCTCCACGTCGTCGCGGACTCTGTATCGTTCGCGACGATTTTTTTATTTGTCAAAATACTTTATTTTAGGTTTAACAAGACGAATAAGCACAAGCGCAAGCGCAATTTTAATAATATCGGGAATTATAAACGGCAGTACGCACATAGACAGCGCAGCGGCATAGCCGACTGGCTCAACCTTAGCGGAATAAACCTCGACGAACCAGACCGTGCCGAAGGCATAGCAAACGGCAAGACCGATAATAAAGGAAACTGCCTGCATATACAGTTTTTCATTTGTCAGCTTCGTTATCAGCCAATAGACAAGCGCGGAGCAGACGAAACCGATAATATATCCGCCGGTAGGTCCGAGAACAGCGGCGATACCGCCCTTAAAGCCGGAAAAGACCGGCAATCCGACAAGGCCTAAGAGAATATATATGAGTACGCTTACCGTTCCCCTTCTGCCGCCTAAAAGCCCGAGGCACAGAAAAATGCCGAAGGTCTGAAGCGTGAAGGGAATTACCGACGGAATTGTAATCCAAGCACAGACTGCGATAATAACGCTGAACATAGCCGTCAGCACAAGGTCGGCGACGGTTGGTTTACCGATAGATTTTTTGCTGTTTTCCGACATTTTCAAAAAGCTCCCATAAACTGTAAAAGAGACCGAAGCCGAGCTTCGGTCTCAAGTATTATATAAGAATCAAGGTGATAAAGTCAAGGGTGAAATCAAAAGGAAATCTCAAAAATGATTGACAGATTACTCTCCCAAATATCCGACATAAACAGAGTCAAATACTTTACAGTTCGCTATATCGGCTTTACTGACATCTATGAGTATCAACCATCCTGCCATATCATCAGAATAAACTTCCGGATTATTTGTCCGCTCAACATATACACAGCAAGAGGAATTATTAATAATGATTTCCTTAACTCCGTGTCTAAAAGAGCTGCTGCCGGCAATTACATAAACACATATAACGCTTTTGTCATTAAAAAACTTATCGTTATATTCCGAAACTGCTTCGTCGAAGGATTCACCCCCTGCAAAGTGCCCGTCAAAATACATAATATCTGCATAATCATCTCGGAATTTTTCAATTTCCTGCTTACTGTCAAACTTGAAAATGGGGAAATGCCTTTCAGATTCGTCAGTTATTGGTTCAGAAACAATCTCAGAGTTAAGGCAGTTATCATAAATACGTTTATTGTCAGTATAATTCACCCATATTGCCTTTTCACTTGACGGTGCTTCACTCTCGCCCCCGTTAATATAATTGATAAGTCTCATAAAAACAGTTGCGGCTTCTGCTCGTGAAGCTTTGTCCAAAGGAGCCAAAATCTTATCGCTCTTGCCGCTTATAATATTTGTGCTCAGGCACCATAAAACGCCATCCTTTGCAAAACCGCTTACCTTATCCTTGTCGGAAAAGTTGTTGAAAGCGGTTCCTGCGCCAACAGATTTACCGGAACAATAGAAACGGTAAAGAATCGTCATTATCTGCTCTCTTGTAATCGGGTCACCGACTCCAAATTTACCGTTTTCATAGCCGTTGATTATATTATTCTCAAGCGCCCATGCAAGTGCGCCGGCGTAATACGAATAAACACCTACATCGCTGAATTTGTTTTTCAGTATGCTTGTATCAATGCTGTCAAGCTCGGCATCATTCATACGGGCAAGCATAAGAACAAAGTCCTGTCGCTCAATATTTTCTGCAGGGCAGAAGTTTGTAATGCTCTTTCCCTTAATAATTCCGTTATCGTAACAGAATCTTACACTATCATAGTACCAAGCGTTTTTCGGCACGTCAACAAACTCGCCGAGAGCCAGGAAAGCAAAACCGTTTTCTTTTGCAAACTGCTGTGCGTATGAACCAGATTCGCCGTAAATACAGGATACAAATGGACTCGAAAAGCGTTTATATGTAAACGCTTTTTTGTCAATTTCGGTAACACTTGCGGGAACATATATATAATTGCTATTAATCGGATTAAGTATAATATTCGGTCCGATTGCACTTACGGTGCGACCGTCAATTTCATCGGGAATTGTTATTATACCATTGCCGCTTTGAGCGCAGTATTCAAGTATTCTAACACTTCCGTCAGGAAGCTCACTTAGCACATAATCAAGACTTGAATCACAATAAGCATCAACGCCTTTTGAAGTGTATTTAACATACAGATTCAATTCAGCCAAATCCTGATCGCTCAATTCACCTTTGTAAACAAGAGAAGAAATTCTGTAAATCTTCTGTTCCTTGTATGCCAGCATCGGCTCTATAAAATTATACTCATCAGTCGGAAATATTTTTATACTGCCCTCAAAAAAATACTGTCCTGCATATATACCCATCTCGCTGTAATTTGACGGATAGCTGTCCTCAAACCAAAGCACTTGATAACCGTTATAGCTTCCGCAGTCGGTATAAGAGATTTTATCAGCATCAAAAGCACTGTAATCGTAGTAACTGCACAGGTAATCATAATATGCTTTTTTGACAGTTTCGCTGTCTGTTTCGGCAGCCAAAGCAACTAAGGGTATGCTGAATACCAAAATCAAAACAAGCAACAGTGAAATAATCTTTTTCATAATAATCCTCCTTTATATTATTAATCAGTTGCTGGAAGCAGCATAATAGTAATAGTTTGGACTGGCATTTAATACACCGGATGTAGTATTAAGAAGATCAACCGCATCCAAAACCGCCTGATCGTTTTTATCTGCCAAAACAATTTTCAGAATCTGTGTAAAGTTCTCAGGTGTTTCATCAATTGAGAGCAGGTTATCATCATAATAAGTTATATCAACTATACTCTCAATATTTACGCCCGGGAATTCATCAGGAGTGTGAACCTTTTTTATACCGGAAACATTCGACTCCAACCTGACAATAACTACACCTTCTTCAAAGCTTCTTCTCGTCGGGGTAAGGATTGCAACCTCTGTAATTTCGGGAGTCTCAAACTGTTCTGTTGACGAGATGCTGTCTGCGCCGACTCCATTGCTTACTGATGTTTGCGCTGCGTTGGCGCTTGAACTTTGTCTGACGTCTTTTTGCGGTTTAGTTGTTGTATTCTCTGTAGTCGTTTGAGTTTCATTCAGCTTTGTTGTGGTCTCTGCGGACAAAACCGTCGTTGAGTCAGGCTGAACGGTGGATGTTCGAGCATTATCGGTTACGGGTTCTATTCTTATCGTGTTTTTATTATTGGTAAGAATAACAACGGTTGCCACAGTAACTAATGCGAGAACGGCGATTACAACAGCAAGCTTAGAATTGAAAGATTTATTGTAAGCCACTGTTCTATCCTGCGCTTCGTCAAGTGCACTGACAACAGTTTTGTGAAAACTATCAGTCATTTTCAAGTAGTTTTTCTTATCTAATTTCACTGTAATCATCCTCCTCCATATATTCTTTGAGCAACCGTCTGCCGGTATTAAGGCGGCTCTTGACAGTGCCGACGGGAATCTTAAGCACCTTCGCCGTGTCCTCAACGGTCATATCCTCGATATAGTGAAGGACTACGGCAAGCCGTATCTTCTCAGGCAGTCCCGAAATTGCTTCATACAGCTCGGTATAGCCCTCGTCCCGAACGGCTTCGTCGGACGGGCCTGACTGCTCGGCTGATATGTATCTGCGATTGTACCTGCTTATCTTATAGCATTCATTGAGAAGAATTCTGACAAACCACGTCTTGAAAAACCTGTCCTCACGAAGCGAGCCGAGGTGCATATACGCATTGAGTATAGCGTTATGCACCGCATCCTCGCAGTCGCTGTCGGATCGCAACACGGTCTTTGAAATTCTGTAAAAACTCTGCTCGTTTGCGAGCACACTCTGAGCAAAGAATTCTCTGTCCATCTTCTTCTCCTCTGTAAACCGATTTACACCTATTAGATACACTATACAACAAAAAGGTTCATTTTGGAATACGGATTATATTTTCGGGACGGTGTGGGAGTATTGGTGCCGCCGTTATTTACCGAGTAACAGATAAATCGGAGTTTATCGGGGTCTTGTCAGGTGACATCCCACCCCAACCTCCCCTGTCAAGGGGAGGTGTCATTTTGCATTGCAAAATGACGGAGGGGTTAAACCAAGATTTTTCAAACCCCCTCGCCGCCGTTCGGCGGCCCTCTCCCCCTTTCAGGGGGCGTTGGTTAGTTTCATCGTTCATCCCGACAAACTCAAATTTTAATAATAGAAAAAGGCGGGATGAACCGCCTTTTTATCTTAAATAATTATTCTATTGTAAACTTTAATTCGTCACCGTCCGCGGCAAGCGATACCCTTGCGATTGAATTGTCATAATGCTCGACGATATATGACGATATTTTATCCTCGACATTTCGGCGTATGACGTTTCGAAGGTCTCTGGCGCCTCTCGTGTCGCCGCTCATCTTAGATACCAGAAGCTCACAGACGTCCTTACTGTATTCAAAGGAGATACCCCTGTCTGAAAGCGAGGTCTTAAGCTCATCAAGCATAAGAGCCGCAATTCCGCAGTAATTCTCGTGAGAAAGCTCGTTAAAGACAACTATCTCGTCAACTCGGCCTATAAACTCGGGACGGAGGAATTCCCTAAGAGCCTTGACCGCAGCTTCTTTTTTCACCTCACCGCTGTCCTTTGCAAAGCCCAGAGCGTTCTGCTTGCGCTCGCTGCCCGCGTTGGATGTCATTATAATTACGGTATTTGCAAAGCTTACAGTTCTGCCGTGAGCGTCATTTGTCTTACCCTCGTCAAGTATCTGTAAAAGAATGTTCATTACGTCGGGATGCGCCTTCTCAATCTCGTCGAAAAGTATGATTGAATAGGGCTTCCTTCTCACCTTTTCTGTCAGCTGTCCCGCTTCGTCATAGCCGACATAACCGGGAGGCGAACCTATAAGACGGGAAACAGAGTGCTTTTCCATAAACTCCGACATATCGAAGCGTATCATCGTTTCGGGCGTATCAAACAGTTCAAGCGAAAGCTGCTTGACAAGCTCGGTTTTACCGACGCCCGTAGGTCCGACGAAGATAAATGAGGCAGGTCTCTTCTGAAGCGAAAGCTGAACACGGCTTCTCTTGATAGCTGCGGCTACAAGTTCAACCGCTTCGTCCTGACCTATAATGTGTTCCTTAAGTCTGTCCTCAAGGCCTGCAAGCCGCTTCAGGTCGCCCTCGACAACCTTTGAGGCAGGAATGCCTGTCCAGAGATTGATAACCGTAGCAAGGTCAGCGTCGGTAACGTCGTTGTCGCTCGCCTTTTCCTGAACCTCGGGAAGCTTCCCCTCGGAACTTAACAGCTCGGCGCGTATCTCGGCAAGGCGCTCGTAGTCGATATTCTCAGTCTCGCTTGACAGCTCGTCCTCTTCTGCTTTAAGCGAATCAATCTCATCGAGAAGCTTCTCATACTCGCTTATAGCCTTATTGCGAAGATTGGCGCAGGTGCACGCCTCATCAAGCAGGTCAATGGCCTTATCGGGAAGGAATCTGTCTGTTATATAGCGCTCGGACAAAGTTACCGCCTTATATACAAGGTTGTCTGCAATCTTAACCTTATGGAAATCCTCATAGTACTTCTTGATACCCAGAAGCATCTTATAGGTATCCTCAATCGAAGGCTCCTCTACCTTGACGGGTTGGAAACGTCTTTCAAGAGCGGCGTCCTTTTCGATGTTCTTACGGTATTCGTTAAAGGTAGTTGCGCCTATAACCTGGATTTCACCGCGCGAAAGCGCAGGCTTAAGAATATTGGCGGCATTCATTGAGCCTTCCGCGTCTCCCGTACCGACAAGATTATGAACTTCGTCGATAAAGAGTATGATATTGCCCTCGGATTTTACCTCCTCGACAAGTCCCTTTATTCTCGACTCAAACTGTCCTCTGAACTGAGTACCAGCTACAAGCGCGGTCAGGTCGAGAAGGTGTATTTCCTTGTCGGCAAGCTTCGCGGGAACATCGCCCGCCGCAATCTTCTGAGCCAGTCCCTCCGCAATAGCGGTTTTACCTACGCCGGGTTCGCCGATAAGGCAGGGATTGTTCTTGGTCCTGCGGCAGAGTATCTGCTCGGTTCTCGAAATCTCCTTTTCCCTGCCGATAATGTTATCGAGCTTGCCTTCCCTTGCGCGCTCGGTAAGATCGGTACAGTAGAGTCCGAGATACTTACGCTTTTTATTGTCTTTTTTCTTTTTCTTACCCTTGGGCGCTTTTTCGTCGCCGTCGTTTTCGGCTACGTCAACTTCACCGTCGGGCTGTTCTGATTTATCCCCAAACATCCCTTGCATAAAGGACAGCGGAAGTGCTCCGCCCGGCTGGAAGCCCTCGCCGTCAGAGTCCATCATCTGCTGCATCTGCTCGGAAACCTCTTCCATCTCGTCCTCGGTAATGCCCATACTTTCCATTACCTGCTTTATGGGACCGATGTTGAGCTCCATAGCGCACTTGATACACAGTCCTTCATTTGTAGTTTTGTCGCCGTCAACCTTCGATATAAAGAATACCGCAGGGTTTTTGTGGCATCTTGAGCAAAGCATGTTTTTGTTCATTTAGTGTTATTCCTCGCTGTTGTCTTTGGTTTCGTCTGTAACAGTGTGATTCTTCATTTCCTTGCCGAGTATCTGACGCGCAGCGTCGGGTATATAGCTGGCAAAGGCTACGAAGGTAAGTACAACTGCGATTACGACGAGTACGAACATTGCATTTTCGGGCAATGTGAATTTAGGATACAGGGTGCTGATAGCGCCTACTTCGGGTCCGAATGCGATTATAAGAAGCATAACCACATAAAATACGAAGGTAGCCGCCTTACCGTAAATAGCCGCGGGTGCGGGACGCGCGCCTCTTGAAATAATCGCAAGTCCGCCCAGAAGCATAATTACGTCCTTGATAATGAAGAGCAGGAATACCCACGCGAAAGCCTGCATTGCAGGGCTCTGGGCGCTCTTGAACTTAATAAAGAGCACAATAGCAAGCGTGAATATAGTCAGCTTATCAGCTATCGGGTCAAGCATCTTGCCCAGGTTGCTGACCTGATTGAACTTTCGGGCAATTTTACCGTCAAAGAAATCGGAAAGTCCCGAAATCGCAAGTACAAGCACCGCCCACCATACGTAGCCCTTCATATAAAGAACGGCAAATACGGGAATGAGCAGAATTCTCGCAAGCGACATGAAGTTCGGTACGGTGCACGCACCGTCAAAAATCTTATGCAGATTTTGCTTAAAGGTTAATTTTTCTTCTGCCATAATACTAATTACCTCTGAAAAGTTATTCGTTCAGGAATGCCTGAGCCATGGAAATTGCCTCCATGGGATTGAAGTTATCGCAAATCTGAACTATCTTGGAATCTGAAATAGCCTGTTTTGTTTCGGGCTTCTCAATTCTCGGCTGAATGTAAACGAGCAGGTTGCAGATAAGGAATACTACTACCACGCCCTCTGCAACGCCGATAAGGGCTCCGATGAATTTGTCGGTCTTTTCTACAGCGTCGCTTGACAGCATACCCTTCGCTATCGCGCCGAGAATCAGCTTAAGTATAATTCCGTAAATGATAGCAAGGAAGAAGTACAGAATGTGTTTGAGCACCTCGGTTGCGATAGGCCTTACAATCTTGTCCTCAAGCTCTTTGTACATATCGGTTGTGCCAAGCTTGGTCTTCTGAAGCTGAGTAGTGATGGTCGAAACGTTGATGCCGACCTTCTCACACTGCTTTTTCGCAAACTCAGGCATATTGTCGAAGCAGTACTGAGCCTTCTGTGAGGCGGTGAGTCCCTTGCCGTCCGAAGGAAGATTCTCGTAAAGCTCTCTCTGTACGGTCTTGTAGAAGAACGCCTTGTACATAACCTGTGCAACGGGCTTTGCGGTATATGCTGCAAGTACGATTGCAATTACAAAAGCGAGAACCTCGGCAATCGTAACAACAATACCTCTTCTGGCCGCAAGAATTACAATAACGATTAATACTGCAACCAGTGCCAGATCAATAACAATACTCATAGTTTTTTCCTCCTAAAAAACTTGATTATTTTTTACGCGTTTTCAGCGTTTTTTTGCGTGGTTGTTTTTTCCTTTGTCTCATTGTTTCCGAAAGTCTTGAACGAATTGACAGTGCTCGTGGTAAGAACGTAGACGCTGTCGGCGTCGCAGTAGCAGTTTATTCCGTCGCTCGAAACGTCAGCTGTACCGATTATCTTGCCGCGGCGGTTGAAGTTTATAAGTTGACGGTCGGTAAGCACCGAAATATTTCTGCCGTCGCAGGAAACAGAACGCACCGCCGAGTTAATCTCGGACGAGAACATTTCCTTACCGTCGGCATTGTAAAGCGTGAGAATTTTTGAGCTTGACGAACCGTATTTTGAGAATACCGCGGCAGTGATGTTATTCTCCGCCGTGCACTGCCTTGCAAGGCTGTTGAGCGAAAGATCAATATCGACTCTGTTTGCCTTACGGTCTATAAAGCTCATGATATTAGGTCCGCTTGCAAGAAGCATCTTTCCTTTTACAAATTCGACCTTTGAAACGGTATTTGAGCCGTAGTTGTATTCAAACACGGGCTCCTGATAATCAAAGTCGAAAATAAGTACTCTCGTGTACAGTTCACCGTTTTCTGCGCCTATAACGCTGACGGCTACTCTGTCGCCCTTGTCGGAGATATCGGTTGAAATAATCTCGTCCTTCGAGCAGTCCCAGCGGAAGATTTCCTTGCGGTTTGAATTGAACACAACGAGCTGAGAAGCCGAGTTCTCACCGCGCGTGGCTATTGCAACGGAACCGTTCTTACCGACGCTGGCGGTCAGAATCTTCTGGTCCGTCGAGCCTTCGTAAAGTATCTTTGTCTTTGAAAGCACGCGGTAACTGAAGCCGCCTACATCAAAAAGTATTGCTCTGCCGTTACAGCTGTCGATAAGCGGATTTGAATACGAATGGGTAAAGCCGGAAAGCTTTCTCGCGGTCGAATCGAGTACGTAGGTACTGTCCGAGGTGAGCACGAGCAGATCAGAATCAATCTGCTTTACGTCGATGGGAGTAGAGCTCTCAAAATAGTAAGGATAACCGTCGCCGCGCTTTGAGCCTAAAACCATACTGTAAAAATAGTCGCCCACGCTTGAAAACGTGATATTGCCGAAACGGTCGGCAGCGATAAACAGAAGTATGAGCACGGCAAAAATGACGCTGACTACCTTAAGTACGGTAATAAGCCTGCCCTGATTAATATCGTCTTTAATTTTGGCTTTTCTGATTTTTATACTTCTCTTCTTCATCTTTTCCACCGAAAATCAATAATTGACTTTATCCAAATACAGTCCGCAGGGCTTAACTGTTGCGCCTGCCTTCTGTCTGTCCTTTGAAGCTATAATTGAAGCAATTGTGCCTTTTTCAATTTTACCCGAATTAACGTCGAGCAGAGTGCCGACAATAATGCGCACCATATTGTAAAGGAAGCCGTCGGCTTCGACCGAAATCTCAACAAAGTCGCCGTTACGCTTAACGGAAATGCTTTTAACCGTTCTTGTCTTGTCCTCTACCGAGCTGTCAGCCGAGCAGAAGGCAGAGAAATCGTGAGTACCGAGAAATGCCTGAGCTTCTCTGTTCAACATATCAACGTCGATTTTATAGGGATAAAACAGCGCCCTGTCAACGTAAAACGGATTCTCGAACTCCCTGTTGAATATCAGGTATTTATACTGCTTGGATTTGCAGTCGTAGCGCGCGTGAAATTCATAAGGTACACTACGAATATCAGTAACCGCCACACTGTCTGGTAAAACCGCATTGAGCGATTTTTTCAA
>JAEEGL015457215.1_pt1 | contig 21533 bp, 10 predicted proteins | sample 9134231 | NCBI WGS metagenome assembly JAEEGL01 (sample SAMN16246548, study PRJNA631951) | gut metagenome | biome: gut microbiome; feature: rumen; material: fiber-attached | host: Bos | place: Iran: Karaj | collected 2018-10
AACCTCGCCATTACCTATCGTCTGGAGGGTAATAAGATTCATGTCATCTGGCATGTGGAGAATACGGACATTCGCGAGATTCATTTTCAGATAGGTGGCCATCCGGCCTTCAATGTGCCTGGTGGTAAGTTGGAGGGTATGATTAAACTCGACAACGAGGAACCAATGGAAGCTCTGAAGAGTTATGCTGACGGAAGTCACGATATGGTAGAAGTGCCGTTGGAGTCTGATATGGGCATTCTCGAAATCAACAATAATTTCTTCCGCAATGACAGCGTAAAGATTCATAAGAGTCAGACTCGTCGTGCTATGTTGATGGACACTAATGGTGAGCCTGCCGTGACAGTCGACTATAAGACACCAGTTTGTGCCTTTTGGAGTCCATACAATAAATTTGCCCCTTTCGTCTGTATTGAACCTTGGTACGGAATAGGTGACCCAAGAGGCTTTGAGGGCGAGTTCAAGGATAAGCCCCTAATGAACCACTTGCTACCTGGCGTATCGTTTATGTCGAAGTATACGATAACGATAGGGTAAACAAAAACATATCGCGAAGTCTTAATAGGCTTCGCGATATTTATTTTCGTCCTTGTCTTCGAGCATGGACAGATATGACTGATAGCGGCTCTGCGCTATGTAGTGTTCCTCAACAGCCTTCAACACGGCACATCCTGGCTCATGGGTGTGGGTACAGTCAGAGAAACGGCATTGCTTGGAGTATTCGAAGATTTCTTTGAAATAGCTAGTCAGTTCTTCGCGTTCCATATCGAAAGTACCAAAGCCTTTGATGCCTGGTGTGTCGATAAGCCAGGAATGGGGGACAGAATCTCCGTCAGTTAATGGTGAAAGGGGTATCATCTCACTGAATGTGGTGGTATGCGTTCCCGTATTGTGAGCTTCGCTGATGTCTGCCACGCGCTGGTTGGCAGTAGGGACAAGAAGATTGATAAGTGTCGATTTTCCTACGCCAGAGTTACCACTTAGTAGTGTGATTTTCCCCTCCAGCAAAGAACGAAGTCCATCCACTCCTTCGCCATTCAGGGCAGAGATGGCTCTGCACTCATAACCTATCGTCTCATAAAGATGAATCATCATCTGCTGATAGTGCTTCTCTTCGTCAGAGAGAAGGTCCGTTTTGTTGAATATGAGGACGACAGGTACTCGATAGGCCTCGGCGGAGGCTAGGAAACGGTCAATAAAGGTCGTTGAGGTTTCTGGTTTGCAAACAGTGACTATTAGCAGCGCTTGGTCGATGTTTGCAGCCAAAATGTGACTTTGTTTCGACAGATTGATACTTTTGCGAATGATATAGTTACGACGGTCCTCTATTTCTGTAATAAAGCCGTCCTTGATTTCCACCATGTCGCCTACGGCCACAGGATTAGTACTTCGGATACCACGCAGTCTGAAGTTCCCTTTAATTTTACAATTGGCAGTCAGTCCATTGTCCGTTAGGACAGTGTACCAACTGCCAGTATTTTTGATGACAAGTCCTCGCATTTAGACCGTCATGATTTCCTTGTTCTTGGCCTCCATGAGGCTGTCGAGTTTCTTGATGTACTTGTCGTGCAGCTTTTGCAATTCCAGCTCGGCATCTTTCTCGTTGTCTTCAGAGAGCCCGTCCTTGATGGCTTTCTTCAGTTTCTCCTTGATGTCGGCACGAACATTGCGCACCTCAATCTTTGCTTTCTCTGCAATTTTGTTGCACTGCTTAACTAGGTCGCGACGCCTCTCTTCCGTAGGCTGGGGAATACCCAGACGGATGATCTCACCATTGTTCTCTGGGGTAATACCTACATCAGAGTCCATGATGGCTTTCTCAATGTCTCTGATTTGCTTTCGATCCCAAGGCTTAATAGCAATGGTACGCGCATCAGGGGTCGACACGTTTGCTACTTGGTTTAAGGGTACCTTCTGACCATACGACTCAACTCTAACACCGCTTAGAATGGCCACGTTGGCACGTCCTGCACGGACACGGTTCAGCTCTTCTTCCAGAAACAAGGCTGCCATCTCCATGCGCTCCTCTGCAGAGGATAATGTTTCTTTAACATCTATCATAATTATTGATAATTTGGGTTTTCTTTCGACAAAGATACGAATAAGCAGGCAAAACACAAAATAATTTTAGGAAAAATTTGGAAGATGCATTATTTTTTCCTATCTTTGTGCGCAATAAAAGCTTTTGTTCAGTAACGAAACCTTATTCTATGAATTCATACATAACCTTGGCAGCCCAGCCAGATGTCTTAATACAAGCGTTTAATGCTGACCACATACTGGCATATGTGATGGCTACTTTTCTGATTGGTGTTTTTGTCCTTTTGTTCTATAATAGATTATACTTCCTTCGTGAGCAGGATGCAAAAACCCAGATTCAAAGTTTTAATGGAAGACTAGCATTGATTATGCAGACAGGCAATTTGCAACTATGGCTTTACGATGTTGACAAGCGGCATTATATTACGTTGTCCGAAATGGGTGAATACGATAAGGAGTATATTCCTATTGACTTTTCTGAAAACTTTGACCGTGAGGATTTCGAGCGTCTGCGAAAGGTAATATTTGACATATGCGAAGGTCGTCAGGATGTTTCTTCTTCAATATCTTTACGAAGTAATTCGAAACACAAAACAGACCAGCGGAACTATGAGGTCAGGCTCTCCATTTTTGACAGAGACGAGAAAGGGAAACCACTGACACTTCTTGGCATCCAGCATGATGTAACTGCAGACAGGGCGAAGCAAAAGAAAGTCCGCCAGTTACTGATGCGCTATCATACAGTGTTCAATACTTCCCTGATAGATATGCTTTATTATGACAGCAAGGGTGTGCTTCGCGACATCAATAGCAAGGCCTGCCAATCGTTTGGCGTTCCTTATCGTGAGTATGTGTTGGAGAATGAATTCCTGTTGGAGAACAATCCTTTCTTCAATGGCCTCGAAATGGGAAAGATGGACAACACCCGTACTACGTCGATCCTCAATTTTGATGATTACACGGAAGAACGCTATCATACCAAAGAGTTTGGATTGTCAGGTAAGCTATATTATGAGTCGACCATTAATCCAATCCGTAACGAAGAAGGCCAGTTGGAAGGTTTCTATATGGCTGGACGTAATGTGACAGAGATGGTGGAGTCCTACCATCGCCAGCAGGAAAGCACCAAAATTCTGCGCAAGGTTACCGAGGACATACAAACCTACATCAGTAACATTAACTATGCCCTGCGTGTGAGCGATGTACGTCTGGTGAACTACTATCCATCATCCTTTACACTAGAAATCTCCCGTAATGTGACTGAGGGACAGTTGCCGCTTTCACAACTGCGTTGCATTCGAATGGCCACACCACGTTTCCGGCGGAAAGTATCTAGTGTGCTGAACCGTATGGACCACCTCTCTTCTCGTCCTATTGTAGAAACTATAGAGACGGAAATACGCGACAGTAAGGGACGTCAGATATGGCTGATGTTCCACATGGTTCCTATGAAGGACAGCGAAGGCCGTGTGATACGATATTTCGGACTGTGCCGCAATCTGACGGATATGGTGGAGATGGAGGGCCGTCTAGCCGTGGAGACTAAAAAAGCACAAGAGACAGAACTGCTCAAGCAGTCGTTCTTGACCAATATGAGCTATGAGATTCGTACCCCGTTGAATACTGTTGTTGGTTTTGCCGAATTGTTCGAGTCCGAACACGACGTTGCAGACGAACCTGTCTTCGTGGAAGAAATCAAGCGTAACTCCAATACCCTGTTGAAACTCGTCAACGACATTCTCTTCCTTTCGCGACTGGATGCCAATATGTTGGAGTATACAAAGAATGACGTTGACTTTTCCCTCATCTTTGACAGTCATTGCCAGTTAGGGTGGAGTGGTGTCAAGTCCACGGTGAAGACCATTATCGAGAATCCTTACGAACACTTGGTCGTTGATATTGACTTTGAGCAACTTGGCAAGGTGATTGAAAGATTGTGTACGCTTGCTGTTCTTTTTACAGACGAGGGGTTCATCCGTGCCAAGTACGAATACAGACATGGTGAATTGGCCATCAGTATTGAGGATAGTGGTAATGGCATAGACGAACAGACATTACCTCATGTCTTCGACCGATTTGTTCGTGACCAGCATGGGCGGATTATCGGAACAGGTCTCGACCTGCCGATTATCAAGACGTTGGTGGAGCAGATGGGTGGTTCTATAGAACTGCAGTCTGAGGCTGGTAAGGGTACTACGGTGTGGGTGACTATTCCCTGTGTGGCTAAGACCATTGAGAAGAAACGTGAAATCATCATTTAATTTTTATTCTTTCCTTTTTCCTTCTATGACATTCCTGTATATGCTGTATATTTCGTTAGCGTTCCAGATGCCTCAGTTGTTGCCGTCGGTGATTATCTTATCGGTGATGGCAGTGTTTTTCATCGTACTGTTGTCCAACCGTATGATGCTCCGTCGCATTCATCAGCGTTTGAACCGTGCTCAGTCCACTGTCGATATGATGACAAAAGCTGTGGATATTGTTGAAAACGATGTGGTGCGTTACGATATACGCGAACGGTACATCTATACGTTGTATGGTACGCTGTTCCCCAAAGAAGGCATTAGTGTCGAGCTATGGAAAAGCCATGTACATCCAGATGATCTAGAAGAAACTGTGGAATGGTTCCTTCAGATCATTAATGGAGGGTTAAAGCGGGCAGAGTTCCACTATCGTTGGAACTTTAACTTTAGTGGTGGAGAGCCACAATGGGGCTATATGCACAATGTCAGTGTTCCAGAGTATTTACCTGGTACTAAACGTGTCGGAAACATTATCAGTACGTTGAAGGACGAAACCGAATTGTTGAAGAGGGAGGCGGAAGAAAGCGAATTGACAAGCAGGTATAAGATTATTTTTGAGCATTCCATTATCGGCCTGTCGTTCTATACTCCTGATGGCTGGCTGCTTGATTCTAACAAGATGATGCGTGATATTTGTCATTTCGACAAAGATGATTTCGATGCATTCTTCTCCAAGACCAATTTGTTCGACCAATCGCCTTTCCATGAGTGTTGCGATAAGAATCATATTGACGATTTGTGGATATGTCATCAGAGTATTGTTCCAGAGCGTGACATTCATGACTATTTGGAAACCCGCCTGCACCCCATTTGCGACGAAGAAGGTAAAGTAACCTATTTGGTTATAGCCACCCGCAATGTGACAGAAGAACGTGAGATGTATTTGCAGTCTAAACTGAACGATATTGAGATTCAAAAGGTCAATGAGAAAATCAGGGCCTATGAGGAGGAACTGACTTTCATGATGGATTCATGTGAAATGCGGGCGTGGCGCGCATCGCTAGCTGACAAGACTGTCAAGTTCTTCAAGGGGTTGAGTGTTGTAGAACAAGAATTGTCATTTGAAGAACTGACTGAATATTTCCTGGATGAAAAGGACACAGTTCAAAAGTGGTTTGAGAATCCTGCGAAATACTTGACTAACGCTGTGAGCTTTATGGCCAGGACGCGTCCAATCTTCCACCAGACGGACGAAGTACAGTGGAACCAGATTAATAGTATTCCTATCCATGATAAGGATGGAGAATTAATCGGTGTTTTTGGCTTGATACGTAATATATCAGGTCTGATGAAGAAACAGGAACAGTTGAGGCAGGAAACGGAGCGTGCTAACGACTCAGGCAGATTGAAGTCCGTGTTCCTGGCCAATATGACCCATGAGATTCGTACTCCGCTGAATGCCATCGTCGGTTTCTCAGATCTTTTGCAGGCCATTGAGTCGCCTGACGATAGGAAGGAGATGATTCGGGTCATCCATAACAACTGTGATATGCTTCTCCGACTGACAAATGATATTCTGATGCTTTCCAACGTTGATGCCAATGCCATGGAGCTAATTCCGGAAAAAGTAGACTTCGCCAATGCGTTCGAGGATATATGTCAATCTCTACAACAACGCGTTCAGGAGTCTTCTGTGGAGTTCCAGAAGGACAATCCCATGCAGTCGCTTATTCTTACAATCGATATGGGGCGTATTCAGCAGGTCATCACTAATTTCGTCACTAATGCTGTTAAGTACACCCACCAGGGGCACATCCGTGTGGGATACAGGGTTGAGGACCTACAGGAACAGAAAACCGGAAAACTACAGCAGGCCAAGTTGTATGTTTATTGTGAGGACACTGGTGCCGGTATACCCAAGGAGAAGCAGGTTGCTGTGTTCGAACGCTTTGTTAAACTAAACGATTACATTCAGGGTACGGGTCTTGGTCTTTCCATTTGTAAAGCTATTATCGAAAAGTATAGTGGCGAGATAGGTGTCGATAGTGACGAGGGTAAGGGGGCTACTTTCTGGTTCAGGATACCTGTGGAAATTGAAAAGGAAGAGCATAACGGGTAATAAAAGGATAAGATGCACAAAAACATGAGAAGACTTTTACTACTATTCCTTTGTAGCATATCGTCTACTGTTTCTATTCTGGCAGTAGATGATACTAAGCCAATGGCTGTTAACCCTTCTGACAGCACGAGGCAGTATACTGAGGAACATCCCCTGATTTATGAGGATGCATGGGATTTATGGCCTTATGTCTTTCTAAATGAGAATGGAGAGGCTGTAGGTTACAATATCGATGTCCTTAAGCTCATTTTCCGCGAACTGAACATCTCCTGCGTCATTAAGCTGAAACCCACGGATAAGGTATTGAACGACCTCAAGGCAGGACATGCCCACCTGACATTGGGCATGGATGCTTTTTTCCATAATGATTATGGTCAATATGGCAAGTCAGTTATTCACATTTTCACTCATAGCATCGTTCATCGTAAAGACGAACCCGTTGAGGTCAGGAGTGTAGACGACTTGGCCCATCACAAAGTGATAGTCCATAGAGGCAGTTTTAGCCACCATCTGATGGAACAGCGTGGATGGGGACAACAGGCTGACCCCTACAATGATATGCAGGAGGCTGTACAGTTGGTACACAACGAACCAGGACATCAGATTATCTGGAACACGCTTTCGCTTAAATGGCTCCTGCGGAAATTCCATTTTGATGATTTGGAACTGACCCCTGTCAATGTTCAGCACGGGGAATACAAATTCATGTCCAACGATACTCATTTGCTCCATCAGCTGGACAGTGTCTATGCTAAGTTGAATGCAGAGGGGCGTTTCCAACCCATCCAGAACAAATGGTTCTATCCTGAGCGTAAAGACTCGGGCATCCCATCGTGGATATGGGTGGTTATCTCGGTCTTGTTATTGTTCACTCTTGTTTCCATCATATTCTATTTCATCTATCGTAACAGGGAGAAAAAGATGACGAAGAGTCTCCGTAAGAGTAATCGTCGTCTATCGCTCATCCTCAAGACCAGCAACGTGCGTGTCTGGGTTTACAATATTGCTACAAAGACCATCATGGCCTTCGACGACAATGCTCAGCAGGAGGGAGAGAAATTGTCATTAAACAATTTCTTCTTTTCTATTTTGGAAGAAGATTTTCATCGTATTGAACAAGCTCTTTCGGACATCTCCCTCGGCAAGGTGGAAAAATGTACGCTCGATGTACAATCCAAGGACGATTCCCTGGAGCAGTTCCGTCATATTTCCATCAATCTCTGCATCTTCCGTCATGACAAGAACAATAAGCCTACCGACATTATCGGAACTTCAAGCGACATTACTGAAGAACAGCTTCGACAACAAAAGGTGAAGGATAACGTATTACGCTACCAGTCTGTGTTCAATTCTGCCATGGCTGACATCGTAGCTTACGATGAACATGGCATCATCATCGATATGAATGATAAGGTGCGTAGCAGTTTACCAGATGAAATTGACTCCATCCTGAATGCCAAGATTTCAGTCCGTGATGTTTTGGGAAGCGAGTTCAAGGACTTGAAGCATCTGGAGTATACCTATGTGACCCAGCTACTCCATTGGCCTGATGACAATCGTGCCCTAAGCCGTCTGTTGAAGCGTCCGGAAATGTTCTATGAACTGCAGATGCTGCCTCTTCGTGATGCCAATGGCCGGTTGTTGGCAGTATATGGTACAGGCCGCAATGTGACAGACATTGTCAGGTTATACAAAACCCATCAGGCAAATATCCAACAATTGCAGCAGGCCAATCATTCCTTAGACAGATATATACGCAACATCGACTTTGTACTGAAGTATGGTGGCGTACGGATAGTTTCTTATTCGATTGATACCCATACGCTGGTAATTTATAGTGAGGTGGGAACGAAGGAGCTGGTACTAACCCAGACCCGTGCTCTCACGCTGACTGGCGACAAGTCCAAGCGGCTGGCCCTAAAGGCATTCATCAGCATGGACAATCGTACACATTCCCCTGTTGAAGTTACGGTTGTGACATTGTTGCACCACCGGGGTGGGATGGACAACTCGTCATGCCCGCTTTACTTGCATTTGAAGCTTATCCCCACACTTGACAATGAGGGGCAAGTGACGGGATATTTCGGCATGTGTCGTGACATCAGTGAAATAAAGGCTACTGAGGAGAAACTGGCTGGCGAGGTGATTAAGGCGCAGGATGTGGAGTCCATCAAGAACGCCTTTTTGCGCAATATGAGTTATCAGATCCGTACACCGCTTAACTCTGTTGTTGGCTTTTCCGAACTACTGGAGATGGATCATGACCCCGAGGATGAACCGCTTTTTATTCAGGAAATCAGCGACAATGCCTCCCAGCTGCTGGAACTTATCAACGATATTCTGTTCCTCTCACGACTCGATGCCCACATGATAGAGATTAAACCTGTCCCAGTCAACTTTGCTGCTTTTTTCGAATCACGTTGCCAGACTGCCTGGACCAATTATCAGCCGTCTGGTGTCAGCTATGTAGTCGACAGCGAATACAAGAGTTTGGTCCTTGACATCGATGCGCAGAACATAGGAATCATCATCGATCAAATTGTAGCCAACTCCGCCCAGCATACTACATCCGGTGAGGTACGTGTCAGTTACAATTATAATGGTGAGGAACTGATGATGACTTTTCAAGATACGGGCTGTGGTATTCCTGCGAGCCAGTTAGGAATGATTTTCGACCGTTTTGCCACTACGGGCAGTAGGGGTACGGGTTTGGGGTTGTGCATTTGCAAGGAGTTGGCACAGCAGATGAATGGCAAAATAAGAGTCCAGTCGCAAACAAGCAAAGGCACTATCGTGTGGGTTTCCATTCCCTGCCATTGTAGCGAATTAGTCAGGAAAAAGAAAGGAGAAAGCGAGTAAAATTATGAAACGATTCCTTCATCATATTGTCTGTTGTTTGTCGGCTATGCTCTTAGCAGTTCCGGCCGTATCAGCCAATGGTAGCTACGGCTATACCGACGATCACCCTCTTGTCATTGTCTGCGACTGGGATTTTCAGCCCTTTGAATTCCTCAGTACCGACGGCGATCCTGCCGGCTATAATATCGAGGTGCTCGACCTGATCCTCAACCGGTTGGGCATCCCCCATCGGTTTGTCATGCAGGAATGGCATGCTGCAACACAGGTGTTTGAACGTCGCGAGGCCGACTTGATACATGCTCCCTCTCTTGTCTATGGTCGTCCTCCATATATGATGACCCAAAAGTATATCAACTATTATAAGCTCCGTGCTGCTCGTCGTCTTGATACGCCGCCATTGCCCCATATACGGGATCTTGACCGTACCGACAAACTTATTTTGAGGAAAGACGACTATGTAACGATGAGCGTTCAGCAGTTGGGCAGGATTCCCTTTCAGGTGGAGTTCCTATCGCCCAAGGAGGCGCTGACAACTATTCGCAGCGAACGCGGTCGCTATTTCATCTGGGGCGAGATACCCCTTAACCGCAAGGTGAAGGAGCTCGGTCTCGACAGTATTGCCCTTGACGAGATTGACATTCCCACAGCCGAGTTGCATATCATAGGCTATCGCGAGGACATTGTCAACATCATTGATGACGAATATACCCGTCTTGAACAGGCAGGCAATCTCCAGAAAATCTACGATAAGTGGTTCTATCCCGAGCGGGTTCACGATGACACCTCTCCCGTTGCCCTCTTCATTCTTGCCGGACTGTGTGCCGTTGTTGCCCTCTTCTTCTTGCTCAACCGTCTGACTACCTTGCGTGTCAGGGTCGCTGTGCGCAAGAGCGGCGACCTGAACAGCATGATGACCCAGGCCTTGGGCATGGGCGAATACTATGTACTGGAGTACGACCTTCAAACAGGCCATATTCGCAATCTCTATGGGAATCTGATTCCAGCTTCTGGCATGCAAATGGATGAGTTTGTCAGCCGCGTCGATGCCAGTCAGCAGCACGACCTTCTCGACCATCTTGACAAAATGCGCCAAGGGAAGAACTCCTTCTGGGCCGTCAGGCGGCGCTGGAATGCCGGTACCTTGGAGAATCCTCAGTGGAAAGACCTGTATGGCAAGGCTATCACTGAGGACGAGCATGGCAGTCAGCGCTACATCATCAATATCTTCAAAGATATTACCCAAGCTGTGGCCGACGAGAACCGTAATCAGGAGCTGGCAAGCCGTTACATGAGAATTTTCGACACCAACTTGATGGCCATGTCATACTACGATAGTCAGGGCCTTCTGCTTGACCTGAACCAGAAAATGCGCGACCTTTGTCAGTTCAGTGGAGAGATGGAGCAATTCTTCCGTAGCATCTCGTTGGGTGATATGCCGATAATTAAGGGGGATTTTGATCCTACTAGCCACGACCCCTTCCACGTATGTCACCGCATGTTTCACCCCAAGCAGGGGCTTGATCGGTATATCGAATTTCGCATTAACCCCATTTTCGACGACGATGACCGTCTGGTGTATTATGTCACCACCTGCCGTGACCTTACTGACGAGCGCAATATGATTCTCCAGCAGCGCGAGCACGACCGTAAGATGCAGGCGACCAATGCCAGCATCAGTCACTATGAACAACAGCTGCACTATTTGCTCGAGGAGAGTGGCATGTATGTTTGGAACCTTGATTTGCAGCGGCGTTCTATAGATTTTTCCCGTACGCTTAGCAAACCCGAATTCAGTGAGTCACTCGACGAGTATATCAAAAGTATGGATGGGCAGCCTCATCAGCGCTTTCTCGAAACTTTTCAGCAATATATTGACCAGGGGCTTCCCTTCCAGGTTGTCCGCCATTTTGATCATACTCCCGTTGATGAAAAACCAGTATGGTACAATATTAGCGGCATGCCCCTGACGGACAATCAGGGACGCATTACCCATTATTTCGGTTTGGCTCGTAATGTCACCTACTTGATGGAGGCGCAGGAGCAGCTGCGCAACGAGACCGAACGTGCCGAGAACTCAGGACGGCTTAAGAGTGCCTTCTTGGCCAATATGACCCACGAAATACGCACACCGCTGAATGCCATCGTTGGTTTTAGCAGTCTGTTGCATACCGTAGATACCGTAGAAGAGCGCCAAGAGTTTATCCGCATCATCCGCAACAACTGCGATATGCTGCTGCGACTCATCAACGACATTCTCGAAGCCTCCAGCATGGGGCAGTCCATGACCATAGAGGCTGTGCCCGTCGACCTCGCTGTTGCGTTCAACGAGATATGCCAGACGCTCTCTCAGCGTGTGCAGGAGTCTGGCGTAAGCTTCATCATGGACAATCCCTACGTTACCTATCCTGCAACCCTCGACAAGGGCCGTTTGCAGCAGATACTTACTAACTTTGTCACCAATGCTGTTAAGTATACTCGCCAGGGACATATTTGCGTAGGCTATCGCGAGGAACACCGTCATGGTAAGCCTGGGCTTTACTTCTATTGCCAAGACACCGGTGCTGGCATTCCCATTGAAAAGCAGTCAGCAGTCTTTGAGCGTTTTGTCAAGCTCAACGACTTTGTCCAGGGAACGGGTCTCGGATTGTCCATCTGCAGAGCCATTATCGACCGTTGCCATGGTGACATTGGAGTCAGCTCAGAAGGTGAGGGTCACGGTTCCACCTTCTGGTTCTGGATTCCGACGGTTTGACCTCACGTTGGCGTTTTCCTCGTCCATCATATCTCACTTCACTCCTACAATCTTCGTCTTGGGTAATTCGGCATTTCGGCGGTTGACAACCGTGACGACAGCCTGTGCCAGGTTGATGAATGCCAAACCAGTGGCGTTGTCGCTGTGCGTGGCTGCTGGCTCGCCGGCATCGCCACTCTCACAGATAGCCTGTATCAAGGGTATCTGTGCCAGTAGGGGAACATTCATCTGCTTGGCCAGCTGCTTGCAGCCTTCACGCCCGAAGATGTAGTAGCGGTTTTCGGGCAGTTCGGCAGGCGTAAACCATGCCATGTTCTCAACAAGCCCCAAAATAGGTACGTTTACTTTCTCATTGCGATACATGTCTATACCCTTGCGCGCATCGGCCAGGGCTACCTGTTGGGGTGTCGACACAATGACGGCTCCTGTAATGGCCAGCGTCTGAAGCAACGTCAGGTGGATGTCGCTGGTGCCTGGCGGTGTGTCGAGGATGAAGTAGTCGAGCTCGCCCCAGTCGGCATCGGCAATGAGCTGTTTTAGCGCATTTGTAGCCATGCCGCCGCGCCAAAGCGTAGCAGTGTCGGGCGAGACGAAGAATCCGATGCTGAGCATCTTCACACCGTATACCTCGATGGGACTTATTAGGTCGCGGTCACCGACACGTACGGCGTAGGGCCGCTGGTCCTCCGCATGCAGCATCTTGGGCATCGAAGGACCAAAGATGTCGCAGTCGAGCAGCCCCACCTTGTAGCCTAAGCGGGTCAGGGCAATGGCCAAATTGGCAGATACGGTGCTCTTGCCCACGCCACCCTTGCCTGAGCTGACGGCAATGATGTTCTTCACCCCAGGTAGTAGCTTGCCCACCTCGGGACGTGGCTTTGACTTGAATTCGGTTTTAATCTCTACCGCCACTTCCTTGCCACATCGGTATTTGATGGCGGCTTCAGCCGCCTTGACAGTTGACTTTAGGAATGGGTCGGTGTCGCGCGGGAACTGGAGTACCACCGTCACTCGCCAGACTTCACCCACTTGTTGCGGGGCACTGACGGAAGGTTGGTCGGCTACCATCTGGCTTTCCACTAAGTTTTTCTTCGTGCCAGCATAGGTCACCGTAGCCAACGCGTCCATAATCATCTGAGGATATATTGTCATGACTGTTATATTGTTTTATGTTGTTATTCACTGGCCTGTATGTCCAGTATTCGTTTTCTTATTAGGTATTCGTACTTCATACGTAGTGCATTCTCAGAGGCTGTAAACCACTGTTGCCTGATTTGGTTGAGGTCGAAGAGTGTGGCCATGCCGGCATCATAACGTTTTTGGGCATAGCGGTAGGCTAGCGCACTCGACTCTTCGGAACGGATCTCTGCCTCGTAGCGCCTGCTGGCCGTGAGTGCTGCCTGCCAGGCCTGACGTATGTCCTTGTTGATGCGTTGGCGGGCATCGTTATGTGCCAGCCGGGCGTCCTCAAGGTGTACCTTGGCAGTGCGGATGCGTGCACGCGTCTCGAAGGCGTTGAAGATGGGTATGGAGAGTCGGAGTCCGACATAGCCGAAGAGGAAGTTTTTCCACTTCCAGTCGGTGTCAAAGTTGAGTTTCAATAGATTTTCCAATGGTGTTTGGAAAGTCGTTCCGTCAGGAGATGATGCCTTGGTGTCAAGATTGACCCAGTTGGTACCGAGGGCTCCTGCTATCGAGAGTGTGGGATAGTAGCCGCTGCGGGCTATTGTGACCCCCTGCTCGGCCTGCAGGATGCCATATCTGGCCGACTGCAGGGCAGGGTGACGGGCGACAGTCTGGGTGTAGAGTGCTTCCGGTGGCAGCGCGGGTACAGCATTCATGGTGTCGGTAGACTGGCTGACGTCGAAGGCAACGGTGTCGGGCAGGTTCATTAGCAGGCGCAGGTCGAGCGTAGCCATTGCAACGTCGCTTTCTGCCGCTACTAGCAGGGCCTCGTCACGGCTCACCATGGCTGTGGCCTCCACGACGTCGCTCTCAGGGCGCTTGCCCTTTTCGTATAGCAATCGGGCCTGCTGCAGCAGCTGCTGTGCGACGGCCTGCCGTCCGCGGGCTATTGAGACCTCCCCCTTGTTGTATAGTACCTGCAGATAGGCTGCAGCCACCTGTACCTTGATGTTCTTCTCGGCTGATAGGACGTCCTCGGCGGCGGCCAGCACGGAATAGCGGCTGGCCTTGATTTGGCTCGACAGTCGATTGCCTGTATAGAGGGGCATGTAGCCTATGACCCCCATGCTCAGGAGTACTTCTTTGGCATCAAACCGGTTGCCGTTGCTCGAGTGGTGAATCTTGCCAAGGTATCCGTCTATGTCGCCACTGAACCTTGGCAGGCGGGCGTCCTTGCTGGCCTGTGCATCGATTTCGCGCCGACGCTGCTTGTTCTGTAGGTGCATGATATCGGTATTGTGTCCGATGGCGTAGTCCATGCACTCGTCGAGTGTCCACTGCCGTTGCGCCATGACTGAAAGCGGCAGCAGTGCCAGCAACATGGCCATAATCATCTTTTTGTGTTTCATATATGATGTTTTGTTATTTCCGTTTTCACTCACCTCTTATTTTTGATTTCCCCTGAGCAGTTCGCCGGGTTTTACCCCGTCTTTCAGTTCAATGGCCAATCCGTCTGACAGGCCGATGGTGACGGCACGGCGTTCAAACTGCTGGTGAGAAGTATCGTCTGGGTCGGAAGTCAGTACGTAGACGTAGGGCTTTCCCCCCTCGAACGATACTGCTGTTTCGTCGCAAGACAGCACGTTGGTGGCTGTGCCCAGCACTATGCTGGCATTGGCGCTATAGCCCGATCGGACTGTCACGTCGGAGGGGATGCTGGCAGTTGCCTTCACCTCGAACATCTTTGCACCGTTCTGCATTTCGCCCTCTGGGGCTATGTAATCGAGTTTTGCCGGAATGGCCACCTCCTGCATGGAACCGAGGTGCAGCTGCATGTCCATTCCCACCTTGAGCATGGCCACGTCGGTCTCGTCGATGAATCCACGGAAGATGATATCGCTCATGTCGGCAATTTTGGCCACTGTCGTACCCTCGGTGAAGGCGCTGGTGCCTGACACGGAGGCCCCCTCCTTTACTGGAACGCTGAGCACCACGCCTGTGATAGTGGATCGCAGATCGGTGATGTTGACTCCCCCTGAACGGGCCGACTGTCCACGAGTGATGACCTGCACTTGTGACTCTGCAGCGTTGACGTTCTCCCGTGCCGATGCCAGCTGGCTACTCTTCACTTCAAACTCCTCGCGGCTTACCACCCCGTCCTGATAGAGTGATTTTACGCGGTCGTACTCACGTTGTACTTCAGCCAGACTGATGCGCGCAGCCTCCACGCGGCTCTTGGCCTCGTTCAATTGTGCCATATCAGGGATAATCTTGACAGTGGCTATTACTTCGCCAGCCTTCACCTTGTCACCGGGTTCCACCAGCAGGCGGCTGATGATGCCTGTGGCCTGGGGTTTTACGGCCACCTGCCGGCGGGCTTCCATGCTGCCTGCTACAGTCGTTCGTTTCACAAGTGTACGCTGCTGTGGACTGACCAGTTCATAAACAATTGGCTCAGGCAGCGACTGCTGCCATAAGAAGTAGAGCGTGTAGACCACGAACAATGCCAAAAGGCACAAACCAATTACTCTAAATGTTTTCTTCATTTGATATCTTTATTTTTAATGTTCAACTTTCTATTTTTAATTCACGTTCCATTCCACATCGTCCATCTCACTCATCCCTGAGTGCCTCGATGGGTTTGATGGCTAGTGCCCGACTTACAGGCATCCATCCCGCCAGCAGTCCACCAGCTACAAGGATGAGCAGTGCGGCAACTGCCGTCCAAAAGGGAATGGAGAGTCCTTGGAAGAGCGTGTCATCACCCTTGGGCAGCATGCTGTCCACAGCGTGCAGCAACCACATCGACACGCATAGTCCGGCCAGTCCTGCACCTATGGTCAGCGCAAGGCTTTCCGTCATGATGTCTTTCATGATGTCGCGTGGTCTAGCTCCAATGGCTCGGCGTATGCCTATCTCCTGTGTCCGCTCTCTGACGCTGACGAGCATGATGTTGGTAATACCGATCAGCCCCGCCATCAGCGTACCCAAACCGACAATCCAGATTAGGATGTGGCTGCCCACGAGTAGGTTATTGTACATGGCGGTCTCCTCGGTGACTGTCGGTGCCCTGATGGCTAGTTCGTCATCGGGGTGTATGGAGTGGTTTTCCTTGATGACGCGTGCCAGTTGCTCCTTCTGTTGCTTCATGGGGAAGGCGTCGTCCATGATGACAATGGACATGTCGACCTCATCGCCACGATCGTATACCACCTGCTCGGTAGACAAAGGCATGAACACACTTTCAGAGACATCGATGCCGATATTCACATGGCGGTTAGTACAGTGGGTAACGCCCACCACCGCGAGTGGTATACCGTTGACCTCAATGGTGCTGCCTACGGCCTCTTCATGACTGGCAAAGAGCATGTCGGACACATATTCGCCGATGACGCATACCTTGCGGTGCCCGCGAATGTCGAGGTCGTTGATGAAACGGCCCGCAATGACACGCTGGGGTACTCCGTTCATGAATTGGGGGCTGACACCCGTCACCTGGTACTGGTAGTTTTGATCACCACGTATGATGTTTTGGTAGCCCGCAAAGCAGACTGCGCTGTACGAAGTCAGCCTGCGTCCGTAGTGGCGGCGTATCAGCTGCTCATCGTCAGCATTCAGCTTCCACATGCGACCACGTCCAAACCCCTTATAGGGTATGGAGGTCTCCATCGGCATCATGAACATCTCGTTGGGCGGCAGGGTCTTCACCTTGCTGACGATGCCTTTGTCAAGCCCATTACTGACGCCAAGAAGTAGTGTCAGCAGCAGAATGCCCCAGAATACACCGAAGGCCGTTATCAGCCTTCGCCCCATCTGGTTATTGCCGGTATCCATCGCCGTGGTCAGCTTGATGCCCGCCGCTTGCCTAGCAGGCACGTAGCCCGCCGTTAGTCCTGCAACTACCATGATGAGCGTAATCGCGAGTGCATGAATCACGGCGATGGTGGGGTTCGAAAATATGTTGCCGTTGCCCGTCCGCTCCACAATCCATGCTATGAACTCCATCAGCCCGATGGCTACTATCATGCCTGCATAGCCGAAAGTGACCGCAATGACCACCGACTCAGTCAGTACTAGACTGACAATCTGGTGAGCCTTTGCACCTACGGCGCGCCGGATACCGATCTCGCGTGTGCGCTCCTTGACGGAAATAAGCATAATGTTCGATACGCCGACAATGCCCGAGACGAGCGTTGCCAGGCCCACCACGACAACAAAGATGGTGAGTCCCGCCATGATGGTGCTGAGTAGCACAGGTAGATCGTAGAGGTTGAAAATATTGACGGCATGTTTGTCGGTTGGAGCGAAGTCCTTACGGGCAGCCAGTCGGGCGGTCACGTGGTCGTTGAACCTGCGGTTCAGGTCTTCCGTGTTCAGTAATGCAGTCTGCAAGTAGAGCCGGCTCAGCTCTCCGTCGGGGCGCCAGATCTTTTTGACCGTGCTTAGCGGGGCAATGATGGCACGCGTGGTGTTTATCAGCAACAGTGGCTCATAGACACCAATGACCTGGAAACTGATGCCATTGATCAGCAACTGCTGTCCTACAGCTGCAGTTGTGTCATTCCTGAAGAACATGTTTCTCAGTAGTTTAGGTATCACGCACACCTTGCGTTGTTCGCGCATGTCAAGGTCATTGATGTCACGGCCATCCACGATGCGCGTATTCGGAGCTATGGCGTAGCCTGGCGCATAGCCGTCAACCACGGTGTTGACATATTCCTTGCCATTATTAGCCAGTACGGCATGGCTCACCACGGGGATGGCTTTTGCAATGGTGTCGCCGAACTGTTCTTTCAGATCTATGGCATCCTCTTCGTACAGACGAATGGTGCGCCCTCGGCTGCGCCCCTCGAAGGGCAGCGATGTCTGGCGTGGCGTCACTGTCACCATGCCAACATTGAAGACCTTGAAGTTCAGGTTCATGCCATTGAGAAGTCCGCGTCCTGAGCTGATGAGAACAATGAGAATGAAGATTCCCCACCCAATGGAAAATCCTGTTAGCGTTATGCGCATCTTGTTGCCCATCATGGCGGCAAACACCTCAATCAGTAGTTCCCTTATTCTCATTCTTTACAATTCAATATACATGATTAATATGTTGTTGCAGACTCGCTCTGCAGGTCGCCCAGGAGACGTTCCGTCACCACGTAGGTATTGTCGTTACGGATTGCAAAGCTCATGTGGTTGTCATCGACGTGGATAACTTCCATGGTTGGTGCCAACTTTTCCCATTTAGACAGAGTTTCTTCCATATGCGGATTCTCGCGTGTGCAGGCGAAGTACGTCATATGCCCATCATACGCAGGCAGTGGCTGGATGCGCCGGTAGATTTCGGCGGAATAGAATTTCTTGGTGGCTATCTTCAGCACCTCACCGGCAAACCCCGCATCCTTGCCGCACTTTATCAGGGCCATGCCCATCACACCGCCGTTCTCTCCATCGCCATCAGTCTGTAGTCCGCCCGTGTCGAAGTCGGCAGCATGTGTCATGAGATACTGGATGATGCCTTGGGTTATCTGTTCCTCTGTCATCTTGGGGGTGTCGGGACTAGAGAAGGGTGTATCGCAGAGGTATACGCGGGGGATGCCGCCACGCTTCTGCTGCCACCGCGTGGCCAGCGAGTAGCCCACTTCTCCACCCCAGGAATAGCCGAGGAATCCAAACACATGAGCATCTTCAGGGATATCCCTGTACATATATCCGGCGTATGCGTCGACCAGTCTCTCATAGTCGTTGTCGGGCGCAAATCTTGTTGCGTGTTCCTCGGTGGGTTCCAGCGTGTAGATGGAGAAATGATCCTGCCACTCCTGGAACTTCTCGCTCATGCTGATGGCGGGCACTATACCGTGGGGAACAATCAGCACAGGTTTTTCCGGATTGTAGGCGTTGAACCAGTAGCCCACGGGGGTCTCTGCGGCGAAAAGCCGTTCAACGGTGCGCAGGCGCATCAGGTTGTTGACGCTGATCCGTATACCATATACCCCAGACATGGTAGCCACCTTGATGGCTGTGATACTCGTCAGTCCAAGGTCGAACAGGTCGTCGGTAATACCGAAATCGTCACGTCCGAGCACCTGCTGGGCTATGAGCAGCACCACGCTCTCCTTTTCCGTGCGTGGCGGCACGGCCTCGAGCGTGGATGTGACAGAAGGCTCGGGCAGCCGGCGGCGGTCCACCTTGCCGTTGGGCGTCAGCGGCAGGGCGTCCAGCTGGGTGTATGCGGCGGGTACCATATAGTCGGCCAGCGTCTTACCCATGAACCGGCGCAGCTCATCTGTATCGATGGTCTTGTCCGGTTCCTCTGCCGTATAGTAGAGGCAGAGAGCGTTGCTGCCCGACAGTTCCCTGATGACTGCCACGGCCTGGCGGATTCCCCCGAAGCGGGAGGCACAGCTTTCCACCTCGCCCAGCTCGATGCGGTAGCCGCGCAGCTTCACCTGGTTGTCAATGCGGCCGATATACTCCATCTCGCCGTCGTCGTTCCAGCGGCACAGGTCGCCAGTGTGGTACATGCGCACAGGCGTACCATTGATATTTTCCGTCACGAACGGACAGTCGCGGAACTTCTCTGCCGTCAGCTCGGGGCGATGCCAGTAGCCATTGCCGACCTGGATGCCGGCGATGCAGAGCTCGCCTGAGGCGCCGCGGGGCAGGAGACGGCCGACAGGGTCGACGATGAAGCTCCAGGTGTTGCCTACAGGTCTGCCAATGGGGATGTTTTCCACATGCGTTCCAGAGAGGATTTTATAATAGGAGGTGGTGCAGGTACACTCAGTCGGACCGTATACATTGATAATCTCTATGTGGTCGCTGTAGACACCGATGAGCTTTTCACCGCCAGCCGTGATGAAACGGACGGGCAGATCGTCATAGGTATTGAGCAACAAGGCGGCAATAGCTGTTGAATAGCCACCGCCGGTAATCTTATGCTTGAACAGGAAGTCGTGGATTGCTGCCAGGTCCTTTCTAATTTCAGAAGGCATGATGTGGAATGAACCGCCCAATGTCAGGACGGGAAACATGTCTTCGATATGTGCATCGAACGAGAACGAGCGGTGTCCCCCTATACAATCGTCAGCCGTCAGCTTCTCCATATCTGTTATGATGTTGATGAAGTTCCACAGGCCTGCCTGATGAAGCATGGCGCCCTTGGCCTTTCCTGTCGAGCCTGAAGTATAGATCATATATGCCAGGCCGCTGGGAGAAGACAGGTCGACGGGGGAGGCCTCCGCAGCAAAGTCCGTACCGGCCATGAACCGGTCGTCGACGACTATCCCGGCTCTGCTGTCGTCAAGCATGTACTTCCGGCGCTCCTCGGGATAATCCAGATCGATAGGCACGTATGCTGCTCCTGCCTTGTGGATGGCGATGACGGCAAGCGGGAATGCGATGGTGCGGTCGAGCATGACGGCCACGAAGTCGCCAGGCCTGACGCCGCTTTCTATCAGGCGGTGCGCCAGCACGTCGGACGCATGGGACAGCTCGCCGTATGTCATACTGTTCTTGTCGTCGGCAACAGCGAGGTTCTCAGGTACACGACTGGCACACTGCTCGAAAGCCTTCACAAAGGTCGTCTGCGGGTCGATGTCCAGGTGCCTGCCCGTTCCGAGGGCGACAAGGGCGTCGCGCTCCTCCCGGGTTGTCATGTCGATGTCGCCGAGCAGGATGCCGTCCCCGGCGGCATGGGCGGCATAGGCGGTGATGGCATTTGCCAGTGCCGCCATGGAGGATTGCGTGTAGAAGGCCGAGTCGTAGCCCAGGTGCAGCACGTAGGCACCATTGTGGTCAGTATAGACTATAAGTTCAATGGGCATCTTCTGGGTGTCGAGTTCCGGCACGATAACGTCCGTGTCGGGATCTATGACAGTGTCCGTAAAGATGCCTTCTTCAAAGGCATAGAGTATCTCCGGGCGGAGGCCGTGACGCTCCACCGTCTCAGCGAGCGGATAGAAGTCGTAGCCGATGCTCTCCATGCTCTGTCGGTGCATGGCCCGGGCAGCGTCGGCGAAGGTGACGCCGCCGGGAGAAGCCGCCGATACCATGGGCAGGGTCTTGACGAGCAGGCCCATGATGTTCTCTGTCTGTGCGAGTGAGCGGCCGCTGCTGACGGTGGCCAGCATCAGGCGCTGCTGGCGGGTGAGTCTGTGGAGGACCTGTGCCACCACGGTCTGGAAGTAGGAGTTGGGGGTGATGCCCATGCGGCGGCAGGCCTCTCGGACTGCCTGGCTGCCGGCGACGGTGGCCTGCACGTGCACTGCCCGGTGGTCTGTCCCGCTGGCCGACCGGGGATAGGATGCTGCCTCCGTTTCCGAGACCAGGGCGTCGAAGTAGTGACGCGCCTCCTCATAGCGGTCGGTAGCCATCAGCTGCTCCTCATAGAGGGCATAGTCGAAGG
>JAEEGL015456663.1_pt1 | contig 21531 bp, 19 predicted proteins | sample 9134231 | NCBI WGS metagenome assembly JAEEGL01 (sample SAMN16246548, study PRJNA631951) | gut metagenome | biome: gut microbiome; feature: rumen; material: fiber-attached | host: Bos | place: Iran: Karaj | collected 2018-10
ATACTTTTCCTTTGCTACCTCGAAATATATTACGTCGTTATGGATGGCATCCTTGTTATGGTTCTGATATGCCACCATTTCCTTGATTCCGCCTTCATAGTGGAAAACATCCTGTTTCTTGCGTCCTACTCTCTCGTCCTTAAGAGTTATCTTGATGCCTTTGTTAAGGAAAGCCATCTCTCTAACTCTGTGCTGGATGGTATCGTAGTCAAAAACGGTCGTCTCAAAGATTTCAGGATCAGGCCAGAAAGTAGTCTTGGAACCGGTCTTTCTGGGAGCGTCTCCTACGACCTCCAGAGGACTGGCGTATCTGCCCTGTTTGTATTCTTGGTGATAGATCTTACCGTTTCTTCTGATCTCTACTTCCATCTTTGTGGAAAGAGCGTTAACAACGGAAGCACCTACACCATGAAGTCCGCCAGATACTTTATATCCCCCACCGCCGAATTTTCCACCGGCGTGGAGAACTGTGTGGATAACTTCCACAGCAGGGATACCAAGTTTAGGATGCTTATCAACAGGCATTCCTCTTCCGTCATCTTCTACGGTTACAGAATCATCCTGATTGATGGTTACCTTAATATTCTTACAATATCCTGCCAGCGCCTCGTCTATACTGTTATCGATGATCTCATAAACGAGATGATGCAGTCCTCTTGGTCCTGTGGAACCTATGTACATTCCCGGACGTTTTCTTACAGCTTCAAGACCTTCAAGAACCTGTATTTGCGCCGCATCATACTGGCCGGTTGTTTTTTCTTCTAAACTCATTATTATTCTCCTCAAAATTTAGGGTTTATAAAAATATTTTTGTGCAAAATCATACATAATATAGTGTAGCACAAATTAATAGTTTTATCAAGTTTTTTATAATTTTTAATAAAAATATTAAAAACTTTCTAAAAATCGATGAGAAGTGAAAATAAACAATAAAAAAACTCTAAAAAATATAGTATATAACCATATAATTTAGAGTTGTTTTTCAACTTTTCCCGAAGATACATTATAAAGGGCTGCTCCGGGAAATTGTTCTATGAGTTTAGGCTGCATTTCAGCCGCAGTTATGAATAACTGATTAAATAAAAGAGTTTTTATTAAATATTCCTGTCTTTCCAGATCAAGTTCACTTAAAACATCATCAAGAAGAAGTATCGGATATTCTCCTGTTTCTTTCTTTATAATATCTATCTCAGCCAGTTTAAGAGATAAAGCTGCAGTTCTTTGCTGACCCTGAGACCCGAAATTTCTGGCATTTATTTCATTATCACCGGTTTTGATGAAAAATTCCAGATCATCTTTATGAGGACCTTTAGTAGTAGTTCTCATTCTCAGATCATTTTCAAAAGATTTCTTTAATATATTATAGAAGATTTCTTCTTGTTCTTTTAAATCATCTGAGTATTTGATATTAGGATCATATTTAATAGAAAGTATTTCTTTGTTATTTGTTATTCCTTCATGTATTTCTCTGCTTATATCAGATATCTTATCGATGAAATTTTTTCTGTGATTCATTATTGCAGCTCCGTATTTTGCAAGCTGCATATCCCAGATATCCATCATATCAGGATCTACATTTACTTCTTTTAAATAAGTATTTCTCTCAAGAAGAACTTTTTTGTAGTCTGATAAATTACTGTAATATGAAGGTTTTATCTGACAAAGTTCTTTATCTATAAACTTTCTTCTTTTTTCAGGTTCATCTTTTATTATCTTAAGATCATCCGGACTGAAAATAACTATATATACATTATCAAGAAGCTGTGATGTTTTCTTTATTCTCACTCCGTCTACTTTAATGGACTTTTTATGATCCTTGGATAATAAAATTTCAATATCCACATCACCTCTGTCTTTATTAAAAGACATTTTTACTTTGGACATATCCTGACCGAATCTTATCATGTCAGTATCTCGTGAAGTTCTGAAAGATCTTCCAAAAGATGATATGTATATAGATTCCATTAAATTGGTTTTTCCCTGAGCATTAGAACCTATTATTATATTTACTTTTTCATTAAATTCTAAATCAAGGACCTCATAATTTCTGAAATCCTTGATTTTTAAATTCTTTATATACATTTTTTATATTTTTTTAAAATATATTAATTATTGATTCGTACAGGAAGAACTAAATGCTCATATTCATTTCCTTCAATTGGTCTGATAAGACAAGGACTGATAGGAGTATTGAAAAGCATTGCAATATTCTCATCATCAATTGATTTGATGGAATCAAGAAGATATTTAGAATTGAAACCTATTACCAGGTCTTTTCCATCTTTTGATATCATAACTTCTTCTCTTACATTACCTTCTTCAGATTTTGAAGTGATTTCCATGTAATTATCAGTAAGATTGAGTTTGATGAGATTATTTTTACCTACTTTTGCAAATAAGGAAGCTCTCTCAATTGAATTCATGAGATCTGTTCTGTTTAGAACTATTCTTATCTGGCTTTCTTTAGGAAGAATATCATTATATCTTACATATTCACCGTCAAGAAGTCTTACTACTATTTTAATATTATCTACTTCAAATACAGCTCTTTTTTCACTTAAGAAGAAATCTACATTTTCACTGTTTCCTTCAGATTCTGAAATGATCTTGGCTACTTCATTTAAAGTACGGGCAGGAATAACTATATTCTGTTCTTCACCGTTTGTCATCTTTTCTCTTGAGATAGCCATTCTGAAACCATCAAGAGCTACCATATTGAGAGAATCTTCTTTCATTTCCAAAAGAACTCCGGTAATGACTCCCCTGCTCTCGTCTACTGATGCAGCAAAAGTAGTTTTTCTGATCATTTCTTTTAAAATTTCTCTGTCAAAAGAAATCTTATCTGAAATATCTACTAAATTTATATTAGGAAATTCATCTGAAGGATTTCCTATGATGCTGAATTCAGAAGAAGCACACTTTATATCAAGATTTCCGTTGTTTTCTTCTATATATACTATATCAGCAGGAAGTTTTCTGATGATATCTCCAAAAAGCTTAGCCTGAACTACGATTTCACCTGGTTCATAGTCAACTACTTCAAATTTATCTTCTATGGATATATCCAGATCAGAAGCAGACATGGTAATGAAACCTTCTTCATCTACTTTGATTAAGATGCCTTTTAAAATAGGAATAGTAGTTCTGGATGTTACAGCCTTAGATACTATATTAAGAGCCTTGACGAGAGTGTTTTGTGAACAGGAAAATTTCATTTTAAATTCCTCCGTTAATTAATTATATATTGATAAAATAGTAATAATAGTAGTAGGTGCTGTGGATACTGTGGATAAGTGCCTTGAAGTCTTAAAAACTCTGTAAAAGTTATTGGTCAAAATCTGTGGATAAGTTTTAAAAGTTATTATAGTTTCAAGGAAAACTAATATTTAACAAAATCAGTCTCTTATTTCTCTCTTGAGATTTTCAATGGTTTCTTTAAGAACCGGATCCTGATTTATCTCATCTTCTATTTTACCACAAGCATACTTAACTGTGGAGTGGTCTCTTCCGCCAAACATATCACCTATTTTAGGAAGTGAACTGTCAGTCATCTCTCTTATGAGATACATGGCTACCTGTCTGGGATATGCTATGGTGCTGGTTCTCTTGGCAGATTCTATGTCAGCTACCTTTATATTATAGTATTTGCATACTATCTTCTTGATTTTCTCAGGAGTGATCATTGTATCACTGTTTGAGAGAATATCTTTAAGAACTTTTTTTGCGAAAGCTTTATTAGGTTTCTCACCTAAGGTCTGAGAGAAGAATTTAACTCTTGTAAAAGCTCCTTCAAGTTCTCTGATATTATCTTTGATTTTTTCAGCGATGATATTTATGACTTCTCTGAGATCATCATCTACTTCCATACCTAAGATTTCGGCATTTTTAAGAAGTATGGCTACTCTTGTTTCATAATCAGCAGGCTGGATATCTGCCATAAGATTCCACATGAATCTTGTGACTAATCTTTCGTCAAGACCTTTTAATTTAGTGGGATCTTTATCAGAAGTGATGATTATCTGCTTATTATTCTGGAAAAGAGCATTAAAAGTATAGAAAAATTCCTCCTGTATACCTTCTTTACTCTCTAAAAATTGAACATCGTCCACGATGAGAACATCAACTTTTCTGTATTTTGATTTAAATTCGTTTAATCTTCTGGTGTTTAAAGCAGTTACGAATTCGTTGGTGAAATTCTCAGATGATGTATAAAGAACGTTGGTATCAGGATTATTTTCCAGAATTCTGATTCCTATGGCCTGGATAAGATGAGTCTTACCTAAGCCTGATCCTCCATAAATAAATAAAGGATTAGATGCTATTCCGGGTGATTCAGCTACAGCTTGAGCTGCTGCGTGAGCGAAACTGTTGCAGGGTCCTACTACGAAATTCTCAAAAGTATATTTGGGATTCAGATATTTCTCTGCAAGTAAAGTCTTACGGTTCTTCTTTCTCGGTCTTTTAGCCGGCTTTGTTTCAGGATCGTCCGAATTATCCACAAAATTATCCACATCTGTGGGATTCTTTACCACGACTCTGTAAGTATCTCCGAGGATCTCCTTGAAGGTGTCCTGGAGAAGTGTGAGATAACGGTTGTTTATGATGCCTATAAAGAAGTCCAGTCCCAGAGTAGTATTGACATCCAGATATATTATTTTAAGGACATCGTCTATTTTTTTAATTTTGAGATGATTGAGAAACCAGGTCTCGTAACAGATAGGAGTAACCTGTTCTTTGATGAGAGACAGGGCGGCTTCCCAAACTTCAGTGTAATTTTCCATCAATTAGCTCCTTAGTATAGGTGAGTATTTATATTATATCTAATAAGTTATCCACAGGCAAGAAAAAAATCTGTGGATAACTTATGTTTTTTTGTTGTATTTCATTGACAAAGAACTGTATTTTTATTATAATACTTTAGTCTATGTGTCGATTGAAATTCAGATCGGCAAATCAATAATTCAGAAAGGAGACTGAGCTCATGAAAATGACCTTACAGCCGAAAAAAAGACAGAGAATGAAGGAACACGGATTCCGTAAGAGAATGTCCACCAAGAACGGCAGAAACGTATTAAAGAGAAGAAGAGCCAAGGGCAGAAAGAAATTATCTGCATAAGAAGGACTGTTCGGAAATGCTAAGAAATGATGTTTTGAGAAAGCAGGCCGATTTTGATGCCGTATATAAGAAGGGCAGATCTGTCGGAGACAAGTACGTAGTGGTATTTTACCTTAAGAACGGACTTGATCATAACAGGACAGGTTTTTTAGCAAGCAAAAAAGTAGGAAACAGTGTCAAAAGAAATCGTGCCAGACGTTTAATGAGAGAAAGTTACAGGCAGTTAAAAGACATTGTTCCGGCTGGTCATGACATAATAATCATAGCCAGAAACACAATTACCGGCAGAAGTTTTTCTGAAGTGGATAATTCAATGAAACACGCTTTCAGAAGGACCGGATTATTAGGTAAAAAGATATGAAAAGACTAATTATACTTTTGATCAGATTTTACCAGAGATTCATATCACCTCTGTTTCCGCCTACTTGCCGGTTCACACCTACCTGTTCTACCTATTTTATCCAGGCGGTAGAAAAATACGGAGTATTTAAAGGTAGTTATTTAGGAATCAGACGTATTTTAAGGTGTCACCCCTGGAGTGAGGGAGGATATGATCCCGTACCTTAATCAATTGGAGGAAACTAATGAGTCTATTAGCTACACCTTTGAGCTATTTGCTTACTTGGCTGTACAATCTGGTAGGAAACTACGGAATAGCTGTAATCATCCTCACTGTTATAGTTAAGGCATGTTTATATCCTGTATATGCTAAATCCATGAAGTCAACCATGAAGATGGGAAAACTTCAGCCTAAGATGCAGGAATTACAGCAGAAATACGGCAAAGACAGAGAACTGTATCAGCAGAAGGTATCTGAACTTTACAAAGAAGAAGGCGCATCCATGTATGGCGGATGTCTTCCTATGGTAGTTCAGATGATCGTTATCATGGGTCTGTTCGCACTTCTGAGAACTCCCATGAACTACATCACAGATCAGAACATGCTCTATGCCATCCATGAATCATTCCTTTGGATCCCCGACCTTGCACAGCCCGACAAGTGGATACTTCCTCTTGCAGCCGCAGCTGCTACCTTCGGTTCATATTCCATGAACTCCATGCAGTCGATGCAGGCATCCATGGCAAGCACTACCAACGCCCAGCAGGGCAATATGATGGGTAAGATGATGAAATATTTCTTCCCTATCATGATCCTTTGGTTTGCAAGAACATATCCTGCAGGACTTGCTCTTTACTGGTTCGGAAGCCAGGTTATCCAGATCTTCTATAACTTAAGATTCAACAAATGGAAAAAGCAGCAGCAGGAAGAAGAAGAGGAAGCCAAGAAAAAGAAGAAAAAGAAATAATACGAGTAACATTTGGAGGAACATTAACTCATGGATTATTCCGAGAAATGGGGCCGAGACGTCGATGAAGCAGTGCAGCTGGCGCTGGATGATCTTAAAGTATCCATCGATGAAGTAGATGTTACTGTTCTTGAGGAACCTTCAAGAGGATTTTTTGGGATTGGTTCCAAATTAGCTTTAGTAAGAGTCGAGAAAAAGATAAAAGAAGAAGAAAAGAAACCGGAACCGCCGGTGCTTATCAAGAAGGCTCCCGAAGAAGCTCCTAAGAAGCAAAACAAAGAAAAGAATAAGAACAGACAGGAAAGAGCCCCTAAAGCAAAACAAGAAAAGAAAATTAATGTACCGGCCGAAAAGAAAGAAGCAGTAATAGAAAGGGAACCTGAGGAAGACCTTCAGGTCGTGGAAGACCACGCAGCCCTTACATTTTTAAGAGACGTTGTCAAAGAGATGGGTCTCGACGTAGATGTAACTGCCAGAATGGGCAAGGAAGCCATCTACCTGAACATTCAGGGCAAGGATTCCGGAACCATCATCGGTAAACGCGGTCAGACACTGGATGCTATCCAGTATCTTGTCAGCCTTGTGGTAAACAAGGATCAGAGCAAGTATATGAGAGTCGTTGTGGATGCCGAGAATTACAGAGCTAAACGTGAAAAGACACTGGAAGCGCTGGCATTCAGACTCGCAAACAAGGTTTCAAGAAGCAAGAGAAGTATAAAGCTTGAGCCCATGAACCCTTATGAAAGAAAAGTCATTCATGCTACTCTTCAGAATCATCCCCACGTGACCACCAGATCCGAGGGAGAAGATCCTTACAGAAGAGTCATCATCGAATTAAAATAGGCTTTTAAACCTCACCGATATAAGATATAATTAGGTGAGGTTTTTTATTAACACAGGAGAAGATATTAATGATTGAAGATACCATTGCTGCTATCTCAACTGCATATGGTGAAGGCGGGATCGGGATCATCAGGGTCTCCGGCGAGGAAGCTTTCGGAATAGTTTCCGGGATTTTCACAGGGAAGATCGAAGATCATAAGATGGTCTACGGTCATGTTTTCAATGGATCCAGAGAGAACAGGATAGATGAAGTCATGGTCTGCGGATTTAAAGCCCCCAACAGCTATACTGCTGAGGATGTGGTGGAGATCCAGTGCCATGGTTCTGTAGTATCTCTCAAGAAGATCCTGGCTCTCGTCCTGGAGAAAGGCGCACGCATGGCGGAGCCCGGTGAGTTCACCAAGAGGGCTTTTCTTAACGGAAGGCTTGATCTTTCTCAGGCTGAAGCTGTCATAGACCTGATCAAAGCCAAAACTGACAGGAATTTTGAGGTGGCTCTTGACCAGCTGGAAGGTGGTTTTTCCAGAAAGATCAAAGATATCAGAGCCAGGCTCGTGGATGTTCTGGTGGATCTCACGGTGAACATCGATTATCCTGATGAAGATATAGAGGAAGTTACCTATGATAAGCTGATCCGCGGTCTTGGTGAGATCAGGGATCAGGTTGGTGCTTTCCTTAAAACTCTTGATACGGGCAGGATCATGAGGGAAGGTCTGAGGATCTCCATTATCGGAAAACCCAACGTCGGCAAGTCTTCTCTTATGAACGCTCTTCTTAAGGAGAGCAGGGCCATCGTCACTGCAGTTCCAGGAACTACCAGGGACACCATAGAAGAGGATCTTTCCATCGGCGGTATCCCGGTGATCCTGACGGATACGGCGGGAATCAGGGATACGGACGATATAATAGAGAAGATCGGCATCGAGAAGAGCAAAGAGGCCTTCAACAAGTCGGATCTGGTGATCTTTATCGCGGATCTGAGCCGCGAGCTGGATAAGGAGGACGAGGAGATCGCCCGGGTCATCGGTGACAGGAAGGTCATCTGCCTCATGAACAAGTCAGACCTTGAGAAGAAGCTGGACGAAAGTGCTTTGGAAGAGATGCTTCCCAATGGTATTTTCATCCAGGGCTCCATGACGGAGGATCAGGGAATAAGTGAGCTGGAGGAGACCATAAAGGGTCTGGTCCTGGGCGGGGACGTCCGCCAGGGGGACAGCTTCGTGGTGACCAACGTGCGTCATGCAGGGCTTCTCAAGGAAGCTTACAGATCTCTCGGGGACGCTATTTCCATGGCTGAAGCCGGGGAGGCACTGGAGCTTCTGGAGATCGATGTGAATCACGCATATGAGTCTTTGGGCCTCATCATCGGCGAAGAGGTCGGAGATGATATTATAAATGAAGTTTTCAGGCGTTTCTGCCTGGGTAAATAAAGGTCGGACAGGTTCCGGCAAGGGAGCAAAACTATGGAACACATCTTTATGGGTGAATACGACATAATCGTCATAGGCGGAGGCCACGCGGGCTGTGAGGCGGCGCTGGCTGCTGCCCGCATGGGAAACCGCACCCTGATGTTCAGCATAAATCTGGAAGCCATCGCCATGATGCCCTGTAATCCGTCCATAGGAGGGACCGGCAAGGGCCATCTGGTTCGCGAGATCGACGCTTTAGGCGGCGAGATGGGTAAAAATATAGACAAAAGCTTCATTCAGGTGAAGATGTTAAACACTGCCAAAGGACCGGCTGTCCATTCTTTGAGAGCTCAGGCTGATAAGAACAGATATCACATCGAGATGAAAAAAACTCTCGAGCACACTGAAAACCTGGATATACGCCAGGGCGAGGTGACGGATATCATGGTGGAAGACGGCAAGGTCACGGGAGTTGTCACCAGGACACATACCTATTACAAGGCCAAGGCTGTCATTCTGGCTACGGGCACCTTCTTAAGGGGCAAGATCTTCATCGGCGATTCTGTATTCATGAGCGGCCCTAATGGGCTGGCGCCTTCTGTGGAACTTGCGGAGAATCTGGCTAAACGCGGCATGAAGATGAGGCGTTTCAAGACGGGAACTCCCGCCAGATGCCTGGGCCAGAGCCTGGACTATTCCAAGATGACGGAGCAGAGGGGCGACGATAAGACCGTGCCTTTCTCCTTCATGGATGATGAGATCGGCGAGAACAAAGGCCTTTGCTGGTTGAGCTATACCAACGAGGAGACTCACAAAGTCATCAGAGCCAACTTCCACAGGTCAGCGCTTTTCGGCGGACAGATAGAGGGCATCGGCCCCAGGTACTGTCCTTCCATCGAGGATAAGGTGAACCGCTTCAAGGACAAGGAGAGGCACCAGCTCTTCGTGGAGCCAGAGGGCCTGGAGACAGACGAGATGTACATCCAGGGAATGTCATCATCCCTTCCTGAAGACGTCCAGAGAGATTTTTATAAAACGATCCCGGGCCTGGAGAATCTCAGGATCGTGCGTCCTGCATATGCCATAGAGTATGATTGTATAGATCCTCAGGATCTGAAGCTGAGCCTGGAGTACAGAGGCATAGAGAACCTGTTTTGCGCGGGCCAGTTCAACGGATCTTCGGGTTATGAGGAGGCTGCCTGCCAGGGTCTGATGGCCGGAATCAACGCTGCTCTCAAGATAAAGGGCGAAAATCCCTTGGTTTTGGGAAGAGACGAGGCTTATATCGGCGTTCTCATCGACGATTTAGTGACTAAAGGTACTAATGAACCTTACAGAATAATGACTTCAAGGGCGGAATACCGTCTTTTGCTCCGTCAGGACAATGCCGATCAGAGACTTACGGAGAAGGCATATAAGATCGGGCTGGCCACAGAGGAGCGTTATCAGAGATATCTCAACAAGAAGGAAGCTGTAGAAAAGGAGAAGGAGAGACTCGAGAGAAAGAGCCTGAGCCCCGCTGAACTCAAGGATTTCCTCATTTCACACGGAACGACGGAAGTGGAAGGAAGGACTTCCCTAATGGACCTTCTCAAGCGTCCCCAGATAAGCTATGAGGATCTCAGGGAAATAGACGACGAGACCAGACCGGAGCTTTCCTATCACGAAGTGACCCAGCTGGAAGTAGAGATAAAATACGAAGGATATATCAGGAAGCAGCTCCAGCAGATCGAAAGGTACAAGCGCCTGGAGGACAAGAAGCTGGACGAAAACCTGGATTATGAAGCCATTGACGGACTGAGGATCGAGGCAAAGCAGAAACTGAGCCAGATCAAGCCCCTGAGCATCGGCCAGGCATCCAGGATCTCGGGCGTGTCACCTGCGGACATCAACGTGCTCATGGTATATCTTGAGAAGAAAAGAAGACAGGGAAACTGATGAAAAACCTTACACTTGATAAAAAGTCAATACTTGAAGCCTACATGGAGGGCGTTCTGGAGTGGAATGAGAAGGTAAACCTGACCAATATTACCGATCCTGAGGAATTCAGAGTCAAGCATATCATGGATTCCCTCATGTGCGTGGACTTTAAGGAGTACGAAGAGGCGGGGAAGATCATCGACGTCGGTACCGGCGGAGGATTCCCCGGGATACCTCTGGCAGTCTATTCTCCCGAAAAGAACTTCATGCTCCTGGATTCCCTGAACAAAAGGCTGAAGATCATCGGAGAACTCACTGAGAAGCTGGGAATAGATAACGTGGAACTGCTTCACGCCAGGGCAGAGGACGCAGCGAGAAACAAAGAACATCGTGAGCAGTATGACCTTTGCGTGTCCAGAGCGGTTTCAAACCTGGCAACTCTCTCAGAGTACTGCCTGCCCTTCATCAAGGTCGGCGGATACCTGATGGCATATAAAGGACCAGACTGTGAAAGGGAACTGGAAGAAGCCTCGAAAGCCTTGAAAATACTGGGCGGAGAGCCTCTGGAGATCCGCGACACAGGCATGGAGGAATACGGTCTCGAGCATAGGATCCTGGTCATAAAAAAGGTAAAGACCACCCCTAAAACCTATCCCAGAAAGGCCGGTACTCCTCTTAAGGAACCACTGGGGAAATAAGGCTATGTTAATAAATTAACAATACTAATCATAAGAGTGTTTCACGTGAAACACTCTTTTTTATTTTATAAAAATAATTAAAATTATATAGATTTATCATTTTATTTATTGTATAATAATAACAATTGATAATATGGAGGATAAAAGTGGGAAAATCTATTGCAATTTTCAATCAAAAGGGTGGAGTTGGTAAAACCACTACTAATATCAATCTGGCAGCATGTCTTGCTCTCAGGGGCAAGAAGGTGCTGATCCTTGACATTGACCCTCAGGGGAATACTACCAGCGGAATCGGTGTTGCCAAGAGAAATCTCAAGAACACCGTATATAACATTCTGATAGACAAGAATTATGACCCCAGGAAAGCCATTATCCATACGAGCACAGAGAATCTGGATCTGATCCCTGCCAGTGTTGACCTGGCCGGCGCTGAAGTAGAGCTGGTACAGATCGAGGAAAGGGAGAAGACCCTGAAGATCGGACTGGATAAGGTAAGGGACGACTATGACTATATCTTCATAGACTGCCCTCCTTCACTGGGACTTCTTACTATCAACTCTCTGACAGCCGTAGATTCTGTTCTTATTCCTATCCAGTGCGAGTTCTATGCTCTGGAAGGTGTAAGCCAGCTGGTGAGCACCATCGAGCTGGTAAAGAAGAGCCTGAATCCTAAGCTGGAGATCCAGGGAGTAATCTTAAGCATGTTCGACGGCAGGACCAATCTGTCCGTGGCCGTAGTTCAGGAAGTTAAGAAGTATTTCGGCGACAAAGTATATTCTACAGTTATACCCAGAAACGTAAGACTCGCGGAAGCACCAAGCTATGGAGTTCCGATCGTCAAGTATGATCCTAAGTCAAGAGGCGCTGAAGCCTACATGGATTTTGCTGATGAGTTTTTAGAGCAAGAGGAGGAGTAAATGGCGGCTTCCAAGAAAGGCGGACTCGGCAGAGGACTGGATGCACTCTTTGCCGATGTAGTTCCCGTTGCTGCGGATAAGAAGGAGAAACCCAGAAAGATTTCCGTTCCCGGCGGCGAAGAACAGGATACAAACCGTGAGAGTGTAGAATATCTCAGCATCCACGACGTAAAACCCAATTCTAATCAGCCCAGAAAGGTCTTTGATGAGGAGAAGATCGGAGAACTGGCGGATTCCATCAAGTCCAACGGTATCATCCAGCCCATCATCGTCAGAAAGAAGGGCAGAGGTTACGAGATCGTAGCCGGCGAGAGAAGATGGAGAGCTGCCATCAAGGCAGAGCTCAAAGAGATCCCCTGCATAGTCAGAGAACTCACGGATGAGCAGAATATGCTTCTTGCCATCATCGAGAACATGCAGAGAGAGGATCTGAACCCTGTAGAAGAGGCGGAAGGTATAAATCAGATGATGAATACCTACGGACTCACTCAGGAACAGGTATCCAAGAGCGTAGGCAAGAGCAGACCATATATCGCCAATTCCCTCAGGCTTCTCAAGCTCCCCGGATATATCAGAGATCTCATGTCCGACGGTTCCCTTTCAGCGGGACATGGCAGAGCTCTCATAAGCATAGAGGATGAGAAGATCAGAAGAAATCTGGTGGAGAAGATCCTCAAGGACGGCCTTTCAGTGAGAGAGACTGAGAAGCTGGCGGGAGATGCCGGAGTGCCTCGTAAGAGGAACCCGAGAAAGCCCAAGGATCCAGATGTGGCAAGGGTCGAAGCAGATCTCAAGGAAGCTCTGGGAACCAGGGTAAACATCAAGCATACCGGAAGAAAGGGCAAGATCGAGATTGAATTCTTCTCCAGAGACGAACTGGAGAGACTCATCGATATGCTTGCATCCCTGGGTGAATAAAACCGATCTGAAGAAGAGAAAACTAAGGAGTGTTTCACGTGAAACACTCCTTTTCTTTGCCCTTTTTCGGCCCGCTGGGAACTTGTAAAGGCTTGTGGTTCAATGGGGATGAGGGCTGAGAAACCCACTATATCTAGTAGATGAAAAATATATTATTATGTGGTATAATTAATTTGAGTTTTTGTGACCAAAATGGAGATATCGAGATGGAAGATACTAAACAAATAAACTCACGTTTTCCTATACCCAAGATCGTAATAGATAAGCAGGGTAAGGTTTTAAGCGCTAATGAACATATAGGAGAAGTTTTCATCTATGAAGGCATCGTAGGAGCTGACGTCTTTACCCTTACCGGATATAAGACCGCAGAACTCTTTGATTATGCCGGAACAGGTGAACATCCCCTCATAAACAGAAATGACAAGACCTTCAGGATCTATGCATTTCATGAATATGATGACAACGAGACTCTCAGCCTGGCCTTCTACGATGTCACAAGCTTCGAAGAACTGAAGGACAGATATAACAACGAGAGACCCTGTATTGCCAAAATACAGATAGATAACTATGACGAGCTCATCGAAGCCCAGAGAAATCTCAAGGAGATGAACCTTTCAGCCAATATCGAAAGGATAATCCTTGACTGGGCCAAGGGCCTGAACGCTTCTGTCAGCCGTGTCAAGAACAACAGATTCAACATCTGGTTTGCTCAGGGCAATCTGGAAAGAGAGAAATTCCTCAAGTTTGAGATCCTGGATGAAGTCAGGGCTCTGCAGACGGACGCTGACTTTCCTGCCAGCCTTTCCATCGGTATAGGCGTTGGCGGCAGGACCATGAACCAGACAGAGACCTTCGCAGACGGTGCTTTGGATCTGGCTTTGGGAAGAGGCGGAGACCAGGCGGTCATCAAGAGGATCAACAAGATCGATTACTACGGTGGCAAGCTGCAGACCGTTGAGAAGAGCAACAAGGGTAAGTCCAGGATCGTCGGACACGCTCTGTCACAGCTCATCGTACAGTCTCCCAGGATCTTTATCATGGGCCATAAGGGATCTGACATGGACAGCTTCGGAGCTGCTCTGGGAATTGCCAGACTTTGTATGGTAAACGAGAAAAATTCCTATATAGTTATCGAGAATCCCAACGAATCGCTGGAATATCTTTTGGAACAAGCCAGGGATCGTGACAAATACAACCTGATCGGCTGTGAGAGAGCTCAGGAAATGTGCACCAAAGAGAGCCTTGTAGTCGTTGTGGATACCCACAGACCGGACATGGTCCAGTGCCCTGAACTCCTGAAGATCGCCGAGAAGGTAGTCGTCATCGACCATCACCGTAAAATGGAACTGGCCATTGAGAATCCGGTGCTGAACTACATGGAATCCTATGCATCTTCAGCATCTGAGCTGGTAACGGAGATACTTCAGTACATGCTTCCCAAGAAGGAAATGGAGAAGCTTGAGGCCGAGGCTCTCATGGCCGGAATCACCGTGGATACCAACAACTTCTCGGTGAGAGCGGGTGTCCGTACCTTTGAAGCTGCAGCCTGGCTCAGGCGCCAGGGAGCAGACCCTGCTGAGGTCAAAAGATTCTTCCAGGAGGACATGGACAGCGTGATCCTTAAGGGCAAGGCTCTGGCCAACGCTGTCATCATGAACAAGGGAGTGGCTATCACGTCCATCGAAGGGACCAGAAGTGATGCGCAGCTTCTTTGCGCACAGCTGGCAGACAGACTGCTTCTGATCAAGGGCATCAAGGCGTCTTTCGTCTGCGGCAAGGACAGAGAAAGAAGGACCGTCATCAGCGCCAGATCTTTGGGCGAAGTCAATGTGCAGGTCATCATGGAAAAAATGGGCGGCGGTGGTCACCTGACCAACGCGGCGGCCCAGGTGGACCTTTCCATTGAAGGTGCCATCAAACGAATAATGGAAATAACGGAGGATACGACAGAATGAAAGTTATATTATTAGAGGACGTAAAAGGTTCCGGCAAGGCCGGAGATGTTGTGAAGGTAAGCGACGGATACGGCAGAAACATGCTCATTCCCAGAGGCCTTGCCATGGAAGCAACTCCTCAGAACATAAAGCAGCTGGAGAAGAAGAAAGAAGCTCAGGCTAAGAAGCTCGCTGAAGAGAAGGCAAGAGCTCTCGAGATCAAGAAGCAGCTGGAATCCACCGCAATCACAGTAAAGACCAAGGCAGGCGAGCGCGGCAGAGTCTTCGGTTCAGTAACTTCCAAAGACATTTCAGACGCTCTGGCTGAAATGGGCTTCGATATCGACAAAAAGAAGATCCAGTTAGATTCGCCTATCAAGACACTAGGCGAAGCTGAAGTAGTGATCAAGCTTTTCACTGAAGTATCCGGCAAAGTCAAGGTTAACGTGGTATCTGAGTAAGACCAGGAGGTAAAATCATGGCAGAGAGGATCCCTCCTCACAATGAAGAAGCAGAGAGATCGGTCCTGGGAGCCGTAATGCTCAACCGCGAAGTCCTCTTCGACGTGCTTGAAGAGGTGGAGGCGGATGATTTTTACAATACCGCTCACAAGGAGATCTTTAACGCTATAAATCAGCTATACAGAGACAACAAGGCTGTGGATGTGCTGACGGTATCTGAGGAACTCAAGAAAAGAGGCGTTCTGCAGATGGCCGGAGGCCGCGCTTATGTGGCGCAGCTCACTCTTGACGTGCCTTCCACAGTAAACGCCGTGGAATATGCCAAGATCGTTTCAGAGAAAGCCATCTTAAGAAGGATGATCGCAGCTTCTGAAGACATAACGGACAAGGGCTACAAGGCCACCATGGATGCCACGGAGATCCTGGACTACGCCGAGAGATCCATATTCAGCATAGCTGAAAAAAATCAAAAGAACGACTATTCGGACATCCAGTCCGTGCTCCTTACCAATATTCAGGGAATCGACGAGGCGGCCAAGAACCAGGGAAAAGTCCTGGGAACACCTACGGGATTCAAGGCTTTGGACGATAAGCTCAACGGTCTTCAGAAGTCCAACCTCATCATAATCGCTGCCCGTCCGGCCATGGGAAAGACGGCCTTTGCCCTGAACATCGCTCAGCAGAGCGCTGTCAAGGAAGGTTCCGTTGTACTCATCTTCGACCTGGAGATGTCCAAAGAACAGTTGGGCCAGAGATTGCTTTCTTCTCAGGCAAGAGTTGAGTCGGACAAGCTTCAGAGAGGCATGCTGGACAAGAAGGACTGGGACAGAGTAAATCTTGCCCTGGACGAGATGCAGAAAGCCAAGATCTACATCGACGATACGCCCGGCATTTCTTTGATAGAGATCAGGAACAAGTGCAGAAGGCTCAAGGCCGAAAAGGGCCTGGACCTCATAGTCATCGACTATCTGCAGCTCATGAGTTCTCCGGAGAAAGGCGACAACCGTCAGGCAGAGATCTCAGCCATATCCAGAAACCTCAAGCTTCTGGCCAGAGAGATGGACTGCCCTGTCATCGCCCTTTCCCAGCTTTCACGTGCGCCTGAACAGAGGCCGGATCACAGGCCGAACCTTTCGGACCTGAGAGAATCCGGAGCTATCGAGCAGGATGCTGACGTGGTCATCTTCCTCTACAGAGACGACTACTACAACAAAGAAAATTCAGAGAAGCCGGGAGTCTGCGAGATAAATATCGCAAAGAACCGTTCCGGCCCGACGGATACCATCGAACTCACCTGGGTAGCCAGATATACCAAGTTCAGCGACATGGCTCTTTAAAGAGAGCCTTGCCTGGCTTATGGCGGCCTTACGGGAGCGAAAAGGGAGATAAAGTATGAGATTTGACAAGGGTAAGCCAAAGGATTATTTCCTTCTGACCACCGATGTTGAAAATGTTTTTATAAATGAATATATGACTGAAGCCCCGGGGGATTTCGTCAAGGCATACCTGTATGGGCTGTTTTGTGCTGAGCACGGCATGGAACTCAAGGCCTCTGTCATGGCCATGACCCTCCATATGTCGGAGGAGAGGCTCAGGGAAGCCTGGGAATACTGGCGGGATCAGAATGTTTTGGAGATCCGGGATTACGGAGACGATTACGACCTGAACTTCTGCAGGCTCAGGGAGAAGCTTTACTCTGGCGGAGGAAACGGAGAGATACCGGAGGAGATGCCGGAGCAGGAAGATGAACAAAAGGATTTCAGGGAGCTCATAGAGTTCGCCGAAGCTTTGGTGGGAAGGCCTTTGAATGCCAAGGAGCTCAGGGAGATCGATTCCTGGGATACTGAGCTGGGAGCTTCCAGAGAGCTTATCAGGGAGGCCTTCGAGTACTGCAGCGAGATGGGAAAGACCAGTATCAACTACATTTCCAAGGTGATCCTGGCCTGGACCAAGGAAGGCCTTAAGACATCGGAGGATGTCAACGCCTATCTGGAAAGGGTTTCAGAGCGACAGGGCATCTACAGGAGGATCCTGGCCTCCATCGGTCTCAAGAGAAATATCACTGAGGCGGAGAGAAAGATGGTGGACAGCTGGTTCGACGAGATGCACTATTCTTTGGAAAGGATCCTGGAAGCCTGCGAGAAGGCCAGTTTCACCCAGAGCCCCAATCTGAGATATATCAATAAGATCCTGGAGAACTGGAAGCACGAAGCTGACGAGCTGGGAAGAGACGTGAACCAGAGAGTCACCGTCACCCAGACCACCCTCAACAAATATTATGAGTATCTGAGGAATCAGGCAGAGATAAGAGCAGAGGGCAGACGACAGGAAGTGTACAATAAATTACCTGAAATTCGCCAAATCGACATAAATCTTCAGCAATTATCTAGTAAAATATCAAGAGGACTCCTGGGAGGGTCCACCAAGCAGGAGATAGATTCGATCAAGACGGAGATCAGAAATCTTGAAATGAACAGGGCGATACTCCTGACAGAGAATAACTATGCCCTTGACTATACAGACATTAAATACCTTTGCGCTAAGTGCGGCGATACCGGCATCGATGAGAACGGACAGCGCTGCAGCTGCGTCAAGGAAAGAATGGGAGAAGCGGAATTATGGCAAAATGGCAAACTATAATAATCGAAAAACTTTGGTTTATAGGCGCCATACTGATAGACGGAATAGATGGAATACTGGACGATATAACTGATCTTCTGGTCGCGGGAGCCTGGGGCATCGTGGACCTGGCAGGGAGTATTGTTTCGATTTACGATAAGATCGCGGATATGATATCCTGGGGCTTTTCGTATTTTGGGATCCACTTCCTGAGAAGGGTGCACAACTTAAGGCTGGAGATCCACAAGTACAGAAAAGAGCTTATCGGCGGTGCTTTGTATTTCATCATAACGGGCGTAGTGGCCATCTGGCTCATAGCAGGGGCCATAGATTACTCTTACGCGTATAACGGCAAGACCATCGGTATCGTTAAGGAACAGAGAGACGTTCTGGAGATCATGGATCTGATCTCTGAAGAGCTGACTCAGGAATACGGATCACCCATCGCCATCAGCGGCGACGATGATATCACCTTTACTCCTGTGATCTCTCACGGCAAGGAAATCGACAGCGTGGACGCTGTACTCAAGAAGTTCACCTACATGGGCGATATCCAGACCAAGGCCTTCGGCATCATAGTCGACGGAGTCAAGATCGGTACCGTACAGTCCGAGAGCGTGGGACAGGACATCTTCGAGGCAGTAATAAAGAAATATCTGAAGAAAAAGAGAAGTTCCTACGAGTATGTGGGAATCGTTGAAGATACCAAGATCGAGGAAGTGGAAACGACCCTCGGCCGTATCAACAGTAAATCCGCAGTTCTTAAGATCATCGACGCGGGTACTTTGAAGGATGTATCCTACACAGCCAATGCCGGCGATACCATAGAGGATGCTGCAAAAGAACTGGATGCCAAAGAAAAAGACATCAGGAGACTCAATCCTGAGATCAGCGAAACCGGCGAGCTTATGGCCGGACAGGTGGTAACTGTACAGAAGGAAGCTCCTGTTCTGACGGTCAAGACTGTAGGCAAGGAAACTTTTGCAGAGACCATCAAGTACAAGACGGAGATCGTAGAATCAGACCAATACTATAAGGACGAGGAATTCGTCCAGACACAGGGTGAAGACGGCAAGATGAAGGTCATCGCCAGGGTCACCAGACTTAACGGTGAGCTTTCAGAACGTGAAGACCTGGAGACTGAAGTCATCAAAGAAGTCGTTAATAAGGTGATCGTCAAGGGTACCAAGGAGAAACCTAAGACTGAGGGAACCGGAACCTTCATCAGACCTGTAAACGTAGCAGTATACAGCGGCTTCGGCTGGAGATGGGGAAGAATGCACGAAGGTATTGACCTTCCTGCACCTACGGGAACACCTATCCACGCGGCTGACGGAGGTACCATCTGCAGAGCAGGCTGGTACTATGGCTATGGACTTTGCGTAGAGATCGACCACGGCGGCGGAGTCATCACCAGATACGGACACTGCTCCAAGCTGGATGTATCTGTCGGAGATAAGGTATTCCAGGGACAGGTAATCGCTAAGGTCGGTAACACAGGACACTCCTTCGGATCACATTGCCACTTCGAGATCCGTATCAACGGAAGCCCTGTGGATCCGCAGAAATATGTATAAACAGTAATCAGGGGGAAATGGAAATGGCAAAGGACAAGAAAATGTCCAAGGGACTGAAGTTCAAAAGACGAAAAATCAATAAGACCAGACTTGCGCTTCTGGTGGTAGTCGGGCTGGTGGTCGCTTACTTTGTCGTTTCCGCCCTGAAAATAATCAGGCTCAACGAAGAGAAAGCCCAGGTGGAAGCCACCAACAAGGAGCTCAAGGAGACTGTGGAAGACCTGACCCAGCAGCTGGAAGTCATCAACTCTCCACAGTACATGGAGCGTCTTGCCCGCAAAAAACTCAAACTCGTGAGAAGCAATGAGATCCTCTTCATCCTGCCGGACATCAGGGCCAATGCAGAAGATGAAGAGATGGGGCCTACTGACGTGGCTCAGACTGAAGCCCATGAAATGGCGGAAGCCAAGAAGGCTGAAGAGGAGAAGAAGGCCCAGGAGGAAGCTCAGGCAGAAGCTGAAAAGAAGGACAAGGATAAGTCGGATGATGAGTCCAAAGACGGTAAAGCCGACGACAAGGACAGCAAGGACGACAAGGACAGCGGCGATTCCTCAGAAGATGGAGGAAACAATGGCTGAGCGACCTAAGATCAAAGAAGTAATAGTAGTTGAAGGAAGAGACGACACCATAAATTTAGCCAGAGCCGTGGACTGCTTTACCATAGAGACCCACGGCTTCGGCATAAAGAGAGAGACCTGGCTTGCGATAGAGAAGGCCTACGAGGAAAAGGGGATCATCATCTTCACTGATCCGGACTACTCCGGAGAAGAGATCCGGAGGAAACTCAGGGAGAAGTTCCCCAAGGCCAAACACGCTTATCTCATGAGAAAAGACGCTCTTAAAAAGGGCGACATAGGAATCGAGAATGCTGAGCCGGAGGCCATAATCGAAGCTCTGGAAAAGTGCCGCGCCCTGACAGAAGAGGAAAAGCCGGATGAAATTACTATGGAAGACCTCTATGAGGCGGGGCTCACGGGGGGCGAAGGCTCCAGAGAGCTCAGAGCCCTTCTCGGAAAAGAGCTGGGCATCGGCTATGCCAACGCGGCGGGGCTTCTCAAGAAGTTAAAAGGATTCAACATAGGAAAAGAGGAATTTGATGAAGCTTTACGCACCATCAACCATAAGAGAAATCAGGGATAAGTTCGGTTTCAGGTTTTCCAAAAGCCTGGGACAGAATTTCCTGACGGACAAGAATATAATCGACGAGATCATCGAGGGTTCGGGGATCACCGGTGAGGACCTGGTCCTGGAGATAGGGCCGGGAATCGGAGTCATTACCAGGGAAGCGGCGGAGAAGGCCGGTCAGGTCATCGCCATCGAGATCGACACGGATCTGATGCCCATCCTTCAGTACACCCTGGGGGATCTGGACAATGTGGAAGTCATAAACGCTGACGTTCTCAAGACGGACCTGAACGAGATCATCAAGGCTCGTGACTTCGGGGGCTGCGTCAGGGTCATCGGCAATCTGCCCTACTACATCACGACCCCCATCATCATGAAGCTTCTGGAGAACAAAGTCGGCGCTGAGACCATCACCGTAATGATGCAAAAGGAAGTAGCAGACAGACTTAAGGCAGCGCCGGGCAGCAAAGACTGCGGAGCCATATCCCTCATGGTCCAGTACTTTGCGGAAGTCCATGAGATCGTCAAGGTTCCCAAGACGGTATTCGTGCCGCAGCCTAAGGTGGACAGCACGGTGCTGAGGCTGGATGTGAGAAAGGAAGCGCCTGTTGAGACGGCGGATCCGGAGTACATGTTCAAGGTGATCAAAGCGGGCTTCGGCCAGCGGAGAAAGACTTTGTCCAATTC
>JAEEGL012974229.1_pt1 | contig 21530 bp, 14 predicted proteins | sample 9134231 | NCBI WGS metagenome assembly JAEEGL01 (sample SAMN16246548, study PRJNA631951) | gut metagenome | biome: gut microbiome; feature: rumen; material: fiber-attached | host: Bos | place: Iran: Karaj | collected 2018-10
TGAAAGACAATATTTGAGACTATAAGTAATAACATCCGTCTAAATGACGCAAAATAAGCTGTTTCGAATAAAAAACTTGACAATTCTGCCACAATTTGTGGCAAAAATGTCTGATGTTACACCAAATGCGCTATAACTTGAGGTGCACCATACAAAAATACTCAGAAAGGTAATTCAAGAACAACTATCTTGTTTGACTATGTTCCCACCATTCAAATGCTTCTGGCGAGGATGTAAAATCCATGTTCAGAACAGCACTTATGTTTTTTCTTGCATAATCGACGATTTCATCATCCTGATCATCAAGTGCATGAAAAAACAATGACATGTCATGGAAGTCATCAGAGCCTTCATGTTGCTCAAGAAACAGTTTTTTTACATCTGAAAAGTCTCCTGAAAGTACTAGAAAAGACACGTCATTGGAAACATCTTTAGGAAGCTTGGCCAATAATTCAACAGCTTGGCTACGAATCCCGAAATCTCCGTCAGAAAGACAACCTGCCAAAATGTCAGCGACGATATCCTCTCCCTGATCTGTGTCCTTGTCGTTAGGAGATTCATCAGACAAGTCTCCTAATGGAATCACTTCCTCCTTGTCTGCCAAATTCTGAATTGCCTCCTCAACTATATAGAGTTCTTCAGCAGTGGATTCAATATTAATTTCTATTGCTTCTCTAGTTTCCCATAGCAGACCGATTAGATCCAGAACCTTCATTCTATCGAGTGGCTCGCCATTAGCTGCCAGTTGTGAAAGCAAGGCTGCCAGATCACGTTTCCCCGTGCCTTGGAGCAATGCCATGGCCTCTTCAAATTGTTCTTCATAGTCATCTGCGTCTTCTGATATCTGCGTGATTTTCTCATAGAAGGATTTCAGTTCATTCAAGGTAATTGAGCATTCTTCCGATGATGCAACTGGACGAATGACACCGTTGGGCAGGCATCTTCTGTCTTTGCGGTCCTTCGAACGTCTTTCATGCCAAAGGCTTAAAATAGATGATCCTTTCTCTGTATCATTCTCTGCAGATATGGAAGATTGTGTATTTTCTTCTGAAGACAACAGCATTCTTTCTTCCTTTCTGAAGAAAGAATACAATAATATGCAACTAAATACGAATCCCGTTAATAGTACGAATGTTTTTCTGAACATGGTTAGCTCCATTCCCCTCCGACTTGGTTGCCAGAGGGGGGTTCAACATCTGCTACGAATTATTTGTTCACTGTAACCCTGAACGAATAGGTTCTTCCATTAAACGTAGCGGAAATAGTAACTATTTTACCACTAATATAAGGATTTCCAACATAATACACACCATTACTGCGACGTGTCATATAGGTTCCATTACTCCATCTTGCACTTGAAGTCACATTTCTTCCTCCCACATACAATTTATAGTAGGCAGTCTGTCTAAAGCGCACCGTGTTGGGACCACTGATATATCCTGTACTCGGACTGGGAGTGGGAGTCGGGTTAGGAGATGAAGCTGTGACGGTGATCGTTTTTGTCACACTCTTGCCAGCGTATGTGAATGTAATTGTCGCCGTACCAGCCTTCAGCCCTTTGACATAACCACTGTAACCACCAAGAAGAGAAGAATATTTTGTCACAGAGGCATAGCTGCTGCCTGTAATGCTGATGCTAGAAGGAATCACATAGCTGTTTCCGTATTTAACTGTAAAGTTTTCTGAACTACCAGCTTTCACACTACTTGCCAATGTCACACTCAAAGTCTGAGATACCGTTGCTTTATAACCGGAATCATATCTGCTTGAATTGTAATAAGCCGTGTTATAATTGTCAACAGGAAGAATCCAATAGTAGTAGCGAGTTCCCTCCGTCGCACTGGAGTCATAGTAGTATGTGTTGCTCGTCGTGGTCAACTGTTTGGCCGAGCTGTATGTGCTACTCGTCCCCCGCATGACCACGTATTTTGAAGCGCCTGAAACACTTGACCAACTAACATACACATAGCTGGAATACGTACCATCAGATGCACTCGGTGTCGGGGGTGTCAATGACTGCCTAATGCTTATCGTCCTGCTACGCGCAGTCAAATTGCCATATCTTGCCGTGACAGTGACCTGTCCTTTCTTGTTGGGCACAAGCTTGCCACAATATTGGTTTTGTGACAGCGAGGAATATCTGGTCAACGTAGCATTGCTGTTAGAAAGGGTAAGGCTGCTCGGCATCACATATTGTGAGTAATAACCATTCACATAATAAACGGAAATGGAAACACTCTCACCGATTGCAACACTTGTCTGATCAACCTGAACATATAGGCTCGCCGCACGTGCCGACAGACAAAAACCAAATGCAAATAGCAAGGTAAATAACATGATAGAATGATTGAAACGTTTCATAATTATTATCCTCTATTGTAACTAACTAAAAAACACAGCATACATAAAAATAATTATAAGCTCTTATATAATAGTATATTATGTTTGTATTATCATATTGCACATCTCCTTTCTCATTAGTTTATACGCTTAGAAGTTTTCGAAAAGATGTCGAAAACAGGAAAATGTCTATAATCCAGTCTTCTTTCAATTCATTGACAGATTAGTCTTCATCTGGTTGTGTAGTTTGGGGATGGACTGGAAGTTCTGATTGTCCAGACCTCTCATCCACAACATCCACTTCATCTAATTGGTTGATTTGTATATATCTAATCAATATGACAAGCAAGATTATTATCAGGACAAGCACAATCTTGCCCCATGGGAAGCGTTTTTTAGGAGGTTTCGCTTCTGGTTCAGGTGGATTTTGCCTGCTTTGGCGCTGCTGCCGGTAAGCGTCGTCCTTGTCTCTTGAATAGTAGTTTTTCATGATTTATGACTTGAATAATAGATTTTGAGACTCCACGCCAAACTGTAAAACAATCCGGCGTGGAGAACACGTCAATCAGATCAGCGGATGGCCCAAGTGCTGAGGATGCCGCGGATGATGGCAAGAACAATCACAATCATGATGATCCCCAATGCAACGAATCCTACAGTCCTCGGAAGAGTGACCCACCAGAAGTCATTTTTGGTTTTCGTAAAATCAATGGCGTTTTGACGTTCTTGCTTGTCAAGGCTTAGTTTGGCGATTTCAGCCTCGAGCGAAGCCTTTTCAGCCAGTATGCCTAGCTGAGATTTCTGTCTCATCTCATCCAATTCAATTTTCTGTTTTTCTAAACTGATAAGCCCTGTTTGCATATCGTTTTGCAAAGTCTGGATTCTGACTTGGACTTCCGCTGTTTTGACGGTTTCCTGTCTTTTGATGTCATCAATCTGATCAATCAATTTAGCAATCTCCAATTGGATTTGCGTAACGGGAACATCGGTTTGGCTTTTGATGACCTTTAATTTTTCCTGTGTCTGGATTAGACGATTATAGGCTTCTGCTTGAACATTTTGAGCCTCTTCACGCGCAGCAAGCAAATTATTGTTTGTATGCTGAAGTTTGATTACTTCCTGCTGGTAGGTATTCTGCTTATCCAGAAGATTCGTGTCAAGACCTGTGATGGTTGTCTTGTACTTTAAATCCAGTTCCTTGAAATGCTGGTCAATCTCTTTGTTGAGCTGTTCCCGTTCACGTGCATTTTTGGCTAAAATTAATTTTTTTTCCTGTTCCCATTCATAACGTTCACGTTCCAATTGCTTTGCACGTTCATCCAATTCCTTTTCCCGTTCCTGTTGGCGAATGACATCTTTCTGATAGGAATCCAATTCCTCTTGCGTCATCGGAATTTCGCCTGTTTCGGGAGATTCGGGGAGGTTGACGCTGGAGGACCACAGGATGTTCCGCGTACGGGCATCCTCCAATATCAGCTGGATGTCCGTATGATAGACATAGGAGATTTTTTTGGTACGGGCAGTATAGTCGAATTTCACATCTGCGATGGCGATGGAAAGATCACGGACGGCGCCGTAGAGGATGGCGTCGGAATCCAGCAACTTGTCACGCATGATATTTTCCACCATGGACAACGTGGGGATTCTGGGATTTCGCGGGGCTAGACCGCTCCTGGTCAGGGCGGTGATGGCCAGATTGGTCATATAGTGGTCGATGTCGCCGGCAAGCGGAATGACTGTGACAGATTTGACATTTTTCATCAACGGGACTTTTTGGGCAAGATCCTGCGCCGACGTTTCGAAATTCTTAGTGAGAAGATTTCTTAGATTCGAATCCAAGTCTATGATTCCCTTGACGTTTTCAGCCGGATAGAAGCGATAGGCGAATGTTCCGCCCCAGATATGTTGTTTTGTCCGCAAATCCGTGGCATGAAGCACGATCTCCGCATAGATACGTTCCTGAGTCTTGCTCAATTGCGAGATGGAGCCATAGACAAGAATCTGCGGAGCTTTCAACTTTCCGAATGTCACAAGCGTCTTGGGGTCAAGAATGTCATTTTTTCGTGTATCCCAGGCGATTTCGCGCAGGATTTCATCCCACATCGGTTCATTTTTGCCTTCGACGCAATCAAAACCACATTCAGTGATGATGTTCTTCACACGTTCAAAAACATAATTGCCCAAGTCATTCCTGATTGGAAGAACTGCGACCTGTGATTTTCCGAAGGGCGCTTTCGCCATGGAGAAACGCGAGGAGACCAAGGCTCCGTTCACTGCCTGGCGGGAATAGTCGTCCGCATACTGGCCCAGCAACGGCATGGCCATGCAGATCAATAAAATTAACCAATTCTTTTTCATGGTTGAATACTCCTTATATGCTATCGTGTCAGCGTCCGGGAATGTTCAGCGCGGCGGCAAGCTGGTTGGCGAGTCCATTGCGGATCTTGTCCTTGAAATAGACAATGCGATATGCGCAAATGCCGTAATCGTTGTCCTGTTCCACAAGCTGGTAATCGACAATACCCGGAAGTTTGCTGATGGCTTCTCCAATACGGACAATTTCCTTTGAGAAGAGATGCGGCTGGGTGGTGCCTGCAACCGGCGGATTGACACGGAAGCGCACAATGCCGGCGTTGATGTCCTGCGTGGAGAGACGTGCCAGATTCTGGCGAGTCCATTCACTGATCTTCTCACAGGCCATGTGCGTGAACTGCTTTTTGGCATTGTCCATGCCGAGCTGGCGGCTACCGGACTTGAACTCGAACAGTTTGGAACCATAGATCTGATGTCCGTTCCTCGGGGTCAATTGAACATTGACGGAGCAGTCCAGCCGGACGAATTCGCCAGCGATGTCAACCGTCGAGAAACTGGGCGTGACACGGAGCAGCAGATCATAATAGTCATCTGTAACGATACGGGCCGCCGTGCTTCCCAGTGAACCGGTCAGTTCCGTGAACAAATCCGCCGCGAAAGCACGCTCATTGCCGCCTTCCGTCATTCGAAGACGCAGCATATCGACATTGTCGGACAAGATGACCAGTTTGTTGACCGGAGAGACAGGAGACGGGAGCGCGATAGTCGCCGTGCCAGATGATTGCGGCGGCATCGGCGCCGGAGGAACGAGTTCCGGTTTGCAGTCGCAGACGTAATGGATTTCATGCGTGCAACCAGTGAAAAGGATCATGGCAATGAGAAGCAGTGAGAAGGAAAGAAGTTTTTTCATGGTAATTCTCCGTTTTGTATGATTATTTGATTATTATAGACTGATTATCTTGATGCCGGAGGCTGCGGAACAGGATTGTTTCCCCAAGGCTGGACTGTCTGGTTGCAGTTGCATTCGTTGATTTCAATCGTCCGGCATCCGGCAAGGAACAGGATGCTCAAAGCAAACATGGTCAGAATGATGGTTTTCAACATGGCTTATTCCTTTTTTGGATTGTTTTGGATATTAACGCGACTGGACATTCATGGGCGGTTTGACTTTGCAGTTGCACGGACGGTATTCGACCGTCTTGCACCCAACAAAAAACAGTGTTACGGCGATGCAGATTGTCATCATGATGAGACGCATACGAGAGCTCCTTTCAATTTTCTAATTGTTGAATTCCTAAAAAACTATAATGCAAAACCCATTTTTATAACATGGCTGACATTGATCTTCCGGCCTTTCTCATCCACTTCCAAACCCAACTCAAGATTGTAGAGTCTTTCCGACGGGGTCTGCAACATGAAACCGCCATTTCGGCGATACAGGATAAAGCCTTCCAGATCAGGCGACAGGATCCCAAGGTCGCAGCACTGCCACACGCAGAGGAAAACTTCAGGCAGACCATCCGCACGCTGCAAGACCAATGATTTGATCGGACGCCCCATGCAGTTTGCACACATGTCTTTCAATTTTTTCTGACGGCATGTCTGCGCACATGCATAAAGCCTGATAAACCCAAAATCCAATGTGGCGGCAGACGCGGACAGGCTTGCGGTCTGTCCTTTCCGGATGTTTTTCCGCCCATCCTCGATACCTGTTCCATCACTGCTCAGATTTTCCAGTACAACGCCATTGCCATCATGATGGAAAATGGCGTGATGACGGCTGACGCTGACCGTGGGCGACTGGTCATATGCGCGGTTGTTCGCCCAGTCCACCAAGGCGATGTCATTGTCTTGAAAACGACCGATGGAGATATCGTCTTTTGCCAGAATATGAATGAGCATATCGCCATATTCCAAGGTCAGTTCATCATAACATCCAGGCCGCCTATACTGGTTGCGATCAGCCATCCATAAATCTTCGGGACGCCACTCGCTATTGCTTATTTTGACTTCCTTGAACAACGGTGCCGTATGGTTGATATTCTGGATGATATCATCTCCGGACATGGTGTTATTGACAATGGAACCCATTACCTTGAGCAAAGAGCCTCCGCTTAATGTATAGTTGTTGATGATGGTGCTTTTATCGTGGCCTGAAGCGATGATGGCATGCCTGACCTCATACTCATAGTATTGAATCCCATCCGGCAAGACGCAAAGCACATAGCCTTTTACCAAAGCCTCCCCCGACAATGACACATGGTTTTTGTTTCCAGGAAGGTAAAAGTTTGTATAGCAATGGAAGTCCTGCTTGTCTTTCCTGCTTTCCAGAGTAAGAGTATGCGTTTCTCCCGCAATGGTGATATCAAGCCATGCATGGACTTCCGACAGGGGGACTTGGGCAGGATGGACCCTCGCTTCCAATATGAAATTTCCCCCTTCATGGAACAAGCGGTTGACGGCATAGGAAACCATGACAGGCAGTTGCTTCGATTCCGCATCCGGCGGGGTGAACAATGTCACTTCCATTTTTTCCGTTGAAGCAGATGGAACTTCCTGTTTACTCATCACGCCACCACCGACATTTTCCTGACCGAACAAAGCCGCAAATCGTTTTCCGGCAGCTGCTTCTGTATCCGTATTCTCATTCGGCGGCACAATGGCGGACTGGCCAGGGAAATTCGCCAAGATGCTCCCGATTGACGGAACCACCGGCGGGATGGCGGTCGTTGCTGGCTGACTCGGCAGTTCTTCACCGCACTTCTGGCAGAAACGCGCGTTTGGCGTATTCGAATGTTGGCATTTAGGGCAGTTCATATTCTGTGAGATGATGCTATTGTCAATTGTGGATGATTTGCGTCGTCGAACCTACGGCCTGCTGGGGCAGGTTATGGGATAGTAACTGGATAATGCGTTCGACAGCCTGCTGGTTGTCCTTCATGATGCTCATCAGGCGTTCCCGTTCCTCCTTCAGCAATTCGTTCTCCCTGTTCTGCGTCCCCTTGATGGCCTCCGTTGCTGTCGAGATGCCCTTGGATGCGCCGTAGGCGGTCATTTGCTCCGGCGTCATGGTCGCCTTGATGGATATTTCATAGAATTCAAGCAGCATTTCCTTGTCCGCCGGCGTGGAGGCAAGGAAGATCAGCGTCTTGATATCGGCTGCATTGAGCGTATTGACCTTTTCCTGAAGAGTCTTGTTTTCAATATCCTGCGCCGCTTTTCTCTCCTCGATCATCTGCATGGTCCGAAGATGGATCTGCTCGCTTCTGAACTGCTCGATTTCGTTCTGCAACTTGGCCGTCTCCAAGGTGTTTTTCTGATCCTGAAGAGCCTGCGCCAATTTCGCGTCATGTTCTTTTTCCTTTCTGGCCAGTTCATGATCCTGTATCAAATCAAGCAGTTCCTGCTTGTGCTCCTCCTCAAGCTTCTCAAGCATAGCCATGTCCGTCAGCTGCTTGCGGGCCTGGATGAATTTCAATTCCAAATCCGCGATTCTACGTTCCTGTTCATTCTGCTCCTTCAGGCGTGTTATCTCCTGGTCACGGACCATATCCTGAATCTTCATTTCCTGCGCCAGTTGCCGCAGATATTTCTCCTGCTCCATGTCGTCCATGTTGGCGCGCTTCTCATGGTCTTTGATGAAATTGTCCGCACGCAACTGGTATTCGAGTTCGCGGCGCATGATTTCGATACCGGTGGATGTCTTCCTCAGACGTTCGAAGATTTCACCATGGAATTCTATTTCGGAGATTCCGGTCAAGACAAAGCCGAAAGGATTGATACGCTGGGAAAGGGCCGAAGAGACAGTCTTCTCCAATTCCAGCCGCAATGTAGGATCTTTGAACAGCTCATCAACCGTATGGCGGTTGCAGACATCCTTCGCAGCCAGTTCGGCCTCCACCAGAAGCAAGTTGAAAGCGAGGGAGTCCATTGTGATGGTGACGCCAAGGCCTTCCCCCTCCACGTATGCGGAATTGCTCGTCAGATTCTTCAGGAAGTCGGGAGCCTGCCCGCTGTTGAATTGGATGGCGGCGACCAATGTCAGTTCGAGCGGCATGTCGTCTTTGCTCAACAGTCCATCGAAGCGAAGCGGGAAGTCCATGGAGCCCTGCCTGACAAAAAAAACAGAGCGGGACTTGCCTGTCTCGTCAGCCACTTTGAAATTGGCGACGTCATTTAGCGGATAATGCCCAGGAGGCAATACGTTGACGACTTCACCGCCGTCCAGCAGAATGGCGGCCTGCCCAGGCTGGACTTGGAGACCGTTCTCCATCGCGCGGCGATAGCTGTTCAACTCGAAACGTTCCGCGAAAATGCCAGAGGCCGGTTTCCAGACACCGTTTTCAAGGTCTTGCCGCAATTCGAGATCCTGGTCCGCGCCGCAATGAGGGCATTTTCTGGATTCACTGCCGATTCTACGACCGCACTGCTTGCAATTCCACCAGCTACCAGGGGCGGGAGCTCCGCATTTGTTGCAGAATTTGGCTCCGATGACGACAAGATTGCCGCAACGGTGCGCATGATTTTTTCGAATCGCCTCGACAAGCGCGTCGCCTTTCAGGGCCTTTCCGCTGTCATCCACCAGGGCTTCGCATTTATTTGTAAACCAACGTTCAAACAACATCGTCGTCTCCAATTAATTTCAGGCTTGGGTTTTCTGCTTGATGAGTTCCTGTTTTTCCACTGCGGACATTAGGGGAATCATGTCATGAACATGCTCATGTTCTTTGCAATGATGCGCATGATCGACAGATTGGCAGTGGATGCACAAAGGGGCTCCGCATTCTTCACATTTTCCCGGCAAGGACTGGCTGCTGAAGAACGTCTTGCCGCATCGTGAGCACGTCATGGAGGCGATGTTCTTCTGTATCTTGTCCCGCTGGCGAATCAGATAGGTCTCCAAATCCAAATCCGTTATGCGATAGACCTTGCCGATGCGCACAGAAGGGAGTTCGCCTGTCCGCACCAGCTTGTAGACAAGCTGGTAGGTCACGCCAAGCTGCTGGGCGATTTCCTCAAGGGAATAGAATTTGGGCATGTCCATGGTCATTATCCCTTATTGTTGATTATAATAGTCTCGCCAGTTGGGCTTCGACGTTTTGGCTGGCTGCGGAAGAGGCTGCGGTTGCTCACCTTGGACGCCATTGCCCGTCGAACCTTCTCTGACGACATTCACCCGCGCCTCTTCTTTTGTGATTCTGACACTGACAAGATTGCGGACATAGTCCGCCTGGTCCTGAATGACCTGCGTGATCACTTGTTCTCCGTCGGCCGCCGTTTCGCCAACCTGTTTGTCATGTGTTTCACGGGCGTTACGGACTTCCTGAAGCCCCTTTCGGATCATCCAGAATACAAGGCTCCATCCAAGCAGGCCAAGGATGATGTATTTGTCATAGGACGTGACAAGTTCTGGATCCCAGTCGCTGTTCCATGCCATGTGGAAGCATACCGTGCAGATGAAGATGCTGAAGAAGCGGATGTCGAACAAATGGCCGATTCGGAAATTCTCGCCGCCTTTCACCCGCCACAGGGCCGCCGCGTTCAGCGCCGTCCAGATGACATGCCCCGCCGGAGCCAGAATGGCGCGGATGCCGAGCACCAGCATCATCTGCTTGTCCCCTGCTCCAGCCGCCGCCTTGAACAGCTTTTCCAGCTGCACTTCCAATCCCAATGCCCCCGCTTCCTTCTGGCTTTGGATCAGGATGGCCTTCAATGCCTCTCCATTGTCGACACAAATCAGTATCACTTGCTTGATGAGCGCCCGCATGGCGTAGCCAGCCGTCTCGAACAGCCCGAAACCGGCTCCGACCGCCGCGCCAAATAGCAATCCATTTAATATATAGGGATAACGGCGGCGGTTCGCAAGAATGCAGATGACTGCCAGAAGCTTCGCCGTCTCTTCGACTGGCCCCGCGCTCATGGCTCCCATCCAGTCCATGTTGAAGCCAAGAAGGTCAACGACAATGTTGTTGACCATCGTCAGCAGCAGCGAAAGCACACCGCCAAGGAAGAGCATCTTCGTCGTCAGATACATGGAGACATTACGACGGGCGTTCAATTCAAAGAAGAGGATCATGACGCTGATGGGCATCGCCGCGCTGCCGATGAAGATCAGGCCAGGCAGGAAATTCGTGTTGTGGAATTTATACCATGAATATAAGAGGATCAGGAAGACCGCGACGGACAACCCCAGAATCCGCACGAACATCCATGGCCGCGGCCCTTCCTCCGGAAGGTTCTCGATGGAGGGGATGTTGCCTGGCGCCCCCGCGCCCCAGTATTGTTCCATCTCCTCCTCCGAATGGTTCGTGAAGGCCTGCTCGAACATGTCGCCTATTGAAAAGCGGACTTTTTCTTCTTGCTTGCTCATGGTGTTTCCTTTGGTTGATTATGCCATGTTTTTATCGTCAATGCCTCTACTATCGCATCTGTTTTTGAAAATTCAAATAAAAAATCAATAAAAAATCATAAAAAATATAAAATAATTTATGATAAAATAATTAATATACGTAATTGTCGTGTTTTGTCATGTTTGAAAGTCATTCACACCAAATCCAAAAAGCGTGTCCGGCGGACAACGGGGCATTTTGCGGATGTCTGGCAAAACGGCCACCGCCCCATTCCCAGACTTCTGCGGCATTGTCGGGGATGGGGGTGTCAGCCGCGATGCCGACGAAATTCCAATGATACGAAGCCAAATCCGGAAGTGTCCATTCATTCTTTTTTTTCGCTGTCCATGGAATATCCTGTATGGTTTTGGAGAAAACCCAGAAGGGCGTTCCTTGTTCCAACTTGGCGGCGCGAACATACGAACGGGCCTTTTTGTCCATTATAAATGGTTTATATGCCAGCAGATTGTCAAGTCCGTCATCCGTTGGTTGCAACGGAAGCGCAAGGAGGTTCCAGCCTGGTCTCAACGTCAGTGTGGTTTGAATTAGTCCAGCCTCTTGATTGACACGGCATGTTTTCACGGCTTTGACACCATCATCATTGACAAGACGGATGGTTACATTGCAATTTCGCGATTCCAAAGATTCATTTGCGGTATATTGAAATGCCAGATTGCCCGGCCCCATTCCAGACGATTGAACAGGCGCAAGCCAGTCACCATCGCATTCGGCGGTCCAGTCGCCATTTGCAGATGTAATATTCAATATCGCCTCCCCTTCGCCATATGAAACATCGATGTCTGCTAATTCCAATTCCAAAATCGGTGGTGCCGCCGCCTGTGTGACAGTGCATGTTGCTGTAATCTGTTGTCCATTTACGGATGCAATGGCTGTCAGAATACCATTTCGAGGGTTGCACCATGGATTCTCTGAATATATCACGGTAATCTGATCATCACCACCACCTATGTCAGGACTGGCCTGTAGCCAATCCATGTCAGAACGGATGGTCCATGGGCAGTTGGCCATTATATCCAAAAATTCACTTCCGCCATTAAAATATAACTGCATATTTGTCTTAGACAAAGCCATTTGCGGATCACAAGCCTCTTGCGTTACTTTACATGTGAAAGTTTGTTCAAGCCCATCAGAAATTGTAATAATGGCTTCCCGTGTACGAATAGTTTCATTAGGCTGATAATTGACGGATAAATTAGCATCCCCTGTTCCAGACGACTTATCAATATCAATCCATTCAACATCACTGGATGCCGTCCATGGAATGTTTGCAAAAATGTCCAACATTGTCCTTCCTTTGTTTTGAGGCAAAGCAAGTGCCGAGGTAGAGGCATAAAGATGGGACGGTGCGGGCGTCCAGATAACATCGTCAATCCAGCCGCAATCTTTGTCATAGGACGTACTTTCATCCTTGACATAGCACCATATAAAGGAATGTTTTCCATAATTTGTTATTGTATAAGATTTTGTTTCCCAAGAATGATATCGTCCTGAACAGAAAGCTACCTGCTCACCATCCAGATAGAAACAAAGTTTGTCAAAAAATTCTGAATTGGCATTCCAAGCAAATGACAGAATACCTGCGCCGATAACTTCCGTTGTCAACATGGAAGATTGCGAATCTGATATTCTCCCCGAGCGAAGAGAGGATGATGAACTATAATAATCACTTGAAGTAATGAACCATGGCGCGTTGCCACTTGTTCTAAATACAAGATCACTTCCGACTGCTCGTTGGGTATTGTCCAATATTGTCCCCTCCGATGGGATGGCACTGGAATAATCCATATTAAGAAAATCATATAATTGATCCGCTGTAATACTTCCTTCATGGCAGGCCGCGACATGAGTGAACATGAAAGATGAGATAATTGAAATAACAGGCTTGCTGACATACTGGCTGCCACTAGAAGTATAATCTACCCAAGTGGAACCATTTGATGGATTATCCGTCATAAAATCCGATGAAGTATCCGCAAACCAAATAGTAAATTTATCCAAGAGAAGTTGCTTAATGTCATTACGTCTGCAATGGGATAAGACCAGTTCCTGTACGTTTTTTTGAGACATGTCTCCTGCGATCATAAGAATCAAGGAACTTGATGATGGCTTTAGCTTTCTGGCTTCAGCCAAAGAATGTGCCCAATAGGGTGTACTCGCATTCTTGTTGATTTCAACCTGGACTTCATGAGTGCGTCTTCGGCCATCCTGCGATATGATGTCCAACCAAAGCAATGCCCGCCCGCAACGCCCAAAAGCAGAAGCCATAGTAATGGTGGCGGTGGTATATTCAATTGAAATAGAGGAACAACTATCTGGAAAAATATCCGGTCGAGTCGTAGAAACATTAATTGAGGCTATTGGCAGGCTAGAGGAAATAGTGAGGTTGAAGGGAGTGTCAACTTCTGTTTGTATGAATGAAGTTGAAATGTCAGATTGGAAATCTTCTTGTTTTGTATTGGAAAGAGACAGTTGCAAAGCTGGCGAAGGGGAATGCCATATTCCGTCCACGCATGCGGCGATTTGGAATGAAACGTTTCCTAGGATATCTCCTTGCAGTTCATATTGCCTGATAGTGCCTGGAATATTGTCCGCTACGGTGTAGCTTCTACCTCCAGATTGCTTGGCTGTAATGCGGAATGCATCGGCCGTTAGTGTCTTGGGAAAATCCCATTCCAATGCTGCCGTTGGATTTTGAATCATGTCCATGGGATGAAACAAGGGAACAGGCCGTGGACGTAAATTGGTGATGGCGGCATTGACCGCCGAACGGTCATATACGCTTTCTAATCTGAACCATCCGTCATCAACGCCATACCAGCCATAGTTCATATAGCAATAGTAAGTTCCCCATACGCTAGCCAGTCCATGGGCGATGAACGCATGCTCATGATTGCCAAGATAGACAGGAATACCGTCAATCAGATCATCCCGTATTCTCTTGTATAGTACCTGTTGACCATCAGAATAAGTATCTACATATACCGGTGTCTGAAATTGAAGGTGTTCCGCTATACGACCATTCAATGTGTGAATATACCCGCCTGTTCCTCCTTCTTCAAAATCAACTTCGCAAAGGACCCCCATGTCTGACAGAAGCCTGCCTACTGCCTGTTCCGATGCCGACGGATATGTTCCGTATTGAACTGTCGAATAGGCGTCTTTCATAATATTCCATGGGTAATCTCGGGTGAAATCCGCCTTCAAGGTAGAAAGTTGATTCAGTCCCCAGTCCGTATGTGCCTTTCCGCCATTTCCCCGTGGAGGCCATTGATGATGATAAAGAATCTGGGCAAGAGCCGTCGGAACACATCCTGACACGGCTTGTTTGCCAAGACCTGAACATGAACTAGGACTGTAAAGATTGAAGGGATATCTCTGCCCCCATTGGCAGGTCATGAGCGGGGCGGTAATGATGTTCAGTTCGTCATCAAAGCCTCGTGTGCGATTGTCTCTATCATTCAATAGCGATGACCATATTAATTGATTGTCCTCTGCTTCATCATTGTTTCCTCGCGTCAGGGGTTTTTCCAATACTTCCTTGAATATTTTCCCTTGAGCAAATAGTAATTCAAAAAAAGGAGATTTACTGTCTAGTAAATCAACATCTGCCGTTTGGGAAAAGGCTATGACTGGCGGTAAAGTTGTGTCTGTCGTCAATATGACATAACCTTGTGGATCTAACTTGACTAGAACTAGCGGTATCTCCTCTTGCTTGGAATTGAGCAACCGTTGGGCTACTTGGACTGTTGTTTTCGCTCCATTGGCACTATATACTGCAGGATTATGCAATATCCAATTTGCTGCCGCCTTTCTAATGGAATTTAGAGAAAGTTCATTTGAAAAACAAAAAAAAGGAGAAATCCAAAACAAGAGAAAAAAAGTGAATTTATTCATGTGCATGTACTTTATGCGATTGAACAATACATACTTATAGAACATGATGTAAAAAAATTGAATGAGCTTGTCAACGGACAGGAAGAATCGGTCCCAAGACTACTCGGAAACCAATATCATTGCGTTTGGTTTTTTTGCGTGGCATATATCTAGATGTTTTACCACCATCAGCTTTGATATTTTCTTCCAATTCATATATACCTCCATCGCCTGTCAAAAAGGGTCTAGTTTGATTATCATGCATTCCTATCCAAGATCCCACACCTAGGCAAACACGTTCGAATTTCTTTTCAGATCTGCCGGAAAAAATCTGGGGTGGAGCAAAAAAAGTACGTTGTTCATTACTTAAAGCTTCAATGCTCCATTCATAGACATTTCCCAATAAACCATGGAATCCAAGGCTGTTTGCATGGAGCGTTTTTGCAGATAATAGTTGTTTGGACTTAATATTCTCATTCAATATATTATTATCATTAGTGCATGCCGCTTGCCATTCCGAAACTCTTGGTAATCGCAACACATATTGATTATCAATCGACAAGGAAGCATGTTGTCGGTTATATTGGTTCAGAAGTTCAGACCATGCAAAAGCATCATCCCAGCAAATGGAATGACATGGAAGTGTTTCACCCTTCGGCTCATCAGAAGGAAATTCCATCCTATTGATATATGATTTCATATCCTTTATTGTTACTCCAAACCATGTTTTTTCATCAGAATTATTTTTTAAGCATTCATCATCAAATTTATTGTTAGGAATTCCTAATATTTTTTGTATTTTGTAAAATGCCATATATTGTCTTTGTGTCACTTCGCATTCTCCCATCCAGAAAACATAGCCATCGGGATGAGTAACAGGTAGAAGTTTAAGCGTCTGTCCATCCGGTAAGGCTATGATACGGGGAGCAGGCTTGTTTGTAGCAGTCGTTTTCTCTTTTTCTTTTTCCCAATCTATTTCTTCTTGCCTAGTTTGTGCTGCTTTCTTGCATGCAACCGCAAAAGCGCAATCCTGATACATGTCCAAAAGTTTGTCTGACATTTTAATAATGTTTTCGATGTTGTCATTGTCCAATGCATGCAACTTCTGGCATAAATTCATAAAATTGTCTAGTTTCGTCATGTCGTCATCACGCTCATAATTCGACTTCAGAAATTCCTGTTCAATACTCAGTTGTTTCGTTAATTCTGAATATTCCTTTTCCTTTCGGATGATGGCATGGCAATGTTCGACTGTCTCCTGATGAATCTTCGCAAGTTCTTGATTGGCTTCTGCATGGATATTTTTAGCTTCTTTGCAGACATCTCGAGCTGACGCATTGTCATTCAGTCGATTCAACACAGTATCAGCATTGTCTTTCAACTGCCTCCATTCCTTGACAATGCGGTCTTTTGCCTCTTGAGGACTGTTTTTGATTTCATCTCGCATATTCTCAAGGCAGAAGCCCAGAGACTCTCGTGCCAGACAACATTCTTTTCCAAATTCCATGGTATCTTTCGTATCTAAAATTGTCTGAGCTTGTTCAAACGATGTATGCCACTTTTTGTTTTCCAAAGAAGTTTTTAATGTAATTTGTTTATTATAAAGATCATAGGCTTCCTCCCTAAGGTTATCGCCATCCTCTAAGTTTACTTTTGGCCAATTATTAAGTGCATTCTTCATATCTTCCAGATCACCTTTTCTGTTGGCTTCCCTGAAAATTAATAGATGACCTTGGATTTTCATGGCAATCTTCTTTTTTTTCGCCTTGAAAAGATAATCTTGAGCCTTTCTGCTATCCTTCTCAAAATCAAGCCATTGTCCTGCAATCTTCTCCAGTTCTTCCCATTCTTGTTTTTTATCCAAATTGTCACATTTTTCCGAAAATTGATGTATTTTTCCGTTTTTTGCCTTGAGAAGATAATCTTGGGCCTTTCTGCTATCCTTCTCAAAATCAAGCCATTGTCCTGCAATCTTCTCCAGTTCTTCCCATTCTTGTTCTTTATCAAAATTTTCACATTTTTCCGCAAATTTCCGTATTTCCATCACCTTTTCGAAAATCGGAAACTGTTTATTGATATTTTCATAATGCGAATAGGCCGTATAGTAATTATTGTCATCAAATGCTTTTTTTCCATCTTCCCAATCTTTCATGAATCGGCGGAATTCTTCATGCCAAATCTTATTTTTTCGACTCTGCTCCATTTTGTCAATGTATTTTTCTGCTTTTGTCTTTGAAGCTGTCGCCTCACGTTTCCAATACTGCTCCATCCTCTTGAATTCATCGTCAAATTTCTTCTGCCATTCCTGACAAAGTGCCAATGCTTCTTTGAACTCATGGCTTCTTATATGGTCTTGATACCATTTTTCCGCTTCGTCCCATTTTTTTATAAGAACGCTCGTATCCTTGTTCCCTTGTTGCATTCCAATGGTTTTTAGATGTTTATTTGCGTCTTGGCATTTTATGAATGCTTTTTTTGCACTATTCATTTCTTCAACTTCATGCGCAAGTTGTTCCCATTTTCCCTGCAATGTTTCAATTGACTTTGATAGTTCGTTTGCAGTACTATTGTCTTGTTCCTTTATTAGAGTATTCGTTTCATCAGTCAATTTCTGCAATTTCTCCTTGAATAGCTGATCTTTGACATTTTCCAAGATATTATTCCTTGTATTCTGTAGCTTACCGAAGTGTTCTGGCAATGACTTTCTGTTTTCTATTGCTTTATTTTCAAATGATTTATACAAGTCTGCCAGATTTTTGAAGCTTTTGCTAGCTTCAATATAATTATGGTCATCCTTGTATAGACACTGGGCTTGTTCAAAGGATTTTTCCAACTCATTCATTTCAGATAGAAATTCAATATGGGCAAGAGATTTCTCTGCTTTTTCTTTAGCCTCTTCCACTGATTCCCAGTTCTCCTTAGCTGACATTTGGAGTTCCATAGTATCCAATTTTCCCCCTAAGGCCTTACAAAGTTCAATTGATTTGATGTAATTCCCCAACCGATTCAATCGTGTTTTATCACTATATTCATTCTCAAAGATTTCCCATTCTTCAGGCAAAGATTTATGTATTTCCTTGTTATTTTTCAAGTTTTCCATTCTCTCATCAAGTTTTTGCCAAAATCTTGTATTTTCTCCTGACAGGATATCGCAACGTTCTTTTGCATTTTCCATGGCTGTTTTAAGATTATTCCATTTCTCCCATGCTTCGTCGTACTTCTCCTCACTTAAAAATGACTTGGCTCCTTCTGCCCAAGATTCATAATTATCCCAATCATTTTTGAAGTTCACTTCTACAAAGGCTTTCTGAGCCTCTGTCTTTACTTGATTAAATTCATGATATTTTTTCAAGCATTCTTCCACTTTGTCCAGATCTTTCTTGGCTTTCGACGTCGATTTCCGCAAGATCAGGAAATCCTTGTCATTCATGGCCTGTTCACATGTTGTAATCCGCGTCTGCATGGTCTTCATGACCTTGGAATCAGAAAGACCAATCGACTCCAGCTGTTCTTCTACTGACAACCATCTGTCCTTCAATGAATTGAAATCAGCGCCAGAACCAATATAAACCATGGCGGCTATGATGAGAATCGCCAACAGGGCAACTACCACAACTAATGTCATGACCGAATGATTCGGAGTCTCTTTCTTCTTTTTACCATCTTCATTCGGCTTTTGAGAAACACTTTCATCCAGCTTTTGAGAAACACTTTTTTTTGGTATGGAGCCACCATTAACTTCTGGCGTTCCACCACCTGCAACCTTTCCTCCACGAGTTAAATAGAGCACATCCTGCTTTATGGCGTCATCCAACGCATTAAAGAAAGCAAGGCAGTTATCATACCGATCTTCCCTTCTCTTGGCTAGCGCTTTCTTCAAGACTGTGTTCGCAGCTGCTCCCAAATGCTCAGCATCTGGACATGACTGATTGCAGTGGGCGTCTTTCCATAAAAGAGCATCAAACGCATCCACTTCAAAAGGCAATGTTCCAGATAGGATTTCAAATGTCAGAATAGCCAGAGAATACTGATCTGATCTTCCATCCAGTTTACTGGCTGCAACTAGTCCGAACTGTTCGGGAGACATATATGGATAGCTGCCGACATATTCCCTCCTGCCATCTCCGCGCGAACGTGTGACAGAGATGGAGGAATGGATTTTCTGCGCAATCCCAAAGTCCAGTAACTTGATGTTGCCATGGACATCGACCATGATGTTGGCAGGCTTGATGTCACGATGGACAATATGATAGGGATCGCCATGGACAAAGTCCAACGCCCCGCATATTTGCCTGAGAAGCGGCTTGAATTCCGGCCATTCGGCATGCCGTCGATTAGAACCGTCCGGTTTCCGCGCCTGAAGCCACTGGCCAAGATTCTGGCCATCGATCAGCTCCATGATCAGATAACGATGGAAACCGTCCGGCATCAGGGAATACATTGTGGCAATGTCCGCGCGCGACGTCGAGCACTCCTGCACAATATTGAAGTTCTCGACGACCTCCTCCCATTTGCCAGTCGTGTCCGCCAACACATCCGGCAATGTTTTGATGGCGACATTCCGATTCTCGATCGTGTCCCGATAGGCCCAGACGCTTCCAAAGCCGCCCAAACCGAGCAGTCCGCCTTCCCCGATACCGGTCTGGCGGACATAACGCCCGCAAATGGTCTCTGGTGGCTGGGTAAACGTACTGTCCATGGGAGAAAAACGGGAGCAGGTGAAACTCAGTAATGGAGGAAAAACTGATTTTCACCTGCGTCCCGAGTGGAAATGAAGATTAAGATTAGAAATTAACACGGAGATTTATGCCGCACCAGACCGCATAATGGTCGTCAAAATAAAAGCCTGTACCTTCACCATGTTCAAGCAAGTCATCTAGATAATGAATGACACTGACATTAGGTGAAATGACAACATTGGAACGGATTTTATAGTCAAGTGCAGAACGGAAATTTACAGTTTTGAAACCTGAAGTAGAATGGTATTTTATTCTGCCTTTTGGATTCGTCGATATTTTATGAAGTAGTTCTGTTAAATCCTTGTTCGTTTTACCATCCTTATCAATGACAGTCCAATACCAAGTATCGGAAACTTTAAAATAATCATGATCGAACCAATAGGCATCCACACCGTTTCTCCAATCAAGTTTATCGGCAATCAGCGACATGGTAAAATTAATTCCGTACTGCATCCAAAAATGACCGGAATCTTCCACATTTAAACTCATATTCGGATTCAAAATGTATTTATCAGATTTCAAGACATCATCAAGTGATAAAGCAAACTTGAATTCCTGACGAGAGGCATCACGCCATTTGATTTGACGGTTGACTGAAGTCAAATAATTTTGATTAATTATTTTTGCATATTTACTCCATTCTGTGAATATAGTATCAAACTCATTTTCGCTTATTACGCCTTTACTAACTAAATCATTGTAGGCATTTATATATATTTCTTGTAATATATATTCATCAAAAGATTCTGGTAAGAGTTCATATAAAACATATTCTGTAAATGAGCCATCTTCATTATATATATATTTATTTAAAAAATTTATCATTTTAATTGCAGTTTGTAGTGCTTTATCAAATAAGTTGCCTTCTTTTTCAAAAATTTCATTAATATAATAAGGAAAATAAAAATTATTGAAAGGTTGTAATTGGTATTTAGGATTAATTTTTGAATATATATCATTTTCTTTGAAGTAACTCCAACCAACCGTAACACTCACGTCTCCTAGATCATTGTCAATGAACGGTAGTTCTTTAAATGTTTGTGTATATGATAGTCTCAGTTCTTTTTCATCTAATTCATTTTCTTCTCTATCATGTGAGAAATTGATTTTCTCAGAAATAGAATCAAATTTATAATCATATACAAATTGTTCATATTTTGTCGGTAAAGGCGGGTTTAAATTGACACTAATTAAATCATACATAAATCCATCTAAATCATGGAAATAAAATGTTTTTCTATTAATATTATTTGTTGCTCTCTTTTTTTCTACAGTATAAGCATTTCTTGAGTTCCTGGTCGGAAAACGTCCATTGATTCCAATAGTCAGTTCACCATTTTCAACAGGATACCACTTAAACTCAACATCAAGATCGGCATTGGTATTTTGATCCCACATGACACCGCGTTTGAACTGCTTGGTTTGCCAGCCTGCATTAATAGACACTTTTGGAATGAAGGGACTGCGCTCCTGTCCCAGCGATCCCAACACTTCGCCTTTCTGCTCTTTCACTTCAATGGGATTCGCCTTCGGCGCATCCTGCGCGAACAATCCGGAGGACAGCATGGCGGCACATGCCATCCATGTTCCAATTGACTTGAACATCTTCATCTTTCTTTTGCTCCTTGATTTGATTTTTTATACTTGAATATCAACAAAACGATTGTGAAAAAAACAATGGCGCCGTCCGCCGCCGATTTCACATTGCCAAAATACCTGCAAGTGAAAACGACAGCGGACGGCGCCATGGGACGCGTCCGTAGGAATGCTAGTGTGAGCGAAAGAAGTAAGGTCGCAGTTTACAGGTATCCGCCAAGTGAAATAGATGTTGGATATTCTCCAACTATGTAGTGCA
>JAEEGL013684498.1_pt1 | contig 21529 bp, 11 predicted proteins | sample 9134231 | NCBI WGS metagenome assembly JAEEGL01 (sample SAMN16246548, study PRJNA631951) | gut metagenome | biome: gut microbiome; feature: rumen; material: fiber-attached | host: Bos | place: Iran: Karaj | collected 2018-10
AATATATCATAAAGTTTTAAGATATTTAAAATATACTTCTGTTATTAATAGTAAAGATAATAATTTATTAATGAATTCTCTTCCTAAATATTATAAATGTGCTTTATTATATGAAATTCATGGTGAAAGTTTAAATAATATTAATATCTTTAAAGGACAATCAAATGAATTTAAATTTCAATCAGTTTTATTTTTAAAAGAGTTAAATTTAATTAAAGGAGAATTTTTAATTCAATCAGGTGATATAGTAGAAGAATTTTATATGGTTAAAAAAGGTGTTCTTCAAATTCAAAAAGAAACAAATTATATTAAAATTAAAATATTAAAAATAAGAGAAAAAGAACATTTTGGTGAAATTTATATGACTTCTGGTATTCCAATGCCTTTTGATATTACTGGTTATTCTAAATTTTGTGAATTGTTTTATTTTAAAAAAAGTGATTTTATTACTTTATATGAAGACTTTCCTAAAGAAATTGAAAAAATATTAAATTTATCTTGGAAAAATACTATTAGAATTGAAATGAGAGCAAAAATGTTATTTGAAAAAGCAGAAAATGAAAATTATCATAATTTATCTTTAACTGCTTCGAATAATGAGAAGAAAAATATTAAAAATAAAGATAAATATTATAATAATAAATTAACTGTTATTCATGAAGAATGTATTTCTTCTAATTTTAATAATACTTTAAAAAATGAAGAAGAAGAAAATTCTTTTAAAAGAACACATAATCATTTAACTAATAAAAATTTGGTTAAAGTTAAATCAAAGGAAAGAAATAATTTAAATTTAGATAATTCAAATGAGAACATTAAAAATAATAATTTAAATGAAGTTAAAAATAATACTTCTTTAAATAAAAATAAATTGAAAACAAACAATAAAGATAAAATTTTAAAAACTACAATTCAATTAAAAAGTAAATTATCAGATCATTTAAAAATTAAGAATATAAGAAGAGCTTCAACTCCTTTAAATTTTAAATCTTTTAATATAAAAAAAAAAAATCCAGATAAAAAATATAATAAATTCTTTAATTCAATGAAAAAAACTTCTATTTTTCATTTACCTTTAATTAATTTTTCAAATGGAAATGAAACTTTATCTGATTCAGAAATAAAAAATAAAAAACAATTCAATAAACAAAAATCAATAAGTAAAACAATAAAACCAAAATTAAGTAAAAAACAAATAAATAATTATAATGTCAATTTAAATTTAAATATTGAAAATAATTATAACTCAAATAATTTAGAAAAAAGTAATAGTGTACATAAAAAGAGAGATACTATGAATTTAATTTTAAAAAATTTAAAAGGTTTATCCGAAAATTTAAAAAATCCTACTAGTTTCTTTAGGAATTATGAAAATAATCATGTCTCTGCTTTTATGAGTTCTAAAAATGAAATTAATTTAAAAAATAATTCTATTATTTCAAAGGTTAATAAAAACTTAATTGATAATATGAATATTCATATTGATAAAATTGATAAAATTTATGAAAAAATCATCACATCTTTACTTGAAAAATATATGAAAACCCAAAAAAAATAAATTAATTAATATATAAATATATAAATAAATATTTTTTTTATAAATATATAATAAATAAAAATCCCACCAAAAAAAAAATTTCCAAAAAAAAACCCAAAAAATTCAAAAATAATCTACCCAAAAAAAATAAAAAAAAAATGAAAATTAAGAATAATAAAAATTTGAGGAAAATAATTATTAATTTTTTTATTTAATTTGAAATTATATCAAATATATGCTATATTAATAAGTTAAAAGTTATATAAATTGAACTTCTTAAATGAAAGAATATCATATTCCTGCAAAATCAATATATCAAAGTAAAATAGAAAATTTATTTCTTTGATTGAATATTTTATTATTATTTTATTATTTATTTATTTTATTTTGTAAAACACATACTCTTTATTTTTTAAAATAAATTTTGTAGTATGATCATTTAAATCTTTATATAAAGGAAAATATTGCTTTCAAAATAATTTTTTTTATTAATGAATTATATTAATAGGTAACAGAGCTCAAAATCTTTTTTGAGTTTTTTTGATTATAGTATGGAGTACAAAATTTAGACATTTTTTTACTGAAAAAAATTCAATATTTTAAATTCAAATTACTTCCAGATAATTTCCTATTATAATTAGAAGAGATTTTAAGAATTAAATCTTTATTTTTTAAAGAGGAAAACTTTATAATTTATTTATATCCATTATTTCAATTTATATTATTTTATTCATTTTGTTATTTTTGTATTTAATTTTTCAAATGATATTTTATTTTTTATATGATGTTTATATGAATGATATATGTTAAACTCTTTTTAATTTTAAATAATGAAGATTATATTAAGTATAAAAATGATTAAAGCTTAAATATATATAATAATACTCAAGGATTTATCAATCTAATTTATGGTTTAATGAATATAATTCTTATTATATGTTTTCAACTCATGAATATAAAAGAAATATTTCATCCATGTTATTTTTCAATTCTTTGATGAATTAGAATTTACTTATAAAAATAAAATCAATCTGGATAAAAACTTTTTGTTTTGTATTTTTTAATTTAATATTTTGGGCTATTATGCAAATTTTCAATTTAAATTTATTTTATATTCCAATATTAATGAAATTTTCCATTTACTTCTAGAGATTTTTTACAAATTTTTCCAATAAATTACATTATATAAATTTCCATCATTTAAAATATATGTAACAAATAGATGAAGAACAATATTAAATAAATCAAAAAAAAAATAAAAGTTTCCAAAAATTATTTTTTAATTTAAACTAAATTAAAAAAATTTTAATAAAATTTTTTTTCTTAATGGATACTCCCTTAGCAAAACTTTACATAGACCGTGACTACATATTATCAGAAGAAGAATTAATATTTAAAGATAACATTCCCTATTCTAAATTATTAAAAAATAAAAGAAGTGATATTCTTCCTTTTAATAATATTGGAGGAATAATACCATATGAAAAAGAAGAAAATTATATAACTTCCTTAGATAGATTTAATGAAGAAATAACAAAGAGAAATTTAGATAAAGAAACTCAAGAAAAATTTTATAAAGGAATTCAAAAATATAATAGAGAAGAAATTTATTATTTAAGAAGACAAAATAAAATGGATCATATTAAAAAAATTGATTTAGCTCTTAATTTTAAAATGCAACCTACTAATTATCATGATGATTATGAATTTACTGAAGAAAAAAATTACGCTACTAATCATCCTGATGATGTTAATCATAGAAAAAAAAATGAAATTAAAACTTATGAAGAAAGTAAAATGAAAGCTTTATGTATCATAAGAAGTGATGAGAAAAAAAAATAAATTTTTTAAATATATTTTTTTTTTAATTTAATTTTTTAAATATTTTTTTTGGTTTTTAATTATTTATTTATTATTTTATATATGTTGAAAATTAATTTTTAGATATATTAAAATGAAAAAGACTATTATTATTTCTTTTATTTTTAATGTTTTTTTTTCATCTTAGTTTTGGTTAGTTTAAATTACATTGAAAGATAAAAAAGATTAGGAAAATAAAGTAGAAAAAGTAACCCAAAGAATAAATTCTCTTAAAGATACTAATAATGTTATTTAAAAAAATTCAATAAACTAATAATAATTTAAATCAAATTATAAATTCTGTTGAAGAAGAATATATGTAAATATAGAATAAATGTTTTTTTAATAAGAATTTTATTTATTTTTTTATTTAAAAAAATTAAATAATCAATTAAAAAAGTTAATTAAATTTTATTTTATTAAAAGGAATTTTTTTTTAATAGAAAATTCTTTGTTATTTATTTAATATAATATAAATAAATGAATTTTAAATTGTCTTCAAAAAGAAATTGTGTTTTTAAATTAGATGATTTTAAAAACTCTATAAATAAAAAAAAAGAAGACAAAAAGATTCCTTTATTAGGATTATCATATCAAGTTCCTTTTCAAAATGAATATTTAAGAAATAATAATTCTTTAATAAATTCATATAAAGAAAGCAAAGAACAATTAAATTTTAATATTTTTGAAAATACTTTTTTTCAAAAAAATTTAAATTTAAGTTCTTTTAAAAAAGAAGATATAAAAAATCCTTTTAGAAAAATATTAGAAGAAAAATTAAAAAAAAGTGAATTCAACGAAAAAAGAAAAAGAAAAAAATTAAAATTGAAAATAGAAGAACAAAAAAATAATAGTTTATCAAGAAATAAAACAAATATAAATTACACCGATAATAAAATAAGCACAAATTCAAATAATCTTAATTATGATTTTAATGAAATTTATAAGTCTTTAAATCAAAAACATTTATTAAGAAAAAAAATAATATATTGTGATAATCTCAAAGATATAAATTTAATTGATTTAAAAATGAATGAAAATTACATAAATATTTCTTCAGAAAAAGAAGAAGAAGAAACCATTTTTATTATTCATAGTATAAAAAACAAAAAAAATTTGTAAATATTGTTCATTTACTCTCAATGTAATTTTATAATTACTTTTATTATTTATTATATAATAAAAAAACAAGAGTATTAAAACATTATTAATTTAAATTTTTATAAAATTAATTTTTTTTTTCAAATAAAATTAAATTAGTTTTTAAATATGGTATATATAGGTAAAATTAATTCAAATTTAGTTTTTTTATTTTAAAATAAATCTAATTTTTTTTTTTTGAATATCTACAATTATTTTTAATAAATAATTAAATTATTTGATTTTTTTTTTTTTTAATTTGAAAGAGGAGCAGCTGGTAAATTTATACCATCATTTATTTGGTCTTCTTCTAATATATCTTTCTCCTCTTCTTCAATAATATTATTATTATTATTATTAATATTATTATTATTATTATTTTCTTGGCTTTGATTGAGCAAATAATTCATACCATAATTATTAAAATTAATATCATTCATCATGGAATTATTATAATTTATATTATTATTTACATAATTCATAAAAATATTATTATTATTTAATTCATTTATTCCATAATTATAATTATTTATATTATGATTCAAATCATTTATTTGGTAATAGTTATTATTATTATTATTATTATTTAAATCATTTATATTTAATTTATTACTATCATTATTTACATTATCAGCATTATTTAATTTATTTATATCAAAATTATTAATATTTATATTACAATTATTTAAATCATTATCTTTATTATTATTATCATCAAATAATTCTTTTAATTCATTATTTGAATTATTTATTTTTTCTTTATTATTATTTTTTTTCTTAAATTTTTCAACATTAATAGGACAAAATCTCTTATCAATTTTTTTCCCATTTAAAGCTTTAATCGCATTTTCGGTTTCGTTTTTATTACTCATAAAAACATAACCATAAACACAAATAATAGTTTTATCATTAATATTTTTTTTAGTTTTCCTTAAACAAGAATATAAAACTTTTCCAAATTTTAAAAATAATTTTTTTAAATGATTATCAGTATAATAAGGAGGAAGAAAAGAAACATAAATTTCATTTTCATAATTTGATTCTTGTAAATTTTTTAAATTTTTCATTTCTTTTTCTCTCATTTCTTCTTTTGGAATTAATTTATTAATTATTAAAAATTTGTTATCTTCTTTTAAACAAAAATTATCGTTATTAATAAAATCTAAATAAATTTCTTTTATATTTTCAATAGGTTTATTAAATAAATTATTCTGTAAAATATAACAAGCAAATTTAAAACAATTTTCACCAGAACAAATGTTATTTTCTTTTAAAAACACAACACACTTTTTTAATTTTATATTAAAAACATTTTTCGGTTGATTATTTTTATCAATAATATCAATTTGATAAAAAGGAATTTCATAAATTAATTTAAAATAATTAAAATCATCTTCTTTACCATAATAACTTCCAAAAGAAATTTTAGAAATTTTATTTTTATCAACTCTTAATTCAGAAAAAATAATATTAGTAATATTAAACTGTTTAAAATATTGAATAAGTTCTTTTAAACTCCATTGAAGAGGAATATTACAAATTCTAATTGAAATAGGATTTAAAGAAGAATAATTAATTTCTTTTATATTATTTGGATTATAAGCATAATTAATATTTTTATTTATATCACTATTCATTTTTTTATTTAAATCAAAAAGAGAAATTTCTATTTTTTGATTTCCTAATTTAAATCCATTATAATTGTTTAATATATATAAAGCATCTTCTTTAGAAAAAAACTGAATCCATCCATGACCATTACTTTCTCCATTTTCATTTTCTGCTAATTTAAAATCTTCTATTTGTTTTATGTTATTAAAAAAAACATAAAGATCTTTTGGTGTTATTGATTTATCTATTTTACCTATAAAGATTTCTCTCTCTGGTTCATTCTTCTTTTTATTATTTAAAAATGAGATATATACTGTTTTTTTACCTATAAATTTTGTTAAGTGAAAATTAAAACGAAAATTTAATGCTTTTTGATGTGTGTCAAATGTTATTGCACATGTGTGTTTTAATTGGTTAAATTTTATTTTTGAATAAGTATAATTATATTTTTTTAATACATCTTCTATCATTTCTTTTGTAATAAATTTACTGAAATTAGTAAAGATAAGAGTTGAATTCGACATATTTATAGTTTATAAATAAAAAGTTAAGATAATTATATTATATTTTATACAATAAAAATATATTACAATTTATTTGTAGAATATATAAAAATCAAAAAAAAAATATTTTAAAATCATTAAATGATGTGTTAAAGAATAAAAAAAATTCTATATTATTTAAATATAATAAAGGCTTCCTTTAATTTTATCTTGAATATATTGACTTTTAATTTTTCCAAAAAATAAATTAGAAACTTCATTAAATGTCAAAGGAGAAGGTTATTTAACAGGTCAATTCCATAATAATAAGTTAAATAATAAGTAATATTTTCCATAATCATAGGCATTTAAATATTATCAAATATATAAATATAATGAACTGAGATACAGTTCAAGATTTTACATATTGTTTTGTAAATAAAATTCATAATATTGCTTATTTGTTACTTATGAATCACAATTCTTGAAGGAGGATTATTTAAATTTTTTATATTGTAATCTCAAAAAATTTAATTCTATTTTTTTTATTCACTAACATAAAAGTTATTTTGGGATTTATTCTTTTTCTTTTAATATTTTACTTTCAAAAGAAAATAAATTAATATTCCTTTTTTTAATATTTTTTTATTTGCTTTTAATTTCCTCCTAAAAGATATATTATTGTATAATAAGGATATTATATTAAATATTTTTTTAAAGTATTCTATTAATTTCATGATCATTTGACTTATATCATTTATATCACATTATTTATAATATACATAATTTTTGAGAATAGGATGATGTTATTATAATTCATATTTTTTTAATTATTGTTTTTTAATTTGACATTCCTACAATCATAGTATGAATTGTTTTTTATTATTAATATTATAAGTTGAAACTCCTATTTTTGTTTCCATAGTTTTAATACGTTGAACCAATATGATAATTTTTTATTTTTTTGCATTTATCCAATAAAAACATTGATAAAAAATACCAATTTGACATGATAAATATGATTTTATTGAGGAATAAAATTTTTATTATATTTATCTAATTTAATTAAAGATAATTATCCATTTTGATTAATATTATTATTATTATTTGTATTATTATTATTATTTAAATTATTAGCAAATACAATATTTGTTAATCATAAAATTCTTCCTTCAAATATTTGATAATCTCCAAATTCTAAACGAAACATTTATCTTATTTCAATAATAGATTCTAATTGAATTTTTCATCATTTTTTTTAAAGTATTTATATTATTTATTAATTAATAATTCATTTATTTTTCTTATTTTTCCTATTCTCTAAAAAGGATTCTAGTTTTTAGTTTTTCTCATGAATATATTATTATCATCTATTCCAAATAAATAAGCTAATTCTGGAATATCTTTTTTTTTCACTATTAAAATTTTTGATTAATAAATGTTGTTTTTTTATATTAATATTCATAGAATATTTTTCTTTAAATGTTGATTTTTATTTTTTTTATTTATTTCTTTTTCTTTTTTCTGTCATTAAAACACTTTTATTTCTAAAACTTCTGAATTTTAATCTGATAAGTTAAAAAGAAAAATAATAAAAATATGTTAAAAAAATATTACTCAAAAAAAACGTTTTTTATTTTAAAGATTATTAAACATAAATATATACACTTATTTATTTTTGAATATACTAATTTTTATTTTACCATAAAATATTTCAATCCTAAATTGTTTTTGGTTTCTGAATAGAATTAAAGTTTTTTATTTTTTTATATTCTATTTACAAAGATTTTAAATTTTATTTCAAAAAATAGGTTTTATGTAAAAAAATTATTATTTAATTTAAAATTTTAATAATATAATTACTATAATTTCATAATTATATATAAGAAAAAAACACATATTTTATTAAAATATACAATAAATAAATGATTAAGTTACTAAAACATATTTTTTTCTTTTCCGAATTATTTTATTATTATACTTATATATTTCAATTAAAAATTTTTTATCTAAAAATTGTGTATAATTTCGAATTTTATGAACACTTTTATTTTCTTTAAATAACCATTCATCATCAACAAATTCATTAATATTAGAAATTTGATTAACTTCAATATTTATCAATTTCTTCATTAATAAACTTAAATCTTTTTCTATAATATTATCTTTAACAGCCTCATCAATTTTATTTATTCCATTTTTAGTATCTTGAACACAAATTTTATAATCCATTGTTTTTTTATGTTCTTTTGGAAATAAATGCTTCTTAAATACCATATAATAAATAATTATTCCAAAAGCAAAATAATCAATTTTAAAAGAATTTTGGTAAGAAATTATTCTTTCTTTCTCATAATAAATTGGAGCTTGATAATTCCATGTTGATCTATGAAAATTTATTGTAGAATGTTTACTATTTATTTGTTTAGTTAAAGAAAAATCAGATAATTTTATAAGGAAATCATCACATAATAAAAAATTTTCTAATTTAATATCAAAATGTACAATATTAGATATAAATAATAATTGAAATATTTTTATTATTTGTACTATAAAAAATATAATTAAAAAAGTATTTGGATTTGAAATCCAAAAATATTTATTATAAATAGATAATCGAAGCAAATTTTTATTATATAAATAATTTAAAAAATAGCCTAAATTATCAAAAACAGCATATTCCATATTAATAGAATAAAGATTATATTCTTTTAAAGGATCTTGTCTAATTGAATTAGTATATATTATATTAAATCCTTTAAATGATTTAGCTAAAAAACATTCTTCACTTGTTATTTTATTTTTAACTTTATTATCTTTTTCTACAATCATTATTTTAATTGCAATTTTTGAATTATTTTTTAATGAAGCTAAATATACAGATCCATAACCTCCTTCTCCTATTTTTTGTTTTATTTTACATTCATATTTTTTTTCTAATATTTTTTTTATATCTTCAAATAATAATATTAACGTGTTTTTTTCCATTTATATATTGAAATAAAATAAAAAACATTTGAAATTTAATTATTAGTAAGTGAAAAAAATTTTTTTTTGAAGAATGTAATTCTAATATTAGAAAATGTTTAATTTTTGGAAAAATTCTGTTATTTTATTTAGCATTCGGAAAAGACTCTTTTTATAGCATATAATTGTTCGAATAATCATAAAGGAAAAATTCAAAAAAATTAAATTTAAATATTAATTAAATGCGTTTTATATTGTCTTTCTTCTTTTTCCTGTTTTTGTTCATATAAAAAAAACTTTTTTTATGTTAAATATAATTCTTTAAAAAATTTAGAAAATATCATTCTAATAAAAATCATATTAAAATAAAAGATTTTGATTCAACTTGTTAAGAACATAATTTATTTTATAATAAATATCGTTTTAATCGTAAAGATAATATTGTGAAAATATTATGAATATATAAAACATAATATAGTTAAATTAAGTGATTATAATATTAATGAAAAAGAGTATAAAAATATAATAGTTAAACTTGTTGGTTTAAAATATAGTTTAATTAAATTGAAGATATAAAAAAAAAATAATTAAAATTTAGAAAATATGAAACAAATTATTTTACTATAAATTCAGAATTTAATGAAATATTATTTATTTATGAAAATGAAAAAAAGAAAAGTAATTTAAATTATGAAATAATTCAGAATTTAAAAGAAATTGAATTTGAATTAAATAAAAATGTTTTGTTTAATAAATAATGAATTATTAATTAAAATGTAAGAATTTTATAATTGTAGTATGTATAATTATTATAATTTTCTTAATAAAAATATATCTTTTGAATTATCATTTTTATTAATTTTCAAAAAAGTGAAATTAAAAATATGTCGGAAAAAAAGGAGGAATTAATTTTAACATTGAAAAAGATGATTCAAAAAAATATCGTTTTAACTCCTTCTAAAAAAAAAAAAGAAAAAAAAATTTAATTTATCAAATAATGAAAAATTAATAAATTATAATGAAATAAGTTCTATTATAGATAACAAAAATAAAAACATTTAAGATAAAAGAATAAAAATAAAATCATTTAAACAAAATTTAACTTTTTACAATATTAACCATAAATAAACAAAATTAATTTTTAAATAATGTGTTAAAAAAAAAACATAAAAAAATGGAAAAAGGAATAAAAGAAATTTTTACAAGAACATCAATTCGTAACTTCAAAGAAACTGAAATATCAAAATCAGACATAGAATTATTATTAAAATCAGCAATGCAAGCTCCGTCAGCAGGAAATCAACAAGGATGGGAATTTATAATAGTAGATGAGAAAGAAACCTTAGAAAAATTAAGTAAAGTAAGTCCATATTCCTCACCTGCAAAAAAAGCTCCAATATGTATTGTTATATTAGGAAATATTCAAAAAATGAAATATCCTGAAAATGTTGATATGGATTTATCTGCTGCTGCTATGAATATCCTTTTACAAGCTAAAGCTATTGGATTAGGTGGTGTCTGGTTAGGCGTTGCTCCTTTGGAAGATAGAATGAATATGGTCAAACAAATTTTTACACTCCCTGATCATTTAAGACCTTTTGCTATTTTACCTATTGGTGTTCCTCTTAAGGAAAATGAAAGTAAGTTAAGATATGATGAAAGTAAAGTTCATTGGAATAAGTATTAAATATGATTTTTTTATTTATTTTAATTACAGATTTCTTTATTTGAGTTTTTAACAATGTTTATTTTTATTTATTTAAATTACATAAAAAAACAAAAATTTAAAAAATGGAAAAAGCTGATTCTTCAAAAGATAAAAAAAATAAAAAATCTAAATATGAAGAATACCTTTCAAAAGTACCACAATCAACAATAGAAGAATGGTCTTCAATTCAAAATTCATTAAAATCTAAATTAATTCTTTCAGATTTACACGATTGGAGTGTAAGTTCATTATCATTAATAGGAGGAATGGATATATCATGTAGTAAGAAGGATCCTTCATATGCAGTAACAGCATTAACAATATGTGATTCATCTTTAAAATGTATATATGAAAAATATTCTTTAGTAAAAATGACAGAACCATATGTTCCTGGATTTTTAGCTTTTCGAGAAGTAAATCACTTAAAAAATCTTTTAGATGATTTAAAAAAAAATTATCCTGAAAAATTTCCAGAAGTAATTTTATGTGATGGAAATGGAATTCTTCACTCAAAGAGATTTGGTATAGCATGTCATTTAGGAGTTCTTGAAGATATACCAACAATAGGATGTTCTAAAACAGTTTTTGCAACTGAAGGAATAACAGAAAAGAATGTTAAAAAATTATCAAGAGAAAATTTAAAAGTTAAAGGTGATTATATTCCTTTATATGGAAATAATAATGATATTTTAGCATATGCACTTAAAAGTACTGAAGAAACTATTAATCCTATTATTGTTAGTATTGGACATAGAGTATCAGAAAATACTGCTTTGGAAATTGTAAAGAAATGTACTCTTTATAGAGTTCCTGAACCTATTAGGTTAGCTGATAAAATTAGCAGGAGATTAGTAAAAATTTATGAAAATAATGAATTTAAAGAATTTGATGTTGAAAAATATGTTGAAGAGCATAGGAGTGAATTACATTCTGCTATTGATAATTAATTCTGAGATTGTTTTGAAATTTTTATTATTTATTAATATGATATTATTGAATGAATTTTTTTATTTTTTTTTTTTTTTGTTTAAAATTATTTATGATAAATAACATATGTTTATTTTTTATCTTTAGTTTATTTCTTTTTTTTATTATTTTTATTTATGTTGATTATTGAATTATAATCTAATAATATAAATTATTAAAAAATAAAATGTTTACTTTTATTGTATTGATTATAATAAAATTATGTTTTGTATCAAACCATGTTTTTAAAACAATCACTAGTTATGAATATCAAATAATAAATACAACAGAAGATTACTTCTATTACCCAGAAAAAAATATTTCAATTGAATTAAGTATTTTCAATGAAGATCAATTTTGTTCCTATCATTTTGAGCTTGAACAATATTTGTCTGAATCAAGAATATATTATGATTATTATAATGATAGATATATAGGTTATGAAAGTAAATTATCAGATGGATATTATTCTAATTTGATTTCTAAACAAGGAGATTACTTTGTCTTTCGTAATAAACAAGAAAAAAAATGTATGTTTTATGATAATGTTTATATTTCTTTAAGACCTTATTCAATAAAAAAAATATATGAACCAGGACAATTTTATATAATTGACTTTAAAAAAGGATATTATAATCTAAAAATTTATCATAATGGTCAATATCCTAATGATCGTATAACATTTCATTCAAATATAATAGGATTAAATATTACTACAAAATATTATGAATATTGTTTATCAGAAAAAACACCATGTTCTTTCAGACAATCAGAATTTAATCTTCGAAACTCTATTTTAAAAAATCAAATAGAAGGGAAACTATATTTTTATATTTGGGAAGAATATAGCAGTAAATATCTAAGTACATATTCATTAATCAAAATATTCTTCATAGATCATTATGATGAAACTTATCAATTAACAAATTATAATTCTAATAATAAAGATTTGGAAGAACAAGCAGTTTATTTTCATTCAATTGGGGAAACAAAATTAAATGAACCAGTTGTGGACGCTTATTCTACTGCATTATATAATTATAAATCAGGATTAAATGAAGAATATTATATTTATTTCTTTAATCCAATTCCAAAATATGGTTTTTTGTATTTAAATATAAATAATACTAAAACCTATGAAAAGAAAGGAATAACTGGAATTATTGAAGCCTCTGCAATTCCACCAACTAAGAATCTTACTTATCCAAAATATTTTAATTTTTCTTTAAATTATTATTATGCTTATATTGTTAGAATTACTTTTGAAAATTTAGATACAATTGATAAGAATTTATTTTTAAAATTTGCAGATAGTGCTGAATGTGCTATTGGTAAAGTTTTTGAAAATAATAAATTGAATAATTTTCAGAAATGTCAAAATATTTCTATTAATTCTTCTTTATCTAACAAAAATTTAACTGTTATTTTTATTAATGATAGTGTTTCAATTCATACAATTAAAGATATTCCCTTTTATAAATTAAATCAATATGAATTATTTTATTTTAACTTTGAGAATAAACATAAAGAAATTTCTTTTCAATATGAATTAACAAATTTATCAAAAGAATTTAAACAAATATATATTACATTTATAAATCCTAATCCATTATATTCTTATTTAATTCAAGAAGGAGAAATTTCATTTGATCCTAATATAAATGAATATATTTATAATAAAAGTGGAAATATATCAGAATCAATAGTATATTACACTGAAACTTCACCAAAAAAAATAAGTATTGTCATTACTTGTTTAGATGATTCAAAATGTGATTATTCAGATTATATTTCAATAAGAGAAAGTAATATTATTATTGAAGGAAGTGAACCAATTATTTTTGATCAATTTAAAAGTTTATCTTATGTAGTTTTTCAATTTAATTTAAATAAACTTAAAAATTATACAATTGAAACAAATACAGAAAAAGGAGGATATATACAAACACTTAAAACTAATTTAAATTCAAAGGATAAGATTAATGAATGTCAAGATAATTATTGTAAATTTAATCAATTATCAAATTCAAAGTATTATCTTATTATAATTAATAAAGATTTTGATAATAAAGATATATCTAAAAAAATGGAACTTTTAATATCTGATGAAAATAATTCGCAATATATTCAAGATAATTTTACAATGAAATATTTTATTAAAGATTTTTCATATATTTTAGAATTAAAATCAGAAGATTTTCAGAAATTTAAAGAAAATGAAGAATTAGGAATTGTTTTAAAAACTAAAATTAATTTTTATGATAAATATTCAATATCAATAACTTCAAATCCTTCAATTGAATTATATGAAGATACAAAAAATATAATAAATGAATATGAATATCATTATTATTATTTAGAAATATCAAATATAAATTCATTATCTTTTACAATAAAAGGTTCTGTAAATTATGATGATCCTTTAGAATTAGAATTTGCTTATATTAAACCTCCAATTAAAATAAATACGGCAGAACAACATCATTATAATTCTATTGAAGGAATTCCTTTATTTTTTAAAATAACAAAAACAAAAGATAACGAAAATTATATGTTTGCTTTTTCAGAATTAGCTTTATATAGTTTAAATGGGAAAATGATGTCAGGAGGGAAATTAAAGATGAAAAAAATAGAAAAAAATTATTATTTTTTATCTAATTTTTCTTCAGAAGAGATATTATTTAAATTTAATAATTCAAATCCATTAATTTCATATTTTCCAATTAAAAACAATAGTATAATACATTATTTTAATAAAAGACCATTAAGACAAGAATTAAAATATAAAATTTATGGAGGAGAAACTCATTATTTTATTGGATTATATAATGAATCTCAAGAAGATATTTTATTAATGATAAATTGTAATCATACAATAAAAAGAGTTTATGGATTAAATCATAAAAAATCTCTTTTTGATTATCATAATATTTCTGATGAAAAATCTTATATTTTTCTTAATAATTCATTCATTGATGTTTATGAAATTTATAGTAACGGCAAAACTAATGTAATTTTAAATTTTTCAGCTCCTTATCAAAGAAATTATGTTTTAATTACTATTCTTATTATTTTTATTTCTATTTTAATTATTGGACCTCCTATTGGTATTATGTTAGTTATTAAAATTAAAAAAGATAAAGGGCAAACGTTATTATATTAAATAATTATTTTTTAATTATTTCAAAAGATTTTTAAATTTTTTATATGTTTGAATGTATTTTAATTAAAAAATTTAATATAATATTTATGTTCTATGTTTTAAATATTTAATTTGGTTTTTTTTAATTTTTTTTTGGGAAATTTTTTAATTTGTTTTTTTATTATATTTCATTTTTATTTATTTATTTATTTTGATTTTATATAATTATTCTTTTATTAAGGAGGGAAAGAAATTAAATGAATTATTTTAAAAGTTTAAATAAATAATTTAAAAATTTAAAAAATTTGAAAAAATAAAATTGAATGAATGATTCAGACTTATCATTTAATAATATACACTACAATGACTTGAAAATAAAATATAAAGAATTAGAAAAAGACATTCGTAAACTAAGAATAGAAAATACAAAAAAAGAAAAAGAAAATGAAAAATTAAGAGAAGAATTAAATATATATAGAAAGAGTTCAAATGATTCTTCAACAAATTATTTTTGGTCAAATGAATTTATAGAAAGATGGAAAAAATTAGTTGAAAATACAATGATGGAAAGTTTTGATAATATATTTTATAAAAATATTTTATTCGTCAGAGTTATTAATATTATTGTAAGAATTGTTTATGATTATGCTGATGAAAAAATAAAAGAAAAAATAAAAGAAATTTTAATTTGTTTTGGTTATGAAATAAAAAATGAAAATGAGATTAAAATTTTTTTCCATAAATTTAAAACAATTATTTTTCAAGATTATTTTAAAACAATAATAAAATTCTCAGAGGAAATATTTAATAAAATATTATTAAATATTAATAATCAAATTAACAATTTAAAAGGACAATTTTTTACAGAGGAAGAAATAAAAGAAATAGAAAAAGATTTAAATTCTAATAATATAAAACCTTTTATAAAAGAATTATTTATATTATCATTATATATGTTAATTCATGAACCTCAATTAACAATTTCAACTTCTTTAGATTTAAGATATTGTTATTTTTCCAAAAGAGAAATAGTCTTAGATGGTTTTGGAAAAGAAAATTCAGTTTGTTTAATAATATTAACACCTCCTTTATTGAAATTAAATATTTTTTTCCAAAAATTATTTCCTATTGTTTTTATATGTGATAATCCTACTGAAAATATGATTAAACAATGTGAAGAAAGGAAAATATTAAATCAGTTATTTGATAATCAAAAAAAAATTGATAAGTATTCTCCTAATAATAATAATAGTGAAAATAAACAGAATATAAATTATATTAGTTCTAATAATACTACAATTAATACTACAATTTATACTTCTAATAGAAATTATAATTGTATTGAAAATCATAATATTAAAAAAATTTTAGTTAATAATAATTGTTATAAAACTCCAATTGATAATACTTTAAAAAAGAAAGAATATATTAGAAGTAAATCTTCAACAAAACAAAATCCTTATTTTTTCCAAAATCAAGATAAAATTATTCAAAAACAAATAGAAAAAAGTAAAAGAAATAATACAATAAGTGAAAATGATTTTAAATTTAATATAAATAAAAAAATTAATTCAATAAATGAAAAATTAGAGCAAAATTTATTTAATTCAAAAAATAAATTTTCTTTAAAAAATAATAAAAAAAGAGAGAAAAGTTCTAAAGAAGAAAAAAGACAAATAAATTCATCTCAGAAAATAAATAAAGAATTAAATTTAAATAAATCAAAATTTTTATTAAGTAAAATAGATAAATCAAGAAATAGTTCAACATATGATTTAGAAATAAATAACATATCAAATGAACAAATAATAGAAAATTATAATAAAAAATTAATAACAGAACAAAATAATAATAAAATACCTTTAATAAAAAATAAAATAAATTCAATTGATTCTTTCAGTGAATCAAGTCAAAATAATATAACTCCAATAAATACAACAATAACAGAAAATAATAAAATAATAACAAATATTAATTCAATTATAGGAAATAATCAAAATAAAATTAAAACAACAATAAGAAAAATAAATAATAGTACAAATATAATAAATAATAATAATTTTAATATTAATATTCAAAATTTTCATTTAAGAAAAACTGCTTCTACAAATTATGAACCTTCACATATATTTTTAGGAAAAAATTGTAATAATTTAATTAAGAATAATAATAATCAAAATTATAATAATTTAAAACATAAAAACAGTCATTCTCATATTGATAAAAATATAAATAAAAATTTTGAACAGATTTATGATAATGTTTCTTATAGAGATAGTAATAGAGATTTAATTAAAAATATTAGTTATTCTAATGAGAATTTAAATAATATTAGTCAAAATTCTATTATTTCAAATCATTCAAATAAAAAAAATAAAAATAAAGAAAAAAAAAATAAGAATATTACATTAAATAAAAATGAAATAAATCAAATATCAAGTAAAACAAATAAAGGAAATAATAATAAATTAAATTTGAATAATAATAATTTAAATAAAATATATGTTAATTCAAATAAAAAAAATGATTATTATAAAACTCAACCAATGAAAACAGAAAATACTTTAAAATTAGAAAATAATAAACTTTCAAGTAATAGAACTTCTAATTCAAATAATATAAAGAATCAATATTTTTTTACTAATGATCTTAAATCAATAGGTAAATTTTTTAAAAATGATATTCAAAAAAGAAATAAAGCTTTATTAGGAAGAAAAATTGAACAAGTTAATTATGATGTTATTCAATTTCCAAATAATAATAAAATTAATTCTCCTTCTGTTAAATGTGGAAGTAAAAATAAAATTTATAATAATCATTATTCAAACAATAAAATTGCTAATTTTGGGAATTTAAATAAAAAACATCATTCTTGTTCAATTAATCCTATTGAGAGAATAAAAAATAAAAAATAATAATTTTTTTTTATATTTTAATTAATAATTTTATTTATAAGTAAATAAATTATATTATATATTATATTTAAAAGTACTAGTTTATGAAATATAAAAAGAAAAATTCATGAAGGGAAATAATTGTAATTAAGTTAAATGTTTTTAAATTATTTTTTTTTAATAATTTATATGGAAAATGAAGGACAATATGTTACAAATAAGTTAACAATGAATAATAGGAGTAAAACTATTAATCCTGGTTTAAAATATTCTTCTGGACAATCGAAAAAAAATAATAATTTAAAGGATAAAAAAGAAGAAAAAAAAGATAAAAACAAAGAAAATAATATAAATGAAAATATAAAAGAAAATAAAAATATAAAAGAAAAAAAAGAGGAAAAAAAAAAAATAGAAGATTCAAATATAAAAATAAATAATATAACAAATAATAATAATAGTCATAATATATATGTAATAAATAATTATTTTGAAGATAAAAACAATACAAAAAATTCAATAAATAATATAAAAGTAGGATTATGGAAAGATGGAAAAAGATATGATAGAAACGGAATAGAAATTAAAAAAGGAGGAAAACAAAAATTAAGTTATATAGATATAATTGGAAAAGGAAGATTAGTTGATACTATTGCTATACAATCTTTTAAAGAATATAATTTTATTGAAGATGTTACTGATAATAGAAAAAATAATTGTTGCTTTATTTTTTGAAATATAAAAATATGTTTTTATCTCTTCAAACTCTTTTTTTTTCAATAATTTTCATTGGTTTTTGAAGTATATATATTTTAATATGTTATTTTTAAATTGTTTTTAGTTTATATAAGTATTAAATCGTAATTATAATATATATAAAATTTGAAAATTTTATTTGTATTCAATTAAAATATAAATGTTAAACTGTTAAAATTCTTATTTTTCTTAAATTATTAAATTATTAAAAAAAAAACAAATCACTTAAATTATATTAAATATTATTTCTTTATTTTAAAGTTTAATAATCTTTTAATTAAATAATTCAATTAATAATAAAATAAATGATTCTAAACAATAATTGATTATTATTATTTATCTCTATGCTAAAAAAACAAATAAATGTTTGATGAGAATAGTTTAAAAAAAACAAATATATTTCCTTTAATGTTACCATATAAAACAAGAACAAATCAACAAATATCTTCGTCATCAAATTTATATTCTTCATATGAAAAAAAAGTAGATCATAAATTTACAAGTCCAATAAGAAAATTCTTAAAAATTTCCTCATTATCATCAATAGATGATAATAAATTCAGAAAAATAAAATTATATTTAAACTTAAAAAAAAAATTTCAAAAAACAAATTCTCCACTTTTTAAATATTATAATTTTAGGAGAAATCAAAATTTAAATTTAACTAATTCATCAAAAAAAATTCATAGTTTTCAAAAAACAAATTTAAACTTTTATAATAGTTTAAGTCAAAATTTAAAACATAAATATTCTGAATTTTCTTTTGATAAAAATACTTTCTCTAGAAATAATTCTATTTTAGAATCCGATGATAAAAATACTATGATTAATAATAATAAATATGAAATTGATAATGAATTTATAGAAAAAATAAAAAGTCATAAATTAGATTTTGAGTTATTTAATTTAATTGGAAAAAAAAATAATTCATATAGATTAAGTAATAGTCTTGAAATAAATAAATATAAATTTTTTGAAAGTGAAAAAATGAAAAGATTGAATAAATTAATTAAAATTAAAAAAGAAAATTATAATCAATTAAACAATAATATAAATATAATAAAAAAAAATAAAGAAAAATTATTAAATATTACAAATCAAAATGATTCATATTTAAAGTATTTATCTAAATATTCTGAAAATCAATATAAAATAAATTCTTCATTATTAGAAAAAAGAAATATATTATTTAAAGAAGTAAAAAATTTAGAATTAATAATAAAAAACAAAAATAATAAATTTCAACATTTAAAAGATATGAGAAATTTTTTAATTAAAGTAAAAGAAAAAAGAAAAAATTTACCTTCTTTTTTTAATTTATTAGAAGAAGGTAATTTAAATATTGAAAATGAAAAAAAAGAAGAAATAGAAAAATATAAAATGTATTTAAATATTAAAATTCCTATTTTTGAAAAAGTAGAAGATTTAGAAAAAATTTTTATTAATTCTAAAAAACATTCTTTAAATAATTTATATAAAAATGAAAAAATTCAATTTGAAATTGAAGAGTTAAAAAGTGAATTAAAGAAATTAAAAAAAGAAAATGATATTCTTTTTGAAAATAAAATAAAATTATTTGAAGAATTAAAAAATAAATTACTTCATAAAAATAAAGAATTACAATTTGAATTAAATGAATTAATAAAAAAAAATGAAAGTTATAATAAAAGAAAAAATAAAAATTCTTTTAAAGAAAAAAAAAAAGATAATTTTAATAAAACACAAATAATAATAAATAAATATAATTCAATAATAAGAAATAATCCTTTATTTTATTCATTATTATTTCAAAAACTTATTCAAATAATAAAATATTTTTATTTTGAAAATACTATTTTATCTAAAGAATTAATAACAAAAGCAATTACTTTTCATTATATAAGTCTTAATGATATTTTGAATTATGATATTAATTCAATAACTCAAGAAAAAATTTATAATTATATTTTAATTTGTTTACAATTATATGAAAAAATTATTGTTACGATAATTAATAAAAATAATAATTATTTAAATTCCAATACTACTAAAGATGATATTATAAAATTAATAAAAAAAAGAAAAAATGAAATTAATATTCAAAATATTAAAGAAAAAAAAATTTTACTAGAAAAAAAAAATAAATTTAAAATTATTCAAGTTAAAGATAAATTAAATAAAGTTTTTCATCAACAAATGACTAGAGTTAGATCTCTTGATTTTGTTAGTTCCAAAAAAATTAAAAAACAAAAATCTATGAATAACTTCTTTAATAATAATAATTTAATTAGTCAATTTTTAGAAAATTAAAAATATAAAATTTTATTATATATTTAATTTAATATATTAAATAATTTAATTTATATTTCATTTATTATTTTTTAAAAATTATATATATTTTATAAATTATTTAACTATTTATATTAAAGAATATTAAAAAATTAATTATAGTGTTGGGGATTGGGGATTGGGGATTGGGGATTGGGGATT
>JAEEGL014132461.1_pt1 | contig 21529 bp, 20 predicted proteins | sample 9134231 | NCBI WGS metagenome assembly JAEEGL01 (sample SAMN16246548, study PRJNA631951) | gut metagenome | biome: gut microbiome; feature: rumen; material: fiber-attached | host: Bos | place: Iran: Karaj | collected 2018-10
CGAGGTCCCTGAGCCCGTCGAAGGGCCGACCAAGAATAACGGCGTTTCGACAGGCTCAACGACCTGCGTTCCCTGCCGTTTCTACCACATCAGTACCGACGAAGTCTATGGCGCCCTGGAGCTGACCGACCCCAACGGCATCATGCCGCCCTTCAGCACCAAGGCCAGCAGTGGTCAGCACCACCTCGCCTACGGCAGCAAGTTCTTCACCGAGGACTTGAAATACCAGCCACATAGCCCTTATAGCGCTGCCAAGGCTGCCAGCGACCATTTCGTGCGTGCTTTCCACGACACCTACGGGTTGCCCACGGTGGTGACCAACTGCTCCAACAACTATGGCCCGTATCAGTTCCCTGAAAAACTGATACCCTTGTTCATCAATAACATTCGTCATCGCAAGCCATTGCCTGTTTACGGCAAAGGCGAGAACGTCCGCGACTGGCTTTATGTGGAAGACCATGCCAGAGCGATTGATCTCATTTTCCACGAAGGCAAGATTGCTGAGACTTACAACATTGGAGGTTTCAACGAGTGGAAAAACATAGACCTGATTAAGGTGCTGATTAACACGGTTGATCGCCTGTTGGGTCGTCCCGAAGGTGCCGACATGGACCTGATCACCTACGTCACCGACCGTGCAGGTCACGACTTGCGCTACGCCATCGACTCGACCAAGCTTCAGAAAGAATTGGGCTGGGAGCCGAGCCTCCAGTTTGAGGAGGGTATCGAAAAGACCGTCCGTTGGTATTTGGACAATCAGGAGTGGATGGACAATGTGACGAGCGGGGATTATCAAAAGTATTATGAGGATATGTATAAGGGGAGATGAAATAATGCATTTTGATACCACTTTATTAGATGCGTTTATGGTTCAGGCCAAAGAATTTGACAACCTCAATATTTATTGCGATAACTCTTTAAAAGAGGTAACTATTAATGCATAATTCTAGAACAATAAACGGTATAGTATATAATATCAAATAAAAAACTTAACATAAATGATCAACGTTGGAATTATAGGATGTGGCTTCGTGGGTGGAGCCCTTAAAGATTGGCTAGAACACAACAATCCTGAATGCAAATTATTTATCAGTGATCCTCCGAAGGGATACAATGATGACTTGAGTAATATCGACATCGCATTTCTACAGATTCATGTCCCTACCGAAGAAGACGGTACACAGGATTTGAGACTGATGAAGGAGTTAATCAAAAACCTTCCTGATGTGCCGGTGTTCGTTCGTACCACCATTCTTCCAGGCACAAGTGAAATGCTTTCGCGCGAGACGGGACATAAGGTACACTACATGCCTGAGTTCCTTACCGAACGCACCCATATCGAGGACTTCAAGAAACAGACGATGGTATTCACTGGAGCCCACGATTTGCTTACCAAGATTTTTGTGGGCAAGAAGTTTACCGTCATGACGCCTTTGGAGGCCGAGCTGACCAAGTACATGCACAATGTGTTTGGTGCCTACAAGGTCACTTATTTCAACGCCTGTCGCGAATACTGCGAGCAGATGGGTGCCGACTGGCGTAAGGTGCATACCGGCATTCTACTTTCGGGCTATATCAATGACACGCATACCTACGTCCCGGGTCCTGATGGCAAGTTCGGCTATGGCGGCAAGTGCTTCCCCAAGGATGTGAATGCCTTTGCCAAGATGACTGAGGGCACACCACTTGGAACGCTATTGGAGCATCTCCATGAATTGAATGTGCATTTCCGTGGGGTGGAGGAGCATATATAATTGTTTTAAGAAACAAATCTTACGTAAATCAATCATAAATCAATTATAAATCAATAACCCGCGTCGCCCTAATCGGGCTCGCTCTACCTATTTCAAAATTATTCAACTTTATCGTTGAAAATAGATGTTTTTTGAATGATTTTTTGTATTTTTGCCGAAAAATGGATGTGTCATGATATCGATTGAAGAGGTTAAGGCATTTCTGGAGCAGTTTAACATCAAGGCATAGGTGTTCGGGATAATATTTAGGGATGATCGGCAAAAGAACAGAAAGGCTTTATTGGAGTTGGACATTACGCAAATGCAGCGTGAGTTGATCGTGAAAAGCCTCTTGCCGCAAGACTATGTGGAAGGTCCCGTCATCGATGTGCTAAACAAAGAAGGCGAGATGTGGGTTTTTGGCAAGGATGTTAAAGGGCGCGAAGTGTACATTAAGATTACATTGGGATACGAAAATGGCTAAACTATCTGTATATCGTTTCATATTGCTGAGCATCCGTTAGTGTATCCATTTAAATAGCATCAAGATGAAAGTGCCGAATAGTCCAATAACAGGGAAGCCCATGCGGGTGGTTTACGAACCCGATTCGGAAACATATCGGGGCGAGAAATATGATTTTATATACATCTCGTTCCGCGATGATGCCAAAGGAGAGAGTTATACCACAACGGAGAGCGATGGCATCTGGCTTAATCAGGTGACCAACCAGTATCGCGCCAAGCATGGTATCCCTTATACCGACGAAATCGTCGCCCTGCGCGAGCGTTATGGTTTGAGTGCCTCGAAGATGTCGGTCGTCCTTGGCTTTGGAGCCAACCAATACCGGCTTTATGAGATGGGAGAGGTGCCAAGCGAAAGCAACGGCAAGATGATTCGCTCTGCGATGAATCCCAAGGTGTTTCTCGATCTCGTCAAAAGCTCACGCCATCAGCTGGCCGACAGGGAATACGATAAGATTGTCGCTCGGATGGAAGAAGTCATTGCCCAAAGCGACGAATGGCACAGCGAGCGATGGACCGTAGACCGTTTGTTCCGTAGTGGACGTGGTGTGGCTAACGGCTTTGCACCGCTTTCGACGGCAAGGTTGAAGAACCTGTTGCTGTACATCCTTGGGAAGATGGGCGACACCTTCCAGACCAAGATGAACAAAGTGTTGTTCTACATCGACTTCTTGTCATACAGAGAACGCGGCATGGCCATTTCGGGTTTGGCATACAACGCCATCGACTTCGGCCCCGTACCGCAACGTTGGGACAGGGTGTACAGTGCCTTTGACGAGGTGGAGCAACAGCCCCAATTGGTTCACGACCAGGAATGTATCGCGCTGACGGCAATAGCCGTGGCTGACATGGGCGGTTTTACCTCGGAAGAGAAGGCCATCATTGATGAGGTTTGTGAGAAGATGAAAGGTCTATCGGCGCACGACATCTCTGACTTAAGTCATCGTGAGCCAGCATGGAAAAATCATCTCCATCAGCCTGAGACCATACCCTACAGCGAGGCTTTCAATTTGGTGGCGGTGTAGTATTGAGAAACGGTAGTTGCTGTCATGTTGTATATCAATACCGAAAAGATTCAACCTTTAAAGATTTCTTCCTACCCCATGCTTCTCAACCAAGCACTTCTTGATAAAATCTCTGCTGAGGCAAAGCAAAGTCCTAGGCTTCGCAAGAACTTCAATTTGCACGATAGCCTTGATGCTCCATCGCAGCGTCTCTTCAATTCTTTGCAACCAGGCACTCAAATGGAGATACATCGTCATCGCCACACATCAGAAACATGTCTTGTTGTTCGTGGCAGCGTTAGATACACCATTTATTCCGACGATGGGAGTGTAAAAGAGTCGTATGTCCTTAAAGCTGGTTCTGATAGTTTTGGCTTTAATGTCCCTGCTGGAGTTTGGCATACGATGGAACCATTGGAACCTGATACTGTGGTTTTTGGATGTAAAGATGGACCGTATGTACCTTTGAACGAATGCGATATCAAGTCTGAAAAGAATGGTTGATTTGTTTATCAAGATTTTAATGTATGACTAAAAGACAAGAAAGAGGAGACCAAATAATAGCATTTGCTGTAATGATACAGTCATTATTGCTTGTATTACAAACAGTAATGATAGGTTTCTTTCAGATGGATGCAGATTCTACTACCATTTATAGAGTTGTATTGACTGCCATCCCAATGATTGTTGCCATGGTGATTACTTTGGCTCGAAACCCAGTGCGTTTTATTGTTGGATATATTGTGTCCGTTGTATTGCTGCTTTTTACTATGGCAATCTTTCCAGACAACACTCCTTTTGTGATGAGTCAAGGGTTAAGGTTTTTGCTTCCCGTTGTTATTCCTAGCTTTTTGTGTTTGACGGTGGTGTATGATTTTGAGATTGTTGAACGGACTTTATATATTGTTTCATGGTTAACGTTTTTTTTAGTTTTGTTGTATATTTTTGGCTTTTTCTTAGGCATTGTTTCAATTACAACTTACAATATGGCCTTTTCTTTTGCTTGTCTGTTGCCGTTTGTCTCTTTTTATTCACACAGGAAAATTTATGATGGGATTGTATGTTTTATTTTGTTTGTATTAGTAATTGCTATTGGAGCAAGAGGAGCTGCTTTATGTATGGCAAGTTATGTAGTTTTTGATTTGTTTCAGCATAAGAGCAGATTGAGGTTTTTGTTAATAGTAATCATAGTCATGTTTATTGTTTCTTTGCCTTTGTTGAACGATTGGTTGTATTCCATTGGAATTTCATCCAGGTCATTAAACATGTTATTAAATGGTGATATTACATCAGATTCTGGTAGGGCAACGATTAGAAATTATTTTTTAAATGAGCTTATAGAACATCCTGTGTTGGGAGTAGGTCTGTTTGGCGATCGATTGCTTGAAGATGTAGCGTATTGTCATAATATAGTATTAGAAGTAATTCTTGATTTTGGAATACCTTTAGGTGGAATCTTGCTTTTTGTTGGCTTGATCAAATTAATGTCTCTTTATTTTATGTCAGATAGAGATCATAGAAATAGAATAATAGGCTATTTTTGTGCTTTGGTATTGCCATTTATGACATCTGGATCTTATTTGATAAATAGCGAATTTGCCATTTTTGTTGGGCTATGTTATCTTATCAACAAAAATCAGAAAGAAATAATAATAGAAAATGACGACTTCGCTTAAAGATCGTGCAATCAATTCCATGTTATGGGTGACCATTGACAAAACAGGAGGTTATTTCCTGCTTTTTGTTTCCAATTTGGTGTTGGCAAGGCTATTGATGCCCGATGATTTTGGATGCATTGCCATGCTTCATGTTTTTATAGCACTTGCAGATATTATTGTTCATGGTGGCTTCGGATCAGCATTGATTCAGAAAAAAAAACCAAGTCATATCGATTATACTTCTGTTTTTTACATTAATCTTGCCATTTCAATAGTACTATATGGTCTCTTGTTTTTTTTGGCACCTTCTATTTCGCGATTTTATGCAATGCCATTATTGACGAAAGTGTTGAGAGTACAAGCTGTTATTTTGATTATTAATTCTTTCACGGTTGTCCAGTTAAGTATTCTCAAGAAAAATTTAAGATTTAGGGCGATTGCTATTCGGAATATTCTATCTAGTTTTCTAGGATTGACGGTAGGTATTATTTGTGCATTCTTTGGTATGGGAGTGTGGAGTCTAGTTATAAACTCCATAATAACACAGTTAATTGGTGTTTTATTATTATGGAAAGTATCTGATTGGAAGCCAACATGGGAGTTTAGCTTTCAATCTGTAAGAGAGTTGTTTGGATTTGGTGGATTTATGATGCTTTCTTCTATTATTGGTACAATATATAATGAACTTCAAAGTCTACTTGTAGGAAAGTTTTATTCAGCTGCAGATTTAGGTTATGTAAACCAAGCCAAAAAACTGGAAGGTGTCCCGTCGGGTGCATTATCAAGCGTAGTAAGTCAGGTGTCTTTTCCTGTGTTTTCGAAATTACAGGATAATGTTGAGGCATTAAAATATGGTTTGAAGAAAAACATCAAATCTGTTCAGTATGTCAACCTTCCGATGATGTTGCTTCTAATGGTCATTGCAGAACCTTTGATAGAATTGTTGTATGGAGAGCGTTGGATGGCGAGTATTCCCTATTTTCAGATTCTTTGTGTGTCGCGCTTATTTGGTGTTTTAGTTCCATTAAACATGAGCATCATCGGTGCAAAGGGAAAAGGAAAACTGTATCTCATCACCCAACTGATAAAATGTGGTTTTTCCATTATTATTATTTCATTAAGTGTGCGACATGGTATTTTTGCCTTGTTAATTGCGTTGGCTTTGATTCCGTTATTTGAATTCATGGTTTGTTCAATGGTCAATCATAAGCTTATTCATTACGGTCTGTTTCATCAGTTAGGGGACATTCTACCTACTCTTGGTATTGCATTACTATTAGCCGCATTGACATACGGAATCAAATATGTGATCCCATGGAATCTATATCTTATTATGATTATACAAGTGTTTTTGTATATTGTATTTTATTTGGGAATCACAAAAATACTGAAGTTTGAAGCTTTTGATGTTTATTATGATGTCCTTAAAAAGAGGCTAAAGGGAAAATACAAATTGAAAAAGTAATTATTATTCCTTTTGACGAGCTTTGATCAAAATATTGAGAAAAAGTGTAGCTAATTGCGTTAAGGTAATATGAGAAACATTCTTCTAATCACCAATATATATCCCAACAACGACCCGCAATACGGTGGTACCAAAGTTTGCCATAACTTCACTACAGAATGGGTCAAAATGGGTTACAATGTGAAGGTAGTACACTTTGATTCACTTTTTCCGCGACCTTATTATTGGTTTGGGGAACTGTTCAATGAGAAAATACAAGCTAAAACAGGGACAGTGGCTTATACAAAGACTCCGCGAAAACCAACTCGCTACACAGTTGATAATGTCCCCGTCATTTTTGTGCCACTTAAAAAATATGTTCCGCACAAGGCTCCGTCGCAAAGACAAACGGAGAAAGCGTTCCGTTATGTTGTAGGTCAACTGCAAAACGATGGTTTTATTCCTGATGTAGTGACGGCGCATTTTGTGTTACCACAGTTGTTGTTTATGCCGCTGTTCAAAAAACAGTATCCTGAGGCAAGAACTTGTTTGGTGCTGCATGGTCCAAGTAGTTTGTTCCAACACTTTTATCCTCTAAATTATAAAGAGTTAATGCCTACTGTGGATGTGTGGGGGTTTCGTTCTTTGGCCTTCCAACACAGTTTTGAGAAACGTTTCGGCAATGAGAAGCCGATGTTCCTGTGTCATTCAGGCATCCCAGAGAAATATATTGAACCTGTCAATAAAGATTTCACTAATGGTGTAAAACGATTTGTGTTTGTTGGTAGTCTATATGAGTTGAAAAATGTAGACATCACCCTTCGTGCTTTGCACAAGGCAATGGCAGGTAAGGATTACACATTCGATATTGTAGGGAGCGGGGCGGAGAATGAAAACCTACATCATTTGGTTGAAGAGTTGGGCATGAAAGACCATGTGGTGTTTCATGGGCAGATGAAGCGTGATGAGGCTCAAAACATAATCAGAAATGCCGATTGCTTTGTGATGGTAAGCTCGCGGGAAGCTTTTGGTTTGGTGTATGTTGAGGCTATGGCCAAAGGTTGTATTGTTATTGGCACAAAAGGACAGGGCATTGATGGTATAGTGAAACATGGTGAGAATGGATTCCTTTGCAAAGCCCGTGATGTGGATGGCCTTGCGGACATAATCAATCAGGTTGTCAGTCAGTCGCAAGACGACTTGAAGCGAATTTCATCTAAAGCTGCTGAAACCGCCGCCAATTTGACCGATATGAAAGTAGCAGAACACTACATACAGTCGATCATTGACTATTAAACTTGTACAGATTAAAAGAGAACATAATGAACAACATTCACCCGACAGCAATTATCGACAAAACTGTTGTACTTGGCGACAACAACACGATAGGCGCGTATGCCATCATCACTGGCAACACAATCATCGGGAATGGCAATCGCATTGGGCCGCACACAGCCATTGGAGTGCCAGCCACCGATACCAAACAAGTGGATTATGGCTATGACAATCTACATTTGGAGATTGGCGATAATAACATCATCCGTGAGTTCTGTGTGGTGGAGCAACCTTGCTACGAAGCTTTGTCGAAAATTGGAAACAATGTGTTTATGATGCAGGGGGTGCATCTTTCGCATGATAACATCCTTAAAGACAATGTTGTTATTACCAATCAATGCGTGGTTGGCGGAATTGCCAAGATACTCGATGGTGCCGATTTGGGTATGGGTTGCACCATCAACCAATATTCTGTAATTGGCCACTACAGCATTGTGGCGACAGGTGCTCCCTGTATGAAGAATGTGAAGCCATTCAGTCGGTACATTCCCAATAAGCCTATTTCGGTCAATACATACGCATTGAAAAAATATGGTTTCATGGACTATTTGGACGAGATTACAGCGTATGTAATGGATGGAGATATACCAACATCCGAGAAGATAAAATCTATAGTTGACGAATTCGACCATTGGGTAGAAAAATATGGTCATGAAACTTACAAGTAACTTATGATACCCTTTTTGTCATTAAAAGATGTAACTACTCTTCACGGTGACGAAATCAACGAGACGGCGATATTAGTTGTTAATATTCTTAAACCGAGGCGGTTTGGACGCGATTAGCTCTTGTTTGCCCGTTTTACTAGAACAAATTAGTGTATCTCTGCAAGACAAAATGTGAAAAAATGAGAAGAATAGAAGAAATATACGAAAAACTGGACATGGGTGGCAAGGGGGGCTTTGTGACCTTAAAAGATTCCGAATGGGTCAATAAGGTGAATTTGCCTGAGCGGGTGTTGGGTCTGTTACAAGACCCACAAAGTCCGATAAGCGAGGCTTCAGCCCTATTCTGCTTCGGAGGTAAGCCTCTGATATTCTTCTACGACAATCCCATGGAAGTTGTGGCTCTACATAAGGCCGTTTGGAACCTGAATGAGGTGCCAGTAGTCATCATAATCTGCAAAGATAGTGTGTTGGTTTACAATGGCTTTGCGTATGAGAAGGAATTGTCATCGCTACAATTAATAGGTAAAGAGGAGGTGCTGGACCAGTTTTCGTATTTCAAGCTCGTAACCGGTAGCGGGTGGGAGACGTATCAGAAGGAGTTGTCATACCACAATCGTGTGGACTACTACCTGTTAAACAATATACAGTTTGCCCAAAAGCATATCCAGAATACAGGTGTGTCTCGCAATCTCGCCAACCGCCTGATAGGTAAGATTATATTCCTGCGCTATCTAACTGACCGCCATGTGATGCTGAACTTAGGGGGCCAGAAACGGTCGTTGACGAACGATGACCTGATAAGCCTACTACAGGATAAACAGAGTCTGTCTTTTCTTTTCGAAACTCTCCAAGATAAAGATAAGGGTTTCAACGGAGATCTGTTCAGGATTACCAGTGAAGAACTTTCAAAAGTGCCATCGAAGGCTCTGAATATATTGGTGCGCCTGTTGAAAAGTGACGACCTTGAAGACGGCAATATGTCGCTGTTTGATGTTTATGACTTCTCCATCCTCCCCGTAGAATTCATTAGTAATGTCTATGAACGTTTCATTGGTAAAGAGAACCAAGAGAGGGAGGGGGCGTATTATACCCCTCGATTTCTGGTGGACTATGTGGTTGAAAACACGGTGGGTCGTTTTTTGGCCACCTCGCAAAAAAGTACCTGTCGGGTGCTTGATCCTGCATGCAGCTCGGGTATCTTCCTCGTTGAATCTTTGCGTCGCATCATCGACCACTTTATTCGTCATAATGGCGGAGTAGACATGCAAGGAGCTGCTTTTCAAGAAAAGTTGCGCGAATTGGTAGTCAACAATATCTATGGGATAGACAACGATGAGAGTGCCATACAGGTGGCCGCTTTCTCTATCTATCTCACCTTGTTAGACTATCAGAAACCAGCTGACATATCAACTTTTCGATTTCCGAATCTGATAGGATCCAATCTGAGGTGTCAGGATACCTTCTGCCCCTCCAATTTTGAGGGTATTGAGTTCGACTATATTATTGGCAACCCGCCATGGAATCGTGGTCGCAAGGAATTGGATGATGCTGGAAATGAAATAGTACCCGAATACCAGCAGTATGTTGCACGCCGCGAGAAGGACGAAAGCAGACGCATCGTGGGCAACAAAGAGATAGCACAGGCTTTTGTCCTACGCTCATTGGACTTTATGACCGAACGAACACGCACAGCATTGGTCCTTACAAGCAAAATTCTATATAACGGGCAGAGCAAATCGTTTCGAGAATACCTGCTGGATATGGCTATAGTGAACACTGTACTGGAGTTGTCTTCCGTAAGGAGGGAAGTATTTTCGCAATCGAGCGACCCCGCTATAGCACCGGCGTGTGTTTTGTTCTATCAAAAGAAACCTACAAGTGACAGTAATGTTCATACTTTGTTGCATACAGCGGTGAAGCCCAGCGTATTCTTTACCCTGTTTAAGGTGTTGACCATTGAGAAGGCCGACATTCAGCAGGTTCGTCAAGACCTGTTGAGAGACCACGACGAATTGTGGAAGATACTTCTCTATGGGACTTATCTGGACTTTCTCTTTATAAGTCGTTTGCGGGATTTGAAAACTATTCAGCAGGAGATAAAGGAAAGAGGTTACGAAACGGGCAACGGCGTGACATGCGGTAAAGAGCATACCCGACAGTATGACATCAGTTCCTACGTGGGTAAGAGGGAGATTGAGTTTAGTAAGATAGAATCGTATCATATCCTTCCGTCAGATGAGCGATGGACGCTTTCTCGTGCACAGTGGGGACGTCGCCCTTTATTGTTCAAAGGGCCCTTGCTGTTGACAAGGAAAGGGATAGATAGCACAGACTTTTCGTGTCGGTCTGCGATATACGAAGGAGATGCCGTCTATAAGGATGCTATTACTGGAGTGCATGGCGATGATGTTGATGTATTGCGAAATATGGTAGGCGTGCTCAATAGCAGTTTGTTCAGTTACTTCGCCGTGATGTGCATGAGTTCTGCTGGAGTAGAGCGTGAGCAGGGGTTGAAAAGGGAGAAATTCTCTATGCCATACCTCAGCGGGGGTATTGCTGGTCATGTAGAGGCTATCGAACGTAAGTATGCCGACTTGGCCAAGAATCCTCTCCAACCGCGTGATGTGGCAGAACTTTTCATTGAAAACGAGAAAAAAAAGATAGACAACATTATTGCTAAGGAACTGCACCTGACGGCAGTGGAATCTGCCCTTATTGACTATGCCATCCATTATTCAATACCTTTGGCTACTGGTCATGCCACGGCTAAAGCCTTGACAAGCAATTCAAATGGCAGAAAAATGATGGAGGATTATGCCAAGGTTTTCATCAATCGGTTTGATGGACAGCTGGGTACAGGTAATTGTCTCAACTGCCAATGTGAGATAGCCGCAAACTATGTGACCGTGAGATTCAAGGTGGAAAAAGAAAAGAAATCTATTTCCTTTGCGAAAAGCAAGGCAAGTGGTTTGCAAACACTTCTGCTTTCCATGTCAGTAGAGAATCTTTCAGACCAATTGTATCTTCGCAAAGACATACGTGGTTTCGAAGAGGACGGATTCTATGTCATTAAGCCCTGCGAGCAACGGCTGTGGCACAAGGCGGTCGCATACGTGGATGTGCAGGAATTTGTGGATGCTATATTGTCTAATCAAATGAGATCGGCTAGATGATGGACGCATCAATATTTGGTTATAGCGAGGCATACTTTCAGTCGCAGTTGAAAGGATTGCTTTATGACATAGCCGTGGTCTATGAACACATCCTGCAAAGAGGAGTGAAGCTACCCAACAACGAGAACATTATACGTAATGAGTTTGGAAAGTACTTCTCCGATCAGAGCTACAAAGTTACCACTACAACTGCGAAAGACTATTACTATGACTACGAGGTAAGTCTCCAGAAAACCTCTGGACGGGTTGATATGCGCTTTCTTTCACCTAACTGTTTGGCCGTACAGGACTTTTTCTTTGGCATAGAATGCAAGCGACTGGACGGGAAAAGACATCTTTCCAAGGAATATGTAGAGAATGGCATACGAAGGTTTACCACGGGTAAATATCCGTCATATCTTGGCTGTAATGCAATGCTTGGATTTGTAATATGTGCCATAGATATAGATGATACGGTGAGATATGTAAACGACAATCTGACTAACGAAGAACACCTTACACAAGTTTGCACATCGACTGCAAACACTGTAGGATTTGAATCCCATCATACCAGCCCATATCAACTGATGTTATACCACTTGTGGATGAGTTTCGCGGGGATGATTGCGGACGAAGTCAAAAACTAAAGAAAACGAATACAAAATGGCATTATATTTATCGGCAGAACAGAAAAACCTGAAATCGTTGTTTTCAAACGACAACAGGTATATTATCCCCTATTATCAGCGTCATTACTCTTGGACAATGGAGCAGTGTCGTCAGTTGTATGATGACGTGATGGATGCTTTTGATGGCGGGGCAGGATCGTATTTTCTGGGTAATATAGTTCTGGCTGAAGACGAGCACGACGATCGTCCTGAAGTAGTGGACGGCCAGCAGCGTTTGATAACGTTATGGTTATTCTTAAAAGCGATTCACATACTTCAGCCTCAAAACAACCGGTTGAAACGGATGATACAAGTAGAGGCTTACGAAGAAAAAGGAGGTACGCTTTATGTAAGTGCAATTTACTCCGACGTGAAAGAGGTGCTTGACCAAGAACAGATAGATGTTATTTTGACCAAGGGCAAAGATGGTTTTGAAAAATCCTATCAGGAATATAAGGCGCGAGGTGAGCAAAGCTATTATAAGAGCAGCCCAAAGCAAGTGGAAGAGAACGCAGCAGCTATCTATGCACTGATGAAGGAATATTTCTCCCGATTAAACGAGGAGCAGCAGTCCAAGTTCGTGGATTACTTCATCGGAAAAGTGTATGTGCTCCCAATCGTGCTGAAGGATGATGACATGGAAGAAGCTCGTGCCAATGCGCTTATGGTATTTGAGACCATCAACGATCGTGGTATGGACTTGCAAGATGCAGACATATTTAAGGCAAAGCTTTATAACATGTCGCTCGCGGCAGGTAAAGGAGAGGAGTTCAAAGACCAGTGGAAGGCGCTTTCAAACCGTTGCGATGACCTGGAACTTAAGATAGATGACTTGTTTCGCTACTATTATCACATTATCCGGGGTAAGGAGGGTATTATCGTTGCAGAAAAGCGCTTGCGCGAGTTCTTCCAGAAAGACCCCAAGTCACCCTTTAAGACAGGTGGATACGAGGTGATCATGGATGCACTGAGAGAGACTTTAGATGCATTAGAGATGTATTACACTCGTCGTACTGAAGCGACAAGGCTTGCTGCCTGGTTGCAAGTGCTTGACCAATATACAAACCAGAACCCCGTTTATGCATATATTGTGTTCCTAAATTTCCACAAAGACGCCACAGATGAAGAACAGATAGGCTTCCTGAAGAAAATACTGCGCTATTGTTATTTCAAAGGTTCTACAATGTCGGTAAAATTTGAGATATACAATGTGATTTATCGTGTGGCTGCCAATTTGGACGTTGACGACTATCTTGTGAAGGGTATTGACTCATGGATGTGGAAATATCCCGGCAGACTTCGTAAGGGGCTCTCCCTGTTGTACCTTTACTTGAAATATCCCAGTTTGGAAGCAGTGCGAAACTATAAGATAGATAAAGTCATCAAACCAGTTGATGTACCAGCCCTTGGCGACGCATGGCAACTGTCAACCTTGGACGATGACTTAAACAGTCTTGGTAACAGCATCGTACTTGACATGCCTCAGCGTAGTACTCCAGTTGTACAACGTTTCAGATCGTATTCCAATTCCAAACTTGAAGAAGTTAAAGGTCTAATCACTTCAACGGCAGGATTTACACGTAGCCAGTTTGAAGATCGTATGAATGACATTGAAAGGGTTTTGGAGGACTTTTTTGTAAAGGGGATAGGACAATGAAGAAACTCATTCTTGCAAATTTCAAGGCTTTCGGTAAAGATGGCGTCGAGTTTGGTGGTGTTACACCTGAGGGTAATCCCATGAACATACTATGCTATGGCGAGAATGGGGCGGGAAAGAGTTCTGTATTTGAAGCTATCAAATATATATTCCATCGTGAAAGAATTGAGCGTGAAAGAATTGAGCCACACCTTACGGGACAAGCCAGAGAGAATGCCCGGCAGCAGATACTAATAGACTATAAAAACAAGAAATCCCCCAACGCAGTTACAATTACAATCAACAATCAGCCGTATGCTGATTTTAGCACTTCAGATTATCATGTGTATATGATAACCAGTGAAAATCTTGAGGAACGGAAGCAGATTGATGTCAAGAAACTCCTGAAATCTATGTATTTAGGGAAGCATGACATTGAGCAGGAAGTAACTGAAGTGTTCCTTGACACCATACTTGAAGAAGCAAACAAGGTGCTAAAGGAATGTTTTTTTGAGGATGTAAAGTTGGAGAAATCGCTTAATGGTGCCTTCCTCCTGAAAATTGTAGATGAGAAACAGGGGTTGGAATACGATGTTGACCTAGGCATGCATTTCAACGAAGCCAAACTTCATCTAATTAATCTCCTGTTAGCACTTACGAGCATTATGCTATTGGCACCTGCAGAGCCGACCCAGAAAAAGATATTGGTACTTGACGATTTTATCACCAGCCTCGACACGGCCAATAGGAGTTTCCTCTATCAGTATATAACCACACGCTTCAGCACATATCAAATTCTGATTTTCACGCACAACACCAGTTTCTATAATTTGTGCGATCATTTTATCAGTGAGGACAATAATCAAAAAGATAAATGGCTTCGACAAGGCGTATTTGAGTATAACAACGGTCATGAAGTTTATAACATAAACAAATCAGATACAATTAAGAAACTGGAACAGAGACTTAAGTTTCATCCAGGTGATTTACATAATATCGGCAATGAGGTCAGACAATACTTTGAGGTGTTGTTACACCGTTTGGCATTATTGCTGATGGCAGGGGCAAAAGAAGAAACTACCGCTGTGTTGGCTGAGATCTCAAAAAAAACAGAACGAAGGATGTTCAAGGTGAATGGAAACAAGGTGAGTTATATGTATGACCTATTTGATAGCCTGATGAACGTTGTTGCTAATTCACCAGAGGATCGGCAACTGGAAATTATAAAAAAGAAATTGAATGAGTATGCAGGAATACAGGATACGGATAAATTGTCAGATAATCTCAAAGCGATGGTTATCTACCAAAAAGTTGCCCTGCATCAGTCTTCGCATGGTCATGAAGGATTGCCGGATTTGTCATCAAAAGAGATTAAGGCTTCGCTCACGGTGATGAAAAAGATTGAAGCAACGATTGATAAATTGAAAATAGAAAGAATATAGAAATATGATTAATATTCCATTTTTGTCATTACATGACGTAACAGCTTTGCATGGAGCTGAAATCAACGCAGCCGTCACCCGTGTGGTGAACAGCGGCTGGTATCTCCAAGGCGAGGAGAACAAACGCTTCGAGGCCAACTACGCCAACTTCATCGGCACAAAGCATTGTATTGGATGCGCCAACGGCTTGGATGCGCTGATATGGATCTTCCGCGCTTATATTGAATTGGGCGTAATGCAGCCTGGTGACGAAGTGATTGTTCCGGCCAATACCTATATTGCTACCATCCTCTCCATCACGGAGAATGGCTTGAAGCCTGTTTTGGTAGAACCTAAACTAAAAACCTTGGAAATTGATGATGACCTCATAGAAGCAGCTATCACTCCTAAGACAAAGGCCATCTGTATTGTGCATCTTTATGGGCGCAATGCCTATACCTCACGGATAGGTGATCTTTGCAAGAAGTATAATCTGAAACTGATCGAGGATAATGCGCAGGCGCATGGGTGCTATGCTCCAGTGAAAGGTCACACAGAAAGCACGGAAAGCACAGAAATGGTCCGCTTGCAGCGGACGGGCAGCATCGGGGATGCTGCCGGGCACAGCTTCTATCCCGGCAAGAACTTGGGCGCTTTAGGTGATGGCGGTGCGGTGACTACTAACGATGATGCTTTGGCGGAGGCGGTGCGCACTTTGGCTAACTATGGTTCTTCTAAAAAGTATGTGTTCAAATACACGGGGCGCAACAGCCGTTTGGATGAAATCCAAGCCGCTGTGTTGGATGTGAAGCTGAAATATTTGGTGGAAGACAACGCCCACCGCAAGCAGGTGGCGAACTATTATTATGACCATATCAGCAACCCGCTGATTACTTTGCCCGACCGTCTGCCTGATGAGCAGAATGCCTACCATCTCTTCCCGATACTGGTGGCAAATGGCAAGCGTGATGCCTTGCACGACTACTTGGAGAAAAATGGCGTGGGCACCGTGATTCACTACCCCATCGCCCCGCACAAACAGGAGTGCTACAAGGAGTGGAACCAGATGAGTTTTCCCATCACCGAGCGCATTGCCAATGAAGAGTTGAGCTTACCTATAGGTCCTAGTATTACTATGGAAGAAGTTGCCCAGGTCGTCACATTGATAAACAACTTTTAATTTCACATATAAAAGTAAACATGTAATTACCACAAATTAACCGTATAATTTGACCATTAATAACCTTGTCGAGCCAAAATTAATGAATAATTAAACGATCAATTAACGGCTATTAATGTTATAAAAACAGCACCATCAGGTGATAATATGCGTCATCTGTTAGTCGAAATAACCTACTAATGAAAATTTGGATTATCAATTACTACGCGGGTACACCTGAAACTGCTGGCAATCCTCGCTATTTGAAATTGGCGAAGTATTTCATGGATGCTGGGCACGAAGTGGTCACTTTCGATGCCGGTCGTACTGCACATTTACCCGATAGCGAGTTTAAGGGTTCTGATTTTTTGGAGCGACAATACGGTGAATTTAAGTTTGTCCACGCATTGGTACCCAGCTTCCAAGGTAATGGCATTAAGCGGATGCTCTCTATCTGGAAGTTCGCCCAACGTATCTTGAAAGGCCGCGGACAATTTGATTGTCCTGATGTCATTCTGCAAAACATCCACCCGCCATTTGATTATCCTATCGTCAAGTTGGCAAAAAAACTCAAATGTAAGTATATTGCCGAGGCATGGGATTTGTGGCCCGAGGACTTTGTAACTTTCGGCTTGGTGAAAGCCAACAACCCTGTGATGAAGGTGGCTTACGCCATAGAGAAGAAGTATTATTACAATGCTGACGAAATAGTGTTCACTTTTCTCGGTGCATTCGCCTACCTGAAGCGTCACGGTTGGATGAAGGAACAAGGAGGAAAGATTGATCCTGCGCATTTGCATTACATCAACAATGGAATCGACCTGGCGCAGTTTGACCGTGACCGCATCGAGCATCCCCGTCCCGATGCCGACATGAATGACGATAGTCTTTATCGCATAGTATATCTGGGATCCATCAACAAAGCCAACAACGTAAAGACTCTCATTGATGCAGCAGCTTTGCTGAAAGAGAACCCCAAGTACCGATTTATCATTTACGGTGACGGAACCTATCGCGATGAACTGGAGCAATATGTGGCCGACAACCATATCGACAACGTAGTTTTCAAGGAACGTCGTATCAGCTTTGCCGAGTGTGCTTGGGTGGTGAGCCGTGCCACCGTGGGTATTATGAACTACGAGAAAGGTTTTGGTCGTTGGGGTGTGAGCAGTGGCAAGATGTTCCAATACCTCGCCGCTGGTCGTCCTATCGTCTGCAATATCAATATTGCCTACGACAATCTCATTGAGGACAACCATCTGGGTGTGGCTCGTGATATAGAGACTCCGCAAGAGTTTGCCGAGGCCATACGTAGCATTGCCGAACAGCCTGCTGAAGAATATGCAGCCATGTGCAAACGAGTGCGGGATACTATAGAACGTTTCGACTACAAGGTACTGGCAGCCCGCGAACTCGCAGTTGTCGAAGGCACGCAGACGAATATATAAATGTCATTCAAATAGAATAGGCAGTATAACATGTAATTACCATAAATTAGCCATATAATTTGACCATTTATTGTTGTGCTGGGGCATAATTAATGAATAATTACATAGTCAATTAATGGCGATTAACGTTGATTTTTAAACTAGTATTATGTATTCCCATTTTCTCAAACGCCTCATAGGTTTCTTTGGCGCATTGGTGGCGTTGGTTTTATTGTCACCGCTTTTCATTTTCGTTACATTGTGGCTACACTTTGCCAATAAAGGCGCTGGAGCATTCTTCTTCCAGACCCGTATCGGCAAAGGTGAAAAGCCTTTCAAAGTAATGAAGTTTAAATCCATGACCGATGAGCGGGATGCTAATGGAGAGTTGTTGCCCGATGCACAGCGTTTAACGAAGGCTGGGATATTTGTGCGTAGCACCTCTATTGACGAATTACCTCAGTTGATTAATATTCTTAAAGGAGAAATGTCTTTCATAGGCCCAAGACCATTGCCTCCTTCCTATCTTCCTTATTATACTGACGAAGAAGCCCGCCGCCATGATGTGCGACCTGGCATTTCGGGATGGGCACAGGTAAACGGAAGAAAGAATATCACTTGGCAGCATAAGCTGGAGTGTGATGTCTATTATGTGCAGCACCTTACGATGTGGTTGGATATCAAGATTTTCTTTATGACCGTCTTGAATGTCTTCAAACGTGAGGGAGTCGGTGTAGAGAATAGTGGCGTGGTGAGCCTTTACGATACCCGTGATGTGCAACGTCCGCAATATCTCCAGAAATGAGAGAAATCGGTAGCGAGTTTTGGTTGGAGAGAAAGCCTAAGACGCTTTCATGCGACAGGGACGGATGTTATGTCCTCTCTGGTCGGACGGCTATCGATATAATCATTCAAGGTATTCTCAAGACGAGGAAGATTAGGAATGTCTATATGCCTGCCTGGTGTTGCGATTCGATGCTTGCGCCTTTCTTGGCTCACAGCACACAGATAAAGTTTTATGATATTTGTCACACAGAAAGCACGGAAAGCACAGAAAAAATTTGTCACACAGAAGGCACAGATGACACAGATATTCTTTATGTGACTAATTACTTTGGTTATGAGAATACGCAGCCGATAGAAACAGTCAAGAAGTTTAAAGAAAAAGGTGCTATCATTCTTTATGACCGCACGCATTCGTTCTTGATGGAGAATGACCCTTATTTGGATTTGGCTGACTATAGTTTTGCCAGCATCCGTAAGTGGATGGGGGTGGTTGATGGAGCTGTGGTGAATGGTGTAAGTGATTGTCAGCTGAAACAATGTCCTTATCTCACCTCTAAAGAAACAGCGATGCGAATGAAGAAAGCCTTCATTGAAGGTAATGGAAGCATCGACAAACAAACATTCTTGAATCTTTATTCCGAGTTTGGGCATCATCTGGCGGAGGATTACCAGAACTATGAGATGGATGATTTGTCGTATGCTATCTATAAGACAGAAGACCTATCGGCCATGCGCCGCAAACGTAGGGAGAACGCTAAATATCTGCACGAGAACCTGAAAGGCGTAAAGTTTATTGGTGAATTAACTGAAAACGCCGTACCTCTTTTTGTGCCTATCTTCTTCGAGACCACTGAGCAGCGCAATGCCGTCCGCAAGAAGTTAATAGAGGCTCAAATCTATTGTCCCATCCACTGGCCTAAGCCCACGTTGATCCCAGCAGACTATGAAGCGAATAAGATATATGAAACCGAACTTTCTTTGATTTGCGATCAACGATATAACATAGAAGATATGAAGAGGATAGTCACTTTCATAAACGAACAAGGTTTTAGATAAACATATAATTACCGCCAATTATACATATAATTTCTCATTAATTTTTTCGTGTCCAATCTCTCCAAATACGCTAACAAGGTCTATAAGATAATAGGTGCAGCTATGACTGTTTATTCCGAACTGGGTTATGGATTGCTGGAACCTGTATATCAGGAAGCCTTGCATTTGGAATTGCTAGATAGGGGTATAGATAACTTCAGAGAGATTGAGATTCCAATCTATTATAAGAAGCATCTTTTGGAGAAGAAATACAGAATGGATATTGTGGTTGACGATATTATTGTGGAGTTGAAGTCGGTTACCAATCTAGTTCCTGCCCATCGTGCACAATTATGCAATTACCTGCGATTGACACGCTTGCCACTTGGTCTGCTCATCAACTTTGGAGAAGAGAGCTTGATTGGCGAAAGACGGGCATACGATGAGGAAACCAATGATTGTTTCATCGTTGACCGTTATATGCATCCAATAGATGATGTCGACTACAGCAATTTGCTTGATGACGATGAATTATGAACGTTAATTACCATATAATTAGACCGTTAATTGATTGACGCAAGAGAAATATTAATGAATAATTACACGATCAATTAACGGCTATTAATGTAGAAAAAAAGAAATAAACGAAATATGAAGACATTACTTATCACCGGAATCGGTGGACTGACGCCGCGCAGCATCGCTACCGTCATCCGTGAGAAATACCCCGACTATCACGTCATTGGAATCGATGCCGACAAGAAAGCCATGGGTTTCTTTATGTACACCAAAGGCCGCAAGCTGGTGGACGAGTACTTCGTCTGCCCCCGGTGCGACAACCCAGACTATTTCCCGTTCATTGAGAAGTTGGTGGCCGAGAAACATATCGACTATGCTTTTGTGCAGCCCGAAGCCGAGATTGTGGTGTGGGGAGACTATTATGAGAAACACGGCAAACATCCCGTAACCACCTTCATGGGCTGCAAGCTGCTCTCCGAGTCGTTGCGCGACAAGGCTATTATGGCCTCGCTGCTCGAAGGCACCAACTTCATCCCCAAGACCATCAAAGTGACACAAAAGGAGCCGAAGTTTGAGGAAGTGGAAAAAGAAATTGGCTTCCCTTGCTGGATTCGTGCCACCGAAGGTACTGGCGGATTGGGTTCTTTGCGGTTGGATAATTTGGACAGCTACAAGAGCTGGCTATTCATCAACAGCCGTATAGAAGAGTTTACCGTGAGTGAATTCCTTACCGGTCGCCATTTGGCGAACCAGATGCTGTATTACAATAACGAGTATGTGAAAGGTGCCGCGTTGGAGTGTGCTGAATATGTGATGGCCAATACAGCTCCAAGCCACGTGACTGGTAACACCCATTTCGCCCGTTTTCTGAATGAAGACCGCATCAACAAGTTCTGTGATGATTGTATCAAATACTTGTGCAACAAATTACAGGTGCCTGCTCATGGTATTCTGAGCTTCGACTTGAAAGAAGACAAGAATGGCAACTTGAAAGTGACTGAGGTGAACATCCGCCACATGGCCTATACTGGTGTGATGACCCGCGTGGGCTTCGACCTGATTGGCGACACCATGACCATCTTTGAAGACGGTAATGCCGACCGTGTGGTGCGCGACCAGTATCACCATTATGACAAGTCCTATATTTTCCTCCGCGATGTGGATGTGGAGCCGATAGTGCTGGAAAGTGAAGAGGTTTTTGATAATTTGAAAGGATAATAAATCATGAAAGAACTAGAAGGTAAAAAACTACTTATAATAGGTGCTTCTAATGCGGAAGTGGATGTTGTAAAAATTGCCCAATCGTTAGGTTGTTATGTGATTGTTTCCGACATGAGGTCTGGAAGTGCCTTTCCTGCAAAA
>JAEEGL010692099.1_pt1 | contig 21528 bp, 21 predicted proteins | sample 9134231 | NCBI WGS metagenome assembly JAEEGL01 (sample SAMN16246548, study PRJNA631951) | gut metagenome | biome: gut microbiome; feature: rumen; material: fiber-attached | host: Bos | place: Iran: Karaj | collected 2018-10
ATGGCGCGACTCGCGACGGCCGCGCTCAACGGCGGCGAGTACCTAAAATTCATCGGCAAAGAGTTCGGCCACCCCGAGTGGATCGACTTCCCGCGAGCCGACAACGGCTGGAGCTACCACCACGCCCGTCGCCAGTGGTCCCTCAGGGACGACCCGAACCTGCGCTTCAAGGCGCTCGGGGACTTCGACGAGGTGATGGTGAAGTCCGTCGCCGCCAATCGCGCCGCGCGCGGCAAGCCCGCGGCGAAGCTTGCCGCGAACGAGCCGGACAAGGTGCTGGCTTTCGCCAGGGGCGATCTCCTGTTCGCGTTCAACTTCAACCCGACGAAGTCGTTCGAGGGCTATGGCGTGATCGTGCCGCCGGGGACGGCGTGGAAGCACCTCTTCGACACGGACGAGGAGCGGTTCGGCGGACAGGGCAGGATCGCTGCGGGGCAGCTCCACGAGCCCGAGCTTGTCGAATGCAGGGGCGAGCTCGTCCAGCAGATAAAGCTGTATCTGCCGGCGCGCACGGCGGTGGTTCTCAAGAAAAGGCCTCTTTGAGGCGCGGGTGCGTACGGCAGACGTTTCCCATTGTACAGGCAAAGAAGGAAAGGTAGAAAATGAATCCCAGAATGGTGCTTGCCGCGGTTGCGGCGGCTGTTTCGCTCGGAGCTTCCGCAGCGAGCCCCAAGTACGTGTTCCTCTTCATCGGCGACGGGATGTCCGTCCCGCAGCGCATGATCGCCGACGAGTTCTCCCGCAAGGCGGGGCGGGGCCCCCTCGCGATGAACTCCATGCCTTACACGGCGACGACGCGCACCTGCTCGTCCAACTCGCTCGTGACGGACTCCGCCGCCGCCGCGACGGCGATCGCGTGCGGCGTGAAGACCTACAACGGCGCGTCGGGCGTCGACGCGGACGGGAAGCCGGTCGAGTCCTGCGCCGTTGCGGCGCGCAAGGCCGGCAAGAAGGTCGGCATAGCTTCGACCGTCACAATTACCCACGCCACGCCCGCCGGGTTCTACGCGCACAGGAAGAACCGCGGCGAGACATACGGCATTGCGATAGACCTTGCGGACTCCGGATTCGACTTCTTCGCGGGCGGCGGACTTGATTGGCGGTACAACGACAAGGACGCTCCCGGCTACAAGGAGCACGGCCATGCCTACAACTACGCCAAGTCCAAGGGCTACAAGGTCGTGCGCCACAAGGCCGACTTCATGGCGCTCAAGCCGTCCGACGGCAAGGTCCTGACGCGCTTCACCGACGGTCCGCTCGACACCGCCATAGACGCGAGGCCCGACGCAGACCAGCCGACGCTTTCCGAGATTGTCGCGAAGGCCATTGAGATGCTCGACGGACCTGCGGGCTTCTTCCTCATGGCCGAGGGTGGGCGAATCGACTGGGCCGGCCATTCCAACGACGCGGCCGCGAATCTGCGGGACGTCCTCGCGCTTGACGACGCAGTCAAGGTCGCGCTTGACTTCCAGAAGAAGCATCCCGACGAAACTCTCGTCGTCGTGACGGGCGACCACGAGACCGGCGGCATGTCCATGGGCTTCGCGGGGACCGGCTATGCGCTCTACATGGACCGCCTCGCAAACCAGACGATGAGCGTCGGCGAGTTCGAGAAGAGGGTTGGCGCAATCTACGGAAAGAGGACCGACGTGGCGTTCGACGAGATCAAGCCGCTCATGGAGAAGGCGTTCGGCTTCAAGTTCGAGGGCGACAAGAAGTCCGACCCAATGGTCCTTTCCGTGTCCGAGCTGGAGGAAATCAAGAAGGCCTTCGACCACGACGCCGAGTTCCACAAGGCGAAGGTGGAGGAAAACAAGGCCTATGACGGGGAGAAGCGCTACCAGCTCGGCGGGGCTTGCCGCAACGTCATGTCGCACAAGTGCGGCATAGGCTGGAGCTCTGGCGCGCATACCGCGATGCCCGTCCTTACGACCGCCAAGGGCTGCGGTGCGGAACTGTTCTCGGGGGTCATCGAGAACTCCGACATCTCGAAGATGATAAAATCCTTCTACGAGAAAAAATAACAGCGGAAAAGTCCGTCAAGGTGCGCCTTTACTTGGTGACGGGGAATGTCCCCCGTCGTCAGGAGGTGCGCCATGAACAATGCTGAAGAGATTGTCAACCTCGAGGGAATCGAGGAAAAATACGAGGAAAAGGGCTTTTTCCGCAGGATAGCGGACATGTCCGCCGGGCTCGGCATGCCCAGGGACTCCCGCGAGTACAAGCTCGCAAGAATTGAGCTCCAGCGTCTTGCGGCTCCGCTCATCGCGGTTGTCTCCGTTTCGCTCTTCGTTGTCGCGCTCGCCGTCATCACGGCCGTCTCGGGACAGGAGAAGAAAAAGATCGACATTACCATCGCCCATCTTGAAGAAGACGTGCCGCCGATCGAACAGCCCCCTGAGGTGACACCGGACGATCCGGTGCCCCAGGATCCTGTGGAGGTTGAGATCGTCGTGGACACTCCGACGCCAGGTCCGATGACCGAGCTCACGCCACAGCCCTCTCCGCCGTCCTCGCAGGCCACTGTCAAGCCCGCGCCGCAAAATGCGGTCATGGACGTTCCTTCCCCTGTCAAGATGAAGTCCGTATTCGCAGGCCGGACCACCGGCACCATCGGTTCGGTGACTTGCGGCGGGCCCAATGGCGGAGACCCGACTACGGAGGCGTGCGTGCTGAAGGTCCTTTGGTGGCTCAAGAAGAACCAGAACACCGAAGGCAGCTGGAGCGGCGGCAACAAGCTCGCCAACACCGCACTTGCGACGCTTACCTACCTTGCCCACGGAGAGTACCCCGGCGCGCAGTCCCCCTACGCGAAGGACTTCGGACCCGTCGTGCAACAGGCGCTGGACTACCTGATAGGATGCGTGGACCAGAAAGGCGGCACCGTCAAGATGAACGGCGCGGACGGCAACGAGTACGCGTTCCTCATGGCGACATACGCGCTTTGCGAGGCGTACGGCATGACGAAGAACCCGAACTGCAAGGACGTCGCCGAAGCGTGCCTCGACCGTATCGTGCGCGGGCAGTCCTCTACCGGCGGCTGGGACTACAAGATCAACCCGCAGTCCACGCGCGACGACATGTCCTTCGCCGGCTGGGCCCTCCAGGCGCTCAAGGCCGGAAAGATGGCGGGAATCCACCCCGAGGGGCTCGACGAGTGCATCAAGAAGGCCGTCAGGTGCCTCAAGACGCGCAACTTCAAGAACGGCGGCTTCAACTACGTCGCCGGCGGGAATCCGACCGGCCTCACGGCGACGGGATGCCTCGCAATGCAGCTGCTCGGCTACGGCAACCAGCCCGAGGTTGCGTCCGCTCTCGACTACATGCGCGAGTGGAACCCCTCCTTCGACGCGGCCGACGTCTGCGCGGCCAAGAGCCCCGGCGGCTCGCCGCAGTACTACTGCTACTATGCGACGCAGTGCAAGTACCAGGCCGGCATGAAGCAGGGCGCAAAGAAGAACGACGAGATGGCGTGGCAGAAGTGGAACCTAGCGATGAAGAAGTACTATCCTTCCGTGATAATCGACGATCCGGAGATGGTCCCGGACTGGACGGGCAAGGGCCACAAGCAGGGGCATTTCGAGAACCGCGACGCCCACACGTCGCGTCCGACGATGGACACGTGCCTTGCGGCGCTCCAGCTGATGGTGTACTACCGCTACCTGCCCACGACGCAGACCAAGGCCGGCGCAACGGTTGACGAGCAGCAGGTCGGATCGGTCGCCGCCGTGGACAACGGCGGGGATGTCGGCATAGACGTCGACATCTGACGCCGACAGCGCGTGCCTCTCTCTCCGAAAGGCGACCTGTTCCCTTCGGGCTACGGGTCGTCTTTTTTGACAGTTGCGCGGCGCAAGGGCATTTTGATATAATACTACATCAAATGGCAGCATTGTTTGTACCAAAGGACCGAAAGTCGCTGTTCCGGCAGTTCCTGGCCGGAATGTACGATGCCGTCGTCATAACAGACCCCAATGGCCACATCCTCGAGATCAACCCCCGTGCGGAGGAGTATTTCGGGTGCAGCCAGGAGGATGTGATAGACAGGTCGATAGCCTTCTTCATCCCCGGTCTCTCGCCCGAAATCGTCCAGCGCATCCGCAAGGGCCTGGCGAACGACAGGCACATGCTGATCGACGCGAACGGCGAGAGCAGCGACGGCACGAAGTTCGCGTGCGAGGTCGCGGTGTCCATAATCGACCTGATGGATCCGGGCGACCTCGTGTTCACCGTGCGCAATGTCGAGCGTAGACGCCGCATAATGGAAATGCTTCGGGCGAAGGAGACGGCGTTCCAGATTTCGCAGGCCGCGCTATTCTCGTGCGACGTCGACGGCCGGTTCACCCACGTCAACGACGCCTTCCTGAAGATGTTTGGCCTGGAAGACGAGAACGATGCCTGTTCCCACGTTTTCACCGACTACATGAATGACGACCCGCTGCCGGACAATTTCCGCAAGGCGGTGGCAGGCGAGGAGTCGACCGTAGGCATAGTCGCCGAGACAGACGACGCCGAGGACGACGAGGAGATAGAGATATCCCTTTCGCCAATCCGCTCCGGGCGCAAGGTCAAGGGCGTCGCCGGAAGCATCTTCAAGGTCTGACCTCAGATGCGAAGAGCGCCCCAGCATGCCGCGGGGATTTCCTCGCTTGCGGTGAACAAGCCGGACCCAAAGGTCCTCCAGGATTTTCTCGCGCTCAAGTTCGGCCTGTCGCGTCGCGCGGCCAAGGCCATGATTGACGGCCGCTCGGTCTGGGTGAACCGCAAGTGCGTGTGGATCGCGCGCTTCGCCCTCAGGACCGGCGACGTGGTAGAGGTTCCTGCCCGGGTCGTCGCCGGCGCGAAGGCGCAGGGCTCCGAGTCCACGTCTGCCGCCGCTGCGCATTTGAAGCCTGCCGCGAAGCGTCATGTGAGGGTTTTGTGGCAGAATGACTCCTATCTCGTGTGCGACAAGCCGGCGGGGCTCTTGAGTTGCGACGATCCCAAGTCCGTCGAGGCGATTCTCCGCGAACAGGAGTCGATTCCCACGCTCGAGGCCGTGCACAGGCTCGACAGGGACACGACTGGGTGCCTCATGTTCGCCAAGAACCACGCGGCGCTTGCGGCGGCGATAGAGATGTTCAAGACGCACCGCGTCTCCAAGGTGTACCACGCCGTGGTTGCCGGCAGGTTCAAGTTCGCCCACCAGGTGATCGACGAGCCGCTGGACGGCCAGCCGGCTGTCTCCAGGGTCACGCGCGAGGCGGCGGGCGACGATGCGAGTTTCCTGCGCATAAGGATTGAGACGGGGCGCACCAACCAGATACGCCGCCATCTTGCGTCAGTCCGCTTCCCTATAGCGGGCGACAGGGTTTTCGGCCTCAAGAACGCGCGCGACCCAAGGCTCATGCAGGTTGCCCGCCAGATGCTCCACGCCTCCACGCTGGAGCTCCCCGACCCGATGGACCCCCACGGGCGGATCAAGGCGCATTCGCCGCTTCCGGCGGACTTCCGCGCCGCCCTGAGGCTCTTTGGAATGGGAAAGTGAGGTAGTCAGATGCTCGTCAAGATCGTGCTAACCCTGGCGTTCCTGGCCGTCATGGTCGGGGTCGGCATATATAGCCGCAGGCATTCCAGTTCAGTAGATGGGTTCGTCCTGGGCGGACGCAACGTGGGGCCGTGGCTCACCGCGTTCGCGTACGGGACGAGCTACTTTTCGGCGGTCGTCTTCGTCGGCTACGCCGGGCAGTTCGGCTGGAAGTTCGGGCTTTCGTCCACCTGGATCGGAGTTGGCAACGCCGTCATCGGCTCGTTTCTCGCGTGGTTGGTCCTCGCAAGGCGCACGCGCCTCATGACCCAGCACGTCCAGTCGCGGACGATGCCGGACTTCTTCGGCGCGCGCTACGGGTCCGAATGGCTGCGCATCGCGGCGTCGCTGATAGCGTTCGTCTTCCTGATTCCCTACACCGCGGGCGTCTACATGGGCATATCCAAGCTCTTCGAGATGAGCTTCGACATCTCCTACGTATACTGCGCCTGCACGATGGCCGTCTTGACCGCGGTCTATGTGATCCTAGGCGGCTACAAGGCGACCGCGATCAACGACTTCATACAGGGCATAATCATGCTCTTCGGCATAACCGCCGTAATCGTCGCCGTGCTCGGGCTCAAGGGCGGACTCGTCGATGCGGTCCACAAGCTCTCGCTCGTGCCGGCTGACGGCAATCCGGACGTGAACGGCTCGTTCGCGGCGCTGTTCGGCCCCGACCCCATGGGCCTGCTCAGCGTCGTCGTGCTGACATCCCTCGGCACGTGGGGCCTGCCGCAGATGGTGAGCAAGTTCTACTCGATAACGGACGAGTCGGCGATCCGCCGCGGGACCGTCATCTCCACCGTGTTCGCGCTGGCCGTGGCAGGCGGATGCTACTTCCTCGGCGGATTCGGCCGCCTCTTCCCGACGCCGGCGACGCTTCCGAACGGACGGCTCGCGTTCGACTCGATAATCCCGTCCATGCTCATTACGCTGCCGGACGCGCTGATCGCTCTCGTCGTGCTGCTGGTTCTCTCGGCCTCCATGTCCACGCTCGCGTCCCTCGTGCTTACCTCCAGCTCGACGATGACGCTGGACCTGATCTACCGCGACAAGAAGAGCGGCGCCGCGGAGGTCTCCGCAGGACAGCTGGACGACTCCGTCGCGGCGAAGATCGAGCGCCGCAAGGTTGTCGTGATGCGCGTTCTCATAGTCTTCTTCATCGTCATATCGCTCATGATCGCGCTCCATCCGCCGCACTTCATCGCGCAGCTGATGGGCATCTCCTGGGGCGCCCTCGCCGGTGCGTTCCTCGCGCCGTTCGTCCTCGGACTCTACTGGCGCGGCGTCACGCGCGCGTCCGTCTGGGCCTGCTTCGCCTGGGGCGTCGGCCTCACGGCGGCAAACATGTTCGCCGGCAACCCGATCAACCCCATTAACTGCGGCGCCATCGCCATGCTGGGCGGCTTCGCAATCGTTCCCCTCGTCTCCCTTGTCTCCGCAAAGCTTCCGTCCGATCTCGTCGAGCGCGTCTTTTCGTGCCTTGGCGGGGAAGAGAAATCGGAGGCTGTGGCGGAAGAAGTGGCGCTCGAGGCACCCGCCGCTCCCGAAGGAGCCGCAGAGGCGGGGTCCAAGGAGTCCGGCGCGCAGGACGTCATCATCGGCGCGCGCGCCATGCACCTTCGCGAGCTGAAGACAGAGGTGACGCGCCTCAAGGCGGACAACGCCGCGCTCCGCGACGAGAACGCGCAGCTCAGGGCCCACTTCGACCTCGCGCTTCGAGCCGCGGAAGACCTGCGCACGCTTCCCGAGGGAGGCAAGCTCGTCGTCGTGGATGGATGGAACCTCATCCTCGGCGCGAAGAAGGAGGCTTCTGGCAAGGACGACCTTGTCGCGAAGGCAAAGGCCCGTCTTGCAGAGCGTCCGGACGACATGGTGTGGATCGTCTTCGACGGTCCGGTGGAGAACTCCCGCCAGGAAGGACGTCTCAGGGTCTCCTACACTGGCGGTACCGGACCCCACCGGGCGGACCGCATGATCTGCGACTTCCTCAGGATGGCGCGCTTTGCGGGGGACGTCTCGCGGATAGAGGTGCGCACGAACGACAAGGACTTCCGCAGGGAAGTGGACCGAATCCTTTCGTCCGACCGGCGCGGCTGAGAAGGGGGTACCCGACGTGAGACGCATCCATCGCATCGCCGCCGCGCTAGCCCTCGCCGCCTTTGCCTGTGCGCCCTGCGTGCCCGCGCGCGCCGCGCTCGAAGACCTTTCGCTCGACGCCGACGCGCTCATGGAGGGAATCCCGCTCGCGATGGAGGGGCTCAGGATAATGCGCCTGGCGGAGGAACGCGAGGCGAAGCACGAAGCCGAGCTCGCGGCGAAGGGAATCGCCGAGGTGCCGATGTCCAGGGCCGCGCTCAAGTACAGCCTCGATACGCGCGGGCTCGGCGACATGCTGTTCGACGAGTGGGGCGAGCTCTACATCGACCGCCGTTTCGTCACGGAAGACGAGATGGCGACCGTGCGCAAGATCGAGGCGTTCGTCTGGGAGCACGTGATAGGTCCGATGCAGCAGGCCGGCGTCCTCCCCAAGACGCCCGGCGGCAAGTCCCAGGCGAAGGTCCCTCCGGCGGTAGCCGCAGGACGCGCGAAGCCGCGCGCCAGCGCGGGCGGCGCGGGACTTCCCGTCTTCCGCGGGTTCGAGGACGCGCGCTACCAGCAGCACGACGCGCTCATAGCGAAGATGACAGCGGACTTCAACGCCGACAAGGAGAAATGGTGCGGCGGCAATCCAGACCAGGCTGCGAAGATCGCCGACCTCACCCCCGCGCAGGTTAAGTCGCACATGATCGAGGAGTCCGGCGGAAACGGTCCGCGCTCGAAGGCGGCCTGGTCCGTGGATCCCCTCCAGGTGAATGTTCCCGGGGATTGGGGCCGCGAGAAGGAGCTTGTCGGACTCGTCAAGCCGTCCCGACGCAACGAAGGGACTGCCGAGAACAACGTCCGAGCGGCTATAATGTACCTCTCCCGCAAGGGGTTCGGCGCGTCCGGAAGGCCAGCCGCGGAGCGTCCGAAGGGCTTCTTCGACGGATGGCCCAAGGCGCTCCAGCGCTACAACGGGCGGCGTGACAGGACGGACACCGACCGCTGGTACAGCGAAGAGTATGCCGACAAGATAATGAAGCGCGCGTCAGACCCCGATCTCTTCGTCCCGATCGAGATCAAGTTGAAAAAGTGACGCCGTTTGGAAATGGAGTGCTGCAAATGACGCTTGATGAAAGGGTTGCGCGGGCAGAGGAGCTATTCAGGAGCGGAATGAACTGCTCTCAGTCCGTCTTTTGCGCGTTCGTCGACGAGTCCGGGATGGACGCGGATACCGCGGCGAAGGTCTCGTGCGGACTCGGTGGCGGTGTCGGCAGGATGCGCGAGGTGTGCGGAGCGGTGACAGGCGCCGCGCTCGTGCTCGGGATGCGGCACGGACCCGACAAAACCGCCGCGTACCCGCATGTGCAGGATTTCTGCGCGAAGTTCAAGGCGGAATGCGGTTCGATCGTCTGCCGCGAGCTCCTTGCCGGGACGGGCGCGACCCAGGGCGGCGCGCCGGAGGCCCGCACCGAGGGGTACTACAGGAAGCGTCCCTGCGTCGAGCTCGTGAAGCTCGCCGCGCGGCTACTGGCGGAAGACGTAGCCGTGCAGAACGTGTAGATTGTGTAGAACTTTCTTTCGAATTCTCCTGTAACCTGCTGTTCTTTGTGGCTCACGGAATTTTCAACTGCTTAGGATTACAAATATGCAAATTGTAAAGAGCGACGAAAGAGGTCTTGAAGCCGCTGCAAAGGTTTTGCTTGCCGGCGGCGTCGCGGTAATTCCGACTGACACCGTATACGGGCTTGCCGCGCACCCGGGATTCCCTGACGCGGTCGACCGCCTCTACACGATCAAGGGGCGAGAGGCGAAGAAGCCCATCGCCATGCTCGCCTCCGACGCAGGGGTAGTCGAGCGCCTTGGCTACAAAATCGCCGGCAAGGCCCGTGAGCTTGTGAAGCACTGGCCCGGCGGCCTCACACTAATCCTCGCCGCGTCCGCGACTTCCCAACTCCCCAACACCACGACTTTAAAGCCCACGGAGGGCTTTCGCGTCCCGAACCACGAATGGATTCGCCGACTTCTTGCAAAGTGCGGTGGAGCCTTGCGCGTGACGAGCGCGAACCTTTCGGGACGGCGCGAGGCGACCGATGCGCCGGCGGCGCTTGCGGACGTGGGCCTTTCGGCGGATATCGTCGTTGACGACGGGGTGAGTCCTGGAGGGGTTCCCTCGACCGTTGCGCGCGTCGCGTCCGACGGTTCCGTCGAAATCCTCCGCCAGGGCGGCGTTGACATCTTGTCTTGATGCTGATCCAGTTGTCGGGATTCTTTTGCCCCTTGTCTCAGTGTCGGCGGTGCGGCTATACTGGCTGTATCTGGCGCTTCGCTGACTTTTCGGCTTCGCGCGGCTCTCGATATGGGAGGATCGAGCCGAATATGTCGGCGGGCTTTGGCCGATCACTCACAAGAGGACAGTTCCTGTTGCCGAATTAAAAGTTGAGAAACTGCCGCTCGGCTTGTTTCCGCCGAAGCACATCTTCTTGCTGGGGCTTTTCGCCGAATCGGTCAAGTGACAGGTCTCCCGAAGAAATGTTTAGGTGCCTCTGCATGAAAATTCGTGTCGGTGCGTATGTTTCCGCGAATTCCCGAAATGGGACTTGGGGGACTGGTGCCATCGCGGCCATTTCTGGGAAGCTGTCGATTGAGCTTCCCGGACTACGCGGATTCTCCCCAACGAACATGAAGAATATGCGCATATGCTGCAAGAGAGCGCTTGGGGAAATACAAAGCGGCGAGAGTGTCGCGCTGGAGTTCAAGGAGGCGAGACCGAAAGACTCCTTGAAATTCACGAAGACTGTCGTCGGCTTATGGTATAATATTGTATATGAAGATCGAGGAGCTGATTGACAAAGGCGACCATTCGGCGCAGGGCGTACGGGCGGTGCTGAACATATTGCTTGAAGCGCCCTACTTCTACAAGACGGATGACGAACGTCTCTTCCTGGTGCTGATGCGCTACAAGAAGGCGTTCGCGGCGTTTTTCGAGAAGTTCTACGGCTGGGAGCTCGTCATGGACGACAAGTGCGCACGCCTCTACAAGCCGAAGTGGTACAACGAGACGGTGACGGCGCCCAACCGCGACCTGTTCACGTTCACCAAGCGCGACGAATGCATCGCGTTCCTCGCCATTCTCGAGTTCTTCGAGCGTGAGTGCCGCGAGCAGGGCGTGACGGCGGATGACCGCGACAACCTGCGATTCCGATTCGGCGACCTGCTGGAGTATGCCGCGGGACGCTTCCGCTCGCTCCTGCCGGAGAAGCGCGACGGCTATACGGACGAACGCGTCCGGCAGGTCCTTCGCGACATCATGCCGACGCTCGTCCGGTACCGGTTCCTGCAGAAGGTGAGACCGTCGGCGGACGACAGCGTAAGCGAGTCCGACACGATATTCGAGTGCCTTCCCGCGATGTGGCACTACCAGGCCGCCCAGCTCGCAGAGCCCGTCTCCTCGGCGGTACCGGACTTTGACAGCGTCGAAAAAATAACAAGTCTTTGATTCAAGCAAAAATCGGCGGGATATGGTATAATACCATTTATGAAAAATCGCGTCAGGTTAGGTCAGGCCGTTGTCGAGTACGTACTCGTGGTCTGCGCCATGCTTGTCGTGGCCGTCGCAATGGGCTGGGTGGTCGCCGCGGCAAGGCGTTCCGCGGTGAGGACCGAGGCCCTGGTGAGTTCGGACTATCCATAGGTCGAAAGGAGCCATAGATCATGATGAAGGCATTGAGAAAAGGTCAGACGATGGTCGAGTACATCATCATCGTGTGCTTGATTGCCGTGTCGCTGATAGCGGTGTTCACGTACCTCAGCAGGGCCATCGGGCGCAAGGCCGCTGGCGCCGCGGATGCGATCTCCGAGCAGGAGGGAAGCAACGCGAAGAGTGCCGTCGAGAACATCAGCGAAGACAGCCTGAAGCAGCTCGGCGAGGACTGAGGCGCGGGATGAGGCGCGCCCAGGCCATGATAGAGACGGTTCTCGCCGTTGTCTTCCTGACCGCGCTTTTCCTCGCGCTCATGCAGCTTTCGAGGATGGCGCAGGCGCGCGTCATGCTTGACCACGCGGCCGCGCGCGCGGCGCGAGCGAAGGCCGTTGGCTTCAACGACTTCATGTGCGTGAAGTCCGCGCGCGTGGCCATGATTCCCGTCGCGGGCGAGCGCGTGTGGCCGGAAGGCGGCGATTGGGACGAGGTTTCCCGCGTCCCGGTCTACATGGTGGCGGAGAACGAGGCGTATGCGCGCGGGATTCTCGAGTACGAGTACTGGCCCACGACTTCGATATCGGTGGATTCGGGAGGCGGAGTGGGCTCCAGGGTGCATTCCGAGGTGCTGATGGAGACGGATGACTTCCGGATGGACGGAATGGCCGAGGTCGAGTCCCACTATCCATTCTACATGTACGACCAGGGTCGGTAGATGAAGGCAAGAGAAGGACAGGTTGCGGTCTATCTGATCATGATCCTGGTCGTGGTCTTCGTTCTTGCGCTGCTCAACGTCGATTCGTTCGTCGCGGTGCGGTCCAAGAACCGCCTCCAGAACGCCGGCGACGCGGCGGCGCTTGCAGCAGCGAGGAGACAGGGCTCGCTCTTGAACGAGATCGGTAGGCTCAACGTGGATCACATGCTCGCGGCCATCGACAACGACGAGGGGAAATGCGAGCGGATCGTCGCGGAGCAGAGGCGCCTGGCGCTGCTGGGTCCCGTCGAGGCGCTCAGGTTCGCGAACGAGGCGGCGCTCAAGAACGGCATGGAGGTGCGCGAAGAGTTCTCCCAGATCCTCGAGGAGCACGTCAACGACATCCGGACCGTCTACGCCGGCGGCGAGAACGCGGAGGGCGAGCCGTATCCCGAGCCCTATCCGGGCGCATGGACCGAGTACGCAACGGCCATAAGGGCGGTCGTGGGCGAGGGGCTTGCGACGGGGCCGGACAACATTGAGTTCTACGACGCGGTCGGCGGGCACATGCTCCTCAACCGGATGTTCTACAACGCGGTCGCCGGGAAGGACTGGTGTTGGTTCCGATTCAACCACTGCGAGAACCTGCTGAAGGACTACCGCAGCTACCGCGACTGGGGGCCTCTCCCGACCCGGCGCGAGAACCCGCTGGACAACAGCGAGATATTCTCGCTCCACGTCGTGTCGAAGAGGTGCGCGCTTACGGACGTGTTCGACCTGGAGTCCGTCAAGACGCTCGCGGGGCGGTTCGCGAACCGCGAGGTGACAGACGAGGAGCTCCTCGAGTCCTACGTCGTCACGAACAGGGACCAGGCGTGGTTCTTCTTCGACGACTACGCGTGGAGGCAGTGGTTCGACGGGCTCAGGCTCGCGGACGACGACGACGGCTATGAATTCCCGCTCGTCGGAGAGGTCAAGCCTGAGTACAACGTGAAGGGGTGCGCAGCCGTGTGCCGCTGCGTGCAGGACGTTGAGTCCATGGCTGTGGAGACGACGTCGAGCCACACCTGGTCCGCCGCGGCGAAGCCCTTCGGCACCGTCGACGACATCGAGGGCGAGCTTGGCGACGTCACGGCCCTGAACCGGTTCGTAGTGCCGTGCATGACCGACGTGCGCCTCGTCTCGGTAGACTCCGTCGGCGGCCAGAACCTCGGCACGGCGGACTTCGGGTGGGTCCACCACATCCGGCACCACCTTCCCTCCTACCTCGCCCGCGGCCCGGTGAACGCGCAGGGCTGCTACTACTGCCTGCAGCTGCAGACGTGGGAGCGCGAGTACTTCCGCCAGGAGGGCGTGCGGTGGCTCAAGGACTACGGAGGCACGTGCGTGCGCCCGACGGGCGGCGGCGGGACGGGGCACGGAGGGACGAGCCATGGCCACTAGGGTTCTCGCAGATCCGATTCCACCGCGCGCTCCGGTCAGTGCGCCAGCCCGACCGCGGGTCATGAGGGCATGGAGTCCGGGACAGGCGTTCGTGGAGCTCGCGATGGGCATGCTGGCGCTTGCACTCGTGCTCGCGGCGGCGTTAGGCTTCATCGAGTACATCGTCGGGTCCCTGGAGATGCAGCGCACGCTGCGCGCCAAGGCGGGGGTCGGGGCGATGACCGCCACCGGCGTCGACGGCGCGTTTGTCACGGCGAAGGACAGCGGCGTCGTCACGGTCGAGCCTATGGCGGCGGAATACATATTTGGTTCGGAGGAGGTCGAGATAACCGAGACCGTCCACATGCCGACGATGGGAGGAATATTCAAATGACAGGCGGGAAGGTGAATCCGTTCGCTTCGAGGCTCGCGAGCTTCGCGGACGTGCTGGCGAAGAAGGGGCTTGACGCCGCGCTGGTGTTCAAGCAGGCGAACGTAAACGCGCTCACGGGGGTGGACTGCGACAACGCATGCCTCCTGGTTTCGAAGGAAAAGGTCGCGCTTTTCACGGACTTCCGCTACATCCCAGCGGTAGAGAGGACGGCACCGTGGCTCAAGGTCGGCGACATCAGGAAACTGTCCGGCAAGTCTCCTTTCACGATGCGCGGCGTGAAGCTCGGCAAGGTCGGCTTCGAGTCGACCATTCCGCATTCGCAGTACCTTTCGCTTGGGAAGTCCCTGCCTGGCGCAAGCCTAGTCGACGTCTCGGCAGACATAGCTGGCCTCAGGTCCGTCAAGACCGACGCAGAGATAGACGCGATGCGCGCCGCCGCGAAGCTCAACGACGAGATATGGTCCGAGGCGAGCGGATCCTTCCGCGCCGGGATGACGGAGAAGGACATGGCGCGCGCCATAAAGCGCCTCATGATAGACCGCGGCGACGGCGAGTCGTTCGAGACGATAGTGTGCGTCGGGAAGAACGCCGCGGAATGCCACCACGTGCCGGATGGGACGGCGTGGAACGGACGCGAGCCGGTGCTGGTGGACATGGGCGTCAGGCTCGGCGGGTACTGCTCGGACATGACGCGCAACATTGTCCCCGCGCGTCCCTCGCGCCTCTACAGGAAGGTCTACTCCCTCGTCCTCGAGGCGAACATGCGCGCGATCGCGGCCGTGAAGCCCGGCATGGCGACCGACGCGCTGGACGCCGTCGCGCGCAGGTTCCTCGCCAAGAACGGGTTCGGCAAGGCGTTCGGGCACTCGCTCGGGCACGGCGTCGGCATCGAGATCCACGAGGCGCCGTGGGCCGCGAAGAAGAAGAAGACCGTCCTCGAGCCCGGCATGGTGATTACGATAGAGCCGGGCGTCTACCTCCCCGGCAACCTCGGGGTTAGGATAGAGGACATCGTCGTCGTCACCAAGGACGGCTGCGAGGTGATGTCCCATTCAAGCAAGGACGGAGGATTCTGATGGGCAATTCAAGGAGGGCCGCGGCATTCGCCGTCGCGCGCTGGTTGGCTACGAAGGACTTCCCGGCGGGGCTGCTTCCCGACGGACCCGACCGCGCGTTCGTGCAGGATCTCGTCTACACGACGATCCGCAGGCTGCGTCCGCTGCGCATGGTGCTAGGCAAGCTCGTGAAGAAGTGGCCGAAGGGCGAGATGGAGGCGCTTCTCTACGTGGGCGCCGCGCAGATACTCTACATGCCTGCCGTGCCGGACTTCGCGGCGGTCAGCGAGACCGTCGACGCGGCGAAGGAATGCGAAAACCCGAGTGTCGCGAAGGTCGTCAATGCCGTGCTGCGGAACCTGGTCCGCGGACGAGCCGAGTTCGATGCGATGATAGCCGCCGCGCCGCCGGCTGAGAGGGAGAGCTTCCCCGGAGCGCTCTACAGGCGCTGGGTGGCGCGGTTCGGCGCGGAGGGCGCGGAGAAGCTCGCCAAGTGGCACAACGAGCCTGCGGAGACCTACATCGCGCGCCGGGACGGAAGCTTCACGGCCCTCGAGCGTGGCGAGCGCGTCGAGTCAGTGCCGGGCTTCGCAGAAGGGGAGTTCATCGTGCAGGACCCTGGCACGGCGATTGCGGTCAGGCTCCTCGACCCAAAGCCTGGCGAGAAGGTGTTGGACGCCTGCGCCGCGCCCGGAGGGAAGACCGTCCAGATCGCGTGGCGCGGCGCGGAAGTCGTCGCGTGCGAGGTGAACCCGAAGCGCCGCCGCAGGCTCGAGGAGAACCTTGCGCGGCTCGGACTCAAGGCCGAGGTCGTTTCAGAGCTCCCTGCCCTCAGTCCTCCGCTTTTCAGCAAGGTCCTGGTGGACGCGCCGTGCTCGAACACGGGTGTTTTGAGGCGCCGCCCCGATGCGCGCTGGAACTGGTCCGTCGAGAAGATGAACCAGCTCGTGAAGCTCCAGGCGGACATACTGGACGCGTGCGCGCAGCGCGTGGCCCCCGGAGGGACACTCGTCTATTCAACCTGCTCAAACGAGCCGGAGGAGAACTCCGGGCAGGTCGAGGCGTTCCTTGCGCGCCATCCCGATTTCTCGCTTGACGCGTCCGAGGAGTCCGTCCCGTACGAGACGGGGCACGACGGGGCGTTCGCCGCAGCCATGAGGCGGCATGACGGAGCATGACGATGGAAGACGCGCTGCCGAAGAAGACGAGCTACACCTACGAGCTCACGAACGACCAGCAGGAGCTGCTGCTGGGCATAATGGTCAACGGGAACTACCGCAAGCGCGAGGTCCCGTATTCGCTTTGGTCCATAGAGGGCGACCACTTCAACGCGACGCTCTACTCGAAGGAGAAGCACGGCAAGCGCAAGCTCTGCGTGCAGGGCTCGAAGGCGGAGGATTTCGTCCTGTTCGTCCTAGAGCCGAACGTGCTGGGCGGCGCGACGCTCGGCTACGAGACCGTTCTCAACCCCGAACTGGTCGCACCGCACGCCGGAAGCGACGAGTCCGGCAAGGGCGACTACTTTGGACCGCTGGTAGTCTGCTGCGCGTACACGGACGAGGCGCTTTCGGCGGAAATGCAGAAGCTCGGCGTGAAGGACTGCAAGCAGATGTCCGACAAGTCCGTGCTGACGGTCGGGGCGCGACTGCGCGCCATGCTCGGTCCGTCGGGCTACGCCGTCGTCAAGCTGGGACCAGCCGCCTACAACCGCCTCTACGCGAAGATCAAGAACATCAACAGGATGCTTGCCTGGGCGCACGGAACGGCGATCGAGGAGCTTCTGGAGAAGCGCCGCGGATGCCCCCGCGTGGTGGTGGACCAGTTCGCCCCGACGGAGGCGACGATACGGCGGGCGCTCAAGCCGCTTGGCAAGGCGGCGAAGGTCGAGCAGCGCCACAAGGCCGAGAGCGACATCGCGGTTGCCGCCGCGTCCGTGATTGCGAGGGAGCTTTTTCTGCGGGACATTGCGAAGATGAGCGAGGAGGTCTTCGGTCCGCCGGCGGAGGGACGCCTGTCGGTCCCCGCGGGCTCGAGCGACCCGCGCGTCCGTTCCCTTGCCGAGGAGATGGTTCGCAAGGAGGGCCCTGTCTGGCTGATGAACCACTGCAAGGCCCATTTCCAGACGACGGACAAGGTGCTTGCCGCGTGCGGAAGGTCCCGCGCCGACCTGCCGCCCGAGGGACAGGTCGTCTCTGCCTCGAAGGCGTCCGCCCCCTCGGCGTAGCGTGGATTGGCGGACCGGCTATTTCTGGCGCCAGGCGCCGGAGTCTTCCTGGTACCAGGATCCGGCGGACATGCGCTCGCGCATCTTGGCCGCGTGACGGCGCTGGACGAGGTCCAGGCTCGTCCCGTTCTCCTTCGCGATCTCGGCGAAGCGCTTCATGCGCTTTGCGTTGGCGTCCGCGATGAACAGCCTGTCGTCGTCGGTCGCGCCTTCGCGCTCGACCAGCATGGCCTTCGCGTCCACTCCGACGGCCTTGCTCTCGATCAGCTCCCTGACGCGCTTGAAGTCGCCCTGGGGCTTCGGCTTGGACTCCTCGGAGAACGCCTTGTCGAGTTCGCGGTCCACCTTGAGGTTCACGTCCATCGTTATGTGGATGGGCTTTATCTCGCTCTCGGTCTTGACATGGATGCAGCCCGCGAGGGCCGCCGCCGCCAGCGTGAAGACGAGTCTGTTCATCGTTTTTTACCCTTTCCTGAGGCACGTATGCCGGTGTTTATCAAATGCTCTATGTCGCCGTGGAACGTGACGCCGAACGAGACGGGGACGGTGGTCTTGCCGCTTGTGGCGGACCCCTCCAGCTTCATCTCCAGGGCGTGTTCCCCGTCAGGATCGCGCCGGAGGTCTAGTCCAAGCGCCGTGTACGTCAGGTTCGCGAGCGCCTTGCGGAGGTTGTTCCGGTCTGCCTCGGGCACTCCGGCCGCGGAGAGGCTGTCCATTATGGGAGTGGCGTCCTCAAGCCTCAGGCTCCCGCGTTCGCCTGGCCTGGAGTAGAGGAACGAGTCTCCGACGGAGACCTTCGCGCCGTCTTTGATGCGCAGCGGAATCTTGCCGTGGAGGCGTCCCGTCGCCTCTCCCCTCAGGCCCGATATGCTGTTGAGCACGCGCCCCGTGTCGATGTCGTCCACGAAGAGGGTGAATCCCGCATTGAGCTTCTCGGGGTCGAGGAAGAGCGCGTAGAGCTTGGCCTTCCCGCCGTATACGTCAGCTCCTGCCTCCGTCACGAGCCACGCAGTCTCCGTCGCGCGGACGGATGCGTAGACGTTGGATAGCGCGACGCCCGCCGCGGTGACGCTTTCGGCGCGCGGGAACATTGGCGCGAAGTCCACGTGGTCGCCGAGTCCGGACGCTCCGGCGCGGACCCTCAGGCGCACGAGGTCGACCGGCGTCCCGTCTGCCGAGAGGGACGCGCCTAGGTCCGAGACGGTCGCGGTCGCGGTCCAGGCGGGAATCGCGGCGGAGTTGGTCGTCGCGGCCCTTGCGTCGAGGCTTAGGCGCCCCGAGTACACGAGCCCGGTGACGGCGGGCGCGGGAATGCGCGACACGATGGTGCCCACGACCGGGTCGCGTTCGTCGAATGCGGTTTCCGGCACGGTGAGCTCGGCGGTCCATCCGTCGCGTGCGGAGAAGGAGAACTTCGCCTCGGCGGTCCATTTCGTCCCGTCGAGCGAGATGGACGCCTCTCCTTTCGCCGAGCGTTTCCAGATCGAATAGTTGGCCTTTGCCTTGAGGGCGAAGGGCCAGTCCAGCAACATCCCCTCGCCGCGCGCAATGATGTCCCACGTGTCGGACCTCCCCAGGTCCACGTGAACTCTGGCGGTGTGGTTCGTGAAGAGCGCCCTGGCCGCCGGCTTCAGAAGGGGCTCAAGGTCGAATGTCGCCTCCGGGAGGTCGACGTGCATCAGGACAGTTGGAAGCGCCGCGACGAGGCCGACGAGGGCGATCACGACCGCCAGGACGGCCCAAGGCCACCTGCGACGCCTTTTCGGCGCTTCCGCCTCTTTGCTCGCATCGTCTTTCATGCTCTGAATAGTATACCAAATTCCCTCCGCCTGCGCCGCTACTTGCGAAGGGCCCGCCAGGCGAGAAGCGCGGTGGCGAGCGCGGATGAGGCGAGCATCGTGAGCCAGAAGGCCGGAATCCCCGGGCAGACGGCCCTGACGGCCAGGAAGGACGGCACCCAGAAGAGAAGCGACGTAGCGAACTGGATGCGGAATACCGCGGCAGTTTCGCCGCGCCCGCGCAGGTGGGCCTGGAGGACCTGCACGGCGGACTCGAATGGCGCCTTGGCGGCCAGCACGACGGCCAGCACCGCCGCGGTCGCCGAGAAGCCGTGTGCGAACCTGGCGTCCCCCGAAGAGGCGAACGCAGCCAAAAGGGACCTGCCGCCGACCGCTAGCGCGAGGCAGAATGCCAGGGAGTAGATCGCGACGAGAGCGGCGCCGGGAGCGAGAAGGGCGCGCCGTCCAGCGGAGCCCTCCCTGGCGGTCGAAATCTCCATGGCCTGCGAGAGCCCCTGCGGCAGCGCCTGGAACACCCCGTTGACTGCGAACGCCGCCGTGCTGGCCGCGACGGCCGGCGGGGCGCATTCCGCCAGGATCGCCGTGAAGACGAAGAATCCGCCGATGTCCATGAACGCCCTGACACCGTTTGGAAGTCCGAGCCGGAGCATCTCCGAGACGTCGGCGCGGCAGATCCGCCGCGCCGACGCGGGAAGGGGCCTGAGCCGGATCGTGATAGCTAGCACGATGCACGGGAGCACGTGCGCCACGGTCGCGGCCCATCCCGCGCCCTGGTTCCCGCTGACCGGGATGCCGAAACGCCCCTCGATGAAGACCGGCGCCAGCGCCATGTTGACGACGAATCCGGAAAGCGTGACGGCCCCCACGAAGCGCGTCTTCCCCTGTCCGGTGAAGTACCCCCCGAACACTGCGGCCAGCGTGGTGAAGAATCCGTTCGCGAGCAGGACGTCGTAGTAGGCCGACTCGGCCGCGATCACTTCGGGGGAGGCGTTGAAGACGCCGAGCACGAGGTGGCCGAGCGGGACGGCCAGGAAGAACAGCGGCGCCGAGAGGAGCGTCATCGCCAGGGCGGCGCGAAAGGCTGCGATTGCGCCGGGTCCGTCTCCCTCCGCGTGTCTCCTCGCGAAAATCGTCCCCGAGTAGCCGAAGGTGGATATCGCCAGCGAGGAGACTGCGACGGCCAGCATGGAGCCGGGCAGGGATGCGTGGAGCGCGGTTGTCGAGTGCCTGGAGAGGAAGAGGCTTGTGACGAAGGTGTTCGCCGCGAACGCGAGCTGCGCCATGGTCAGGGGGAACGCCATCCGCTGGAGCGAAAGCGCGCGCCTCATGTGTCCGATCCTCCGTTCTTCGCGCGCCATTCGCGCATTGTCGCCCCGAACTTCTTCTTGAAGAGGCGCTTCAGGTACGCGTCCTCCTTCCACCCGCAGATGTTCGCGATGGCGCCGATCTCCTGGTTCGGGTTCTTGAGGAGGCTGAGGACCCTTTCGAGGCGGACGGACGTGATTTCCTCCGTTATGCGGTGGCCCACGGCGCGCTTGAAGCTTGTCTCGGCGATTCGCTCCGTCACGCCCATCGACTTCACAACGTCCGCCGCCTTGAGTCCCGAGCACGCCTCGCGCCTTATCAGGTCCAGCGCGTCGGATATGCGCTTGCCGACCACTGCGAGGCGCCTAGTCGAAAGCCGCGACGTGACGCCGAGCGGCGCGTATTCGACGCGCTTCGGCGCGGCGCTTTCGCCGCGGATGCGCTCCGCGAGCAGCCGCACCGCGATGCGCCCCGCGCCGCGGAAGTCCGGGCGCACGCTCGACAGCGTCGGGTGCAGGTTGTCGCACCCCGCGGGGGCGTCGTCCGCACCGACGACCCTGACGTCGCCCGGCACGGAGGTCCCGGAGTCGCGGCAGACGTCGAGTATGACGGACGCGATGTCGTCGTTCGCGGCGAAGATCCCGCACGGCTTGGGCAGGGATGCGACGAACGGCCTGAGGCGGGTCACGAACTCGTTCTTGTTGCCGAACGTCCACGGGTCCTCGAGCGTGTGGCACTCGCGCCCCTGCGCGCCGAGGATGTCCCTGAACATGTCCTCCCGCCTGCGGCTCCACCTCACGCGCCTGCTCCAGCCGACGAACGCGAAGTGCTTGCAGTCCGTCCGCGCGAGCTCGCGGTGCGCGAGCCCGGCGATCGCGGAGTCGTCGTTCTCGACGTAGGCGATGCTCCCGTCCTCGAGCATCCTGTCGTCCGGGTCGATGTGCACCGTAGGGGTGCGCGCGAACTTTTCGCACGGCGGGAGCAGGTTGGAGGACCCCTCGAGTATGCACCCGACGGGCTTCCAGTACTCGAGGACGGAATCGACGGGGTGCTTCAGCCTCTGGACCTCAATTTCCTCCACGTGCCAGCCGACTGCCGACGACTCCTCGCGGACGCCCGCGAGTTCGGGTATGCGCGAGCCCGTGTGGAGGTCGGTTGTGAAGAGTATTGTGTCCATCCACGAAGATTGTACCATTATGCGGCGCCTTCTGGCTATTGGAAAATTGCGCGCCGACGTTTGATGGGAGGGGCGCGGTTTTGGTAGAATATCCCTAAGCATACAAC
>JAEEGL015664025.1_pt1 | contig 21528 bp, 22 predicted proteins | sample 9134231 | NCBI WGS metagenome assembly JAEEGL01 (sample SAMN16246548, study PRJNA631951) | gut metagenome | biome: gut microbiome; feature: rumen; material: fiber-attached | host: Bos | place: Iran: Karaj | collected 2018-10
ACAAGCATCAGAAACGGGTGTTCGTGGAGTTGCAAGGCGTGGGAAGATATGCCACGGCGTATGTGCCGGGGGCGTGGATACGACGAATAAATTCATAATGCATAATTCATAATTCATAATTGCCATCCGGCAGAAAAAAAATTATGACTAACAATACTATCACCGTTACATCTCCATTGCTTCCAAATCTTTCTGAGTTTGAAAAATACTTGGAAGACATCTGGCAACGCAAGTGGATTACCAACAACGGCCACTATCATCAGGAACTTGAAAAGGCTCTTGCGGAATATCTCAAAGTGCCGTATATCAGCCTGTTCACAAATGGAACTCTGCCGCTGATAACCGCTTTGCAGGCATTGAGAATCACCGGCGAAGTAATCACAACACCATATAGTTTTGTGGCTACGACACACGCCCTTTGGTGGAATGGAATCAAGCCAGTCTTTGTGGACATAGACCCCGAAACTGGCAACATTGATCCTACAAAAATTGAGGCTGCAATCACGCCAAAAACCACAGCGATAATGCCCGTACACGTTTACGGTAAACCTTGCAAAACCAAAGAGATTCAGGACATTGCCGACAAATACGGACTGAAAATAATCTACGACGCTGCACACGCTTTCGGTGTGGAAGTGGACGGCAAAAGCATCTTGAACGAGGGCGACATTTCGACACTAAGTTTCCACGCGACCAAAGTTTTCAACACCGTAGAAGGCGGCGCAATGGTAATGCACGACGCGCAGACCAAAAAACGCATCGACTATCTCAAAAACTTCGGTTTTGCAAACGAGGTGGAAGTTATTGCGCCTGGCATCAATTCCAAAATGGACGAAATTCGTGCGGCATACGGTCTTATCAACCTCAAACAAGTGGATGCAGCAATAGAATCGCGCCGTCAAACTGCGATAAAATACCGCAATGCCCTGCGCAACGTGGATGGCATCACATTCTTTGACGATATGCCCGGCGTAAAACATAATTATTCGTACTTCCCGATGTTCGTTGATGCCCAAAAATTCGGTATGACTCGCGACGAACTATACGCCAAGATGAAAGAACGCAATGTATTGGGACGCAGATATTTCTATCCGTTGATTAGTGAGTTTTCTACGTACCGCGGACTTCCGAGTGCTACGCGTGAAAATCTTCCCGTGGCGCACAAGATGGCGGATAGCGTGATTTGTCTGCCGATGTATGCAGGGTTGACGGATGAGGATGTGGAAAGGGTGATTGAAAGTGTGATAAAATAGAATTAATTTTAAATAATGAAGAAGATACTTTTGCTTGGTGGACTGCGGTATTTGCTGCCAGTAATTGAGGCAGCGCATCAACAAGGCTATTATGTGATAACCGCCGATTATCTGCCGAACAATTTTGCACATCAATGCGCTGACGAATATATCAACGTCAGCATTACCGACAAGGAGGCTGTCTTAAAAGAAGCTCAAAAAAGGAAAATTGATGGCGTGATTTCTTTCGCAGTAGATCCAGGAGTTGTAACAGCTGCATACGTTCAGGAACAAATGAACCTTCCCGCTTTTGGTCCGTATGAGTCTGTGAGAATATTGCAAAACAAGGATTTGTTTAGACAATTTTTGAAAGATAATGGTTTTAATGTGCCACAAGCCAAAGGTTATGGCACGTTGGATGAAGTAATGAATGACGCTAAAAATTGGAATTATCCTATCATCGTAAAACCAACAGATTCGGCTGGTAGCAAGGGCGTAAAAAGAGTTGACAATGTGTCCGAACTTCGTTCAGCCGCTGAAAACGCATTTGAAAACGCTCTTAAAGGTAAAATTATAATTGAAGATTTTATCGAGCCGGAAGGTTGCACATCTGATTCCGATAGTTTTTCTGTGGATGGCGAAATGAAATTCATAACATTTTCCGCGCAACGTTTCGACAAGAATGCTTCTAATCCATACACTCCATCGGCTTATAGTTGGCCTTCTACATTTACAGAAGAACAACAAGAATACCTTAAATCCGAATTACAGCGTTTAGTCAGCCTCCTACAAATGAAGACCACCGTCTATAATATAGAGACACGTATTGGTAAAGACGGGAAGGCTTACATTATGGAAGTTTCACCACGTGGAGGCGGGAACAGGTTGAGCGAGATGGTAAAACATTCAACAGGTGTTGATTTCATAACAGCGGCGGTAAGGGCGGCTGTTGGCGACACCGTAAACATCCAACCCGCGCCTCTCAACGGACATTGGGCAGAAATAATTCTCCACGCCGACAAAAGCGGTGTGTTCAAAGAACTAAAATTCTTGGACTCCCTTGATAATGGCAACATTAGAAAGATTGATTTGTGGGTTCACGCAGGAGATAAAGTCGAGGCTTTCAAAGGAGCAAACAATGCTATCGGAACGCTTGTATTGAAATTTGAAACCAATGAAGAATTGGAAAAAGTACTGAGCAATCAAGGCAAGTATTTCCAAGTGGTGGTAGAATAAATTGCAAAAAAAAATTTGCAGAAGTGTAGATTCTGGATTATCTTTGCCGAGGATAAAAAGAAAAAGATATGGCAACGAATGGGAATCTTTCACATGCAATCAACAGCATCAATAGGCTAAGCACACTCAAAGACGATTGGGACGGATTTGGCGCGTCGCATATACTGCCAGCGGTAATTTCCAACATCCGTGCTGTTTTGCTATTGTCAAATGACGACGATTGGACTGGTTGGACTATGTCTCCAAATACCAATGGCACAATATTCTTGCAGTCCGCCAAATATATAAGTAGCCTTAGCCTTGGTTGCGAAGAGTATTCTTATTTTACGAAGAAAGACGGTATCCGAAACGGCAAAAGCCACCTGCCATTTGATGCAAAAAACTTTCTTTCCGCAATGCGTTCACTAAATGCTTAATGCTGGTATGGACACGAAGTTGACAACAGTCTCCAACGAAGAAAAAGTAGCGCGAGTGCTGCACCGCGACTGGGTGGTTGGCAACCGGTTGCAACTTGGAGCATTTGCCCTTCGTCCCAACGAAACATATATTTCGGTGAACAGACCGGCTGTCGATAGCTTTGATTCTGATGTTTTGTCTTTTGTAGAATCTCATCCAACCTATCAATATAGTGACGGTTCTTATCGTTGTGCAATGCTTGGTGTTCAGGACATTCGCGAAATAAAAGTTAATTTGAACGACGAACCTCTAAATGTGGACGTAGAAGTTGAGCCAAGGGCTTTACATACGGCATCTCACGCAGGCATTTTTACCCGCATTGGCGAAACAAATATCAAAAAGGGCGGCACAATTCCTCCAAAATTTCTGCCATTAGGTGTATCCGCTGACGATGTTCTGATGGAAGTCGGCTGGTCGCTTATAGCGATTGCATCGGTAAAGGAAGTAAAGTATAATTAGGGATGATATTCAATAGATACAAGATGAAACCTATTGGCGGATATTTTTCTTTGGAAACCAACGACGGATGGGGGTATCACAATGATGCACTGCGGCTCAATTCAGGTCGTTATGCGTTGGAGTACATTCTTAAAACCCGCAAATACAAGAAGATTTATCTTCCGTATTATATCTGCGATTCTGTATTGCAACCAATTATGCGTCAGAGCGTTGATTATGAATATTATCACATCAACGACCAATTGGAACCCGCTGATAAAATACAGCCTAAAGATGACGAAGCAGTTCTTTATGTCAACTACTTCGGACTTAAAAACGAATATACTTCAACATTTTGCTATAAATATCGCAATACAATACTTGACTATACACAGGCATTTTATACAGAGAAGGGCAACAAGTACGACGACCTAAAAGTTCAATGCGACACGTTTTATAGTTGTCGCAAATATTTTGGAGTACCTGACGGAGCATATCTGTACACCAATTGCTTGCTTGATGAAGAATTGCCGTTGGACGAATCTTTTGACCGTATGACTTTCCTCACTAAACGCATTGACCGTTCACCACAGGAAGCGTACGGAGATTTCCACAACAATGACAAATTGCTTGACTCTGCGGGATTGCGCCGTATGTCGCGGCTTACTGAATCAATAATGCAGGGCATAGACTTCTCCGCAAAGGCAAACAGACGTATCCGTAATTTTCACTATCTCGACAAGACATTGCGCGAATCCAACCGATTCAAATGGGCGATGAATTATGGAACAGTACCGATGGTATATCCGTATTATGTAGAGGACGGAGAACGTCTGCGTCAGCACTTAATTGACAATCAAATATTCTGCGCCCGTTATTGGCCTAATGTTTTGGAGTGGTGCAAACTCGAAGACTTTGAATATCAATTGGCAAAAAATCTTGTCTGCATACCAATAGATCAAAGGTATGGAGAAAAAGAAATGGAATATATTCTGAACAAAATAATAAGATAATCATAGAATGAACATAAAAGGTAAGTTCGTGACATTGAGGGCGATGACATCTGATGACCTCTCAATGATATGCGATATGTTTAACGATCCCGAATTGGAGAATTTCGTTGTCGGGTGGGCGTTCCCATTGTCTTTGGAACAGCAAAAACAATGGTTTGAAAAAAATATGAATGATCAAAAGAATTTTAGGTTTGTCATAGAAACACCTGACGACGGAGCGGTTGGCATTGCTACACTAACCGACATTGATTGGAAAAACAGATCGGCGACCCACGGCATCAAATTGGCAAACAAAGAAAAAAGGACAAAAGGTATTGGCACCGACACTGTTATGGCAATAATGCGTTATGCTTTTGAAGAATTGGGTTTGCACAGATTGGATGGTTCGTGGTTTGATGAAAACATTGCATCCAAAAGTTTATACAAAAAATGTGGTTGGAAAGAAGAAGGCGTAAAAAGGGAATGCGTCTTTAAGCACGGACAATGGAGAGACCTGACAATCGTTGGAGCTTTGGCGAGCGATTACAAAGAAGCTGTGGAAAGATTGAAATATTGGTATTAGACACAATGAAACATATTAAAATAGTTACCGTTCTCGGCGCGAGTGGCACAATGGGCACCAATGTGTCAGGCATTTTTGCTTCTTTCGGAGATGCTAAGGTCTATATGATAAGCCGTGACATCGAAAAATCCAAAAAGGCGGCTGTCAAGGCTTGCAAATCGGTGAGAGCCGACAGCATTGCGAACAAATTGATTCCCGCCGACTATTCGATGCTTGGAAAATGTGTCTCAGAATCTGACATCGTATTCGAAAGCACTGCCGAAAATCTTGATGTGAAACTTGATGTCACAAAACAAGTGGCTGAGTTTTTGAAGCCAAACACGATTGCTTGCACAGGGTCGTCAGGTCTTTCAATTACGACTCTTGCGGAATGTTTCCCTGAAAAACTAAGGACGAATTATTTTGGCATACATTTTTTCAATCCACCGTACAATATGACGTTATGCGAAGTGACGCCAACGAAGTACACTGACAAGGCATTGTTTGAGGAAACAAAACAATATCTCAAAAACACATTGTTCCGCACGGTGGTAGAAGTGAAGGATTCCCCCGCTTTTCTCGCAAATAGAATAGGTTTTCAGTTCATCAACGAGGCATTCCAATACGCCGAAAAATATAAGGACAACGGCGGAATTGACTACATTGACGCAATACTCGGCTCATTTACAGGTAGAGCGATGGCTCCTCTGACGACGGCGAATTTTGTGGGGCTTGATGTCCACAAGGCAATTGTTGACAACCTTTACGAGAACACCAATGATTATGCCCACAATACTTTCGTGATGCCAGGGTTCGTCCAAAAACTGATAGACAAAGGCATGCTCGGACGCAAGACCAACGGCGGAATATATAAAACTGAGGAATTTGAAAACGGCTTCAAGCGCAGGACTGTTTACGACATTGAGTCGGGACTGTTCAGGGACAAAATGAACTATGTATTCCCATTTGCTGAAAAAATGAAGGCTTACTTGAATAATGGCGACTACGAAAAGGCTTTTTCACAACTCGTCAACAACAAGTCGCTTGAAGCAACGATTTGTATGGAGTTCCTGTTGAAATACATTCTATATTCGTTGAGCGCGACAGAAGAGGTCGGCTACAAAATCAGTTCGGCTGACGACGTTATGGCGACAGGCTTCAACTGGTGTCCGCCAATGGCGATGATTCAGGCTTTTTCGGCGGTCGCTGATGTCAAGCAACTTATCAAGGAGCGCATCGACAAGTCCATCCTCAACCAAATAGACGTAGATATGCTGCTCGCCAAAGTCAAGCCATCAAAATATGATTACAGACCCTACTTCAAATCAAGATAATCGATGAACAAAGTACATATATTGGGCGGCGCACAAACCGACTTTGAGAGGAACTGGACAAAGGAAGGCAAGAATCTTGTCGCATTGTTGAAAGAAGTAATATCAGACGGTTTCACCAACGCAGACATCTCTTTTGCCGACATAATCGCCTTAAACAAAGAAAACAAGGTAGGTTGTTTCGTTGGAAATTTTATCGCCGAACAATACGTCAGTCAGGGGCACCTTGGTGCTTTCCTGACGGAAGTTGATCCAGCCTTCTACGGTGTACCCTCGGCAAGGTATGAGGCGGCGTGTGCATCAAGTTCCGTAGCGTTGGATGCTGCAATCACCAAAATCACAAGCGGTGATTATGATGTGGCAGTCGTAGTCGGATGGGAACTAATGAAGACAGTAGATTCCAAAATTGGTGGCGACATTCTCGGACGTGCAGCATATTACGAAAAGGAAGGCAAAGGAATTGAATTTCCATTTCCGAAACTGTTTGGCAGACTTGCCGACGAGATTTTAAAGAAGTATGACGTTGACGAGCAACGTTTTATGGATTCTCTCGCAATGATTTCCACAATCAATTATGCAAATGCAAAGCGCAATCCATTGGCGCAAACTCGCAAATGGTTTATGAGTTACGAACAAGCAAGGACAAGAGGCACTGAAACAAATCCAATAGTAGGAGGCAGGCTTGCTGTTTCAGATTGTTCGCAAGTTACGGACGGTGCTGCGGTCGTTGTATTGGCTTCCGAAAAATATATCAAAAAAAGAAACATAAAGGACAAGCCCGTCGTAAAAGGATTTGGCCACAGGGTGGCGCCGATGCTGTTTGACAAAAAAATCGCAGATTCGCAACCTTCGCCATATATACTACCGTGGACACGTCAGGCTGTACTTGATGCATATCGCAGAAGTGGACTTTCCGTGGACGACATTGATGTTTTCGAAACGCACGATTGTTTTACGTCAAGTGAATACGCGGCGGTGTCTGCATTTGGCATTACGGAACCCGGCAAAGAATATCAAGCAATTGAGGATGGCATAATTGCTTTCGACGGCAGCAAGCCAATCAACCCGAGCGGCGGACTTATTGGTTGCGGCCATCCCGTAGGTGCGTCAGGCGCAAGAATGTTCCTTGACTTGTTCAAACAAGTGACAGGACAAGCGGGCAAATATCAGGTGTCTGGCGTTAACAATGCGATGATGCTCAATATCGGCGGCAGTGCTACCACAAACTACGTGTTTGTGGTGGGAAATGAATAGCACAAGACAATACTGAAGATTTTTTATTTTGCAATTGTGTAAAAAAGTTTTTATCTTTGCGGCAAAAGGTAAAAACTTAAAACGCAAATGCTATGATACAGATTGCCAACCCGATATATGATTCAGTATTCAAGTATATGATGCAGAACAACAAGGTCTGTATCATACTTCTTAGTGCATTGTTGAACCGTGACATCATTGAAGTGGAGGTCATAAGCAATGAATTGATTCGTGTTGCCTTGAAGAAATTTGCAGTCTTGCGCCTTGACTTCCTTGCAAAAATCAAGAATCCAGATGGCACTATCGAGACTGTGAGCATCGAACTTCAAAAATCTGAAAAAAGCACAGAAATTTCACGTTTCAGGAGTTATCTTGCAAGTCTCTACGACACACGCGCCAACGACATTGAGGTAATAGAATACACAAACCGTAAAGGCAAAACCGTCAAAATAGAAAAAAAGAATCCATATCACATCATAGCGATTTACATTTTAGGTCATCCCTTGGATGGAATTGAAGAGCCTGTAATTTACAATTCACCAAATCCAGTAAGTGCAACAGGCGAGCCAATCAAAAACGCGACAGCAAATCCGTTTTTCAACAATCTGACGCATGACACACTAATTGTTCAGATACCGAGACTGAGGAAAAACGTAAAAAGCCGCGTGGAGGAGTTTTTGGACATCTTCGACCAGAGTCGGACAATGCCCAAAAATGAGCACTACCTTCTCATTGACGATTTTGACGACAAGCCGGAAGGCTACACAACCATAGTAAGAGAGTTGGCTCGTGCAGCGGCAGACCAACATACAAAAACTGCAATGGATATCGAAGATGAATATGCCGACGATATTGAAGACCGCATAGAATTGGAAGACATTGTTGCTGAACAAAAAGAACAATTGGCACAACAAAACAATTTGATTGCAACACTCATAAAATCAATGCTTTCAAAAGGTGATACTCTTGCAAGCATTTCAAAAACGCTCAATATTTCCGAAACACAAATTTCGGAACTTGTAAGCAAGTAAGAAAACATTGTGTCTCAGGACATTAACCAAACATCATTAAAAGACAAAACCGTCCGTGGGGTTGGTTGGTCAGCGGCGGATTCCTTCTTGGGACAAGGAGTTTCGTTCTTGGTTGGAATCGTTTTGGCAAGGTTGCTTTCGCCGTCGGAATACGGATTGATAGGCATTGTTACAATCTTCACCACCATTCTCACAGGCTTTGTTGACAGCGGATTTTCGAGCGCATTAATCAGGAAAAAAGACATATCAAACGACGACTACAACACAATGGTCCTGACCAATATGGTGATGAGCGTGTTGATGTTTGTGATACTGTTTTTCTGTGCGCCACTGATTGCAGAATTTTTTGAACGTGAGGAACTCACCCTTTTGACAAGGGTAATGGGATTGATACTGATAATTCAGGCTCTGTCAATCGTACAAAACACTTATCTGACCAAAAAGATAGATTTCAAGACCAAAACCAAAGCCTCGCTTATAGCGGCTGTAATCAGCGGAATTGCAGGAATCGCGACAGCACTTTTGGATTTCGGAGTCTGGGCATTGGTAATACAAATGCTTACCAATCAAATTATTAACACACTTTGTCTATGGATTTTCAACAGATACATCCCTCGCCTGAAATTCTGCAAAGAAAACTTCGGTTATATGTGGGGATTTGGTTGGAAATTGATGCTGTCAGGTTTTTTAGACAGAGTATGGGCTCAACTTTACCAGACTGTCGTCGGCAAATGTTACTCGCCAGAAACACTCGGACAATACACCCGTTCTAAACAATACGCACAAATTTTTTCGCAAAACTTTACGTCAATAATCCAGCGCGTAACCTATCCTGTACTTGCAGAAACTCAGGACGACAAACCTCGAATGGTTGCCGCATATCGAAAGATAATCAAGATAAGCATGTTTGTAACGGCAATTTGTATGATTTCATTAGGAGCAATTTCCGAACCGTTGATTTACAGTCTGATAGGTGAACAATGGCAAGAGGCTGCAAATTTTCTGCCGTTGATTTGTGTGTCGATGTCGTTGTATCCATTGCACGCAATTAATTTGAATATGCTTCAAGTACAAGGCAGGAGCGACATATTTCTAATACTTGAAATCGTGAAGAAGATTGTTGCAATCGGTCCAATTTGTTTGGGAATCTTCATTAATATATATTGGATGCTTGCAGGTAGTATTGTAGCAGGAATTATCTCGTTTTTCCTCAACTCATACTACACAGGCAAAAAACTCGGCTATTCGTCTTGGCAACAATTAAAAGATGTTGCTCCTTCATATTTAATTGCATTTGTAATAGCAACTTCCGTATATTTCTTCAAATTTTTGCCACTGAATTGTTATGTAGTTTTGGCAATACAGTTGGCGGTGGGAACGGCAGTGTTCTTTGCGGTGTGCGAGGGATGGAAAAGGGAAGAGTATCAAGAGGTGAAGAATATAGCAAGTAATTACCTTGGAAAATTCAGAAAGATTAAACAATAAGGAAGATTTGGGTCAGCCGAAAAAACTACGGGACAGCAATTTAGAATTGTTCAGAATTTTGACGATGTTGCTGATTGTGGCGCATCATTATGTAGTTAATTCTGGTTTAACATCTCCTGATGGTCCGATAGTTGCTAATCCGCTTGCTACTGATTCTATCTTTTTGTTGTTGATAGGAGCATGGGGTAAAATTGGTATCAATTGTTTTGTGTTGATAACCGGTTATTTTATGTGCAAATCTGAAATCACTGCAACAAAATTTGTAAAACTACTTTTTGAAATTATGTTTTACAAAATAATTATCGGCTTGATTTTTATTTTATTTGATTATCAACCATTTGAATGGAAAAGCATTCTCAAAATGCTTGTTCCTGTGACATCAGTTAAACAAAATTTCGTTGGATGTTTCATATTGTTTTTCTTGTTCATCCCGTTTTTAAATGTTCTCATAAGGAATCTTGACGAAAAAAAACATATTTATTTACTAATCCTATGTTCCATAACATACATACTGTTCGGCACTATACATAAAGTGGATATGAATTATGTTTCGTGGTTTATGATTTTGTATGTAATATCATCTTACATAAGGCTATATCCCAAACGATGGATGACCAATTTGAGAACCTGTGGATTGATGTTTTTATTGTCAGTTGTTTTATCTGCCGCAAGTGTTTTAGTTTGCATTTGGTTAGGTGTTAAACTCGGAAAAAACGCGCCATTCTATTTCGTAACAGATTCCAATGCATTGTTGGCGGTTTTGACAGTGGTATTTGCATTTTTGTTTTTCAAAAATATAAAGTTGCCTTACAACAGCTTTATAAACGCAGTTGCATCAACTACCTTTGGAATTTTGCTCATACATGCCAATAGCGACACTATGCGGCAATGGCTATGGAAAGATATGTTGGACAATGTAGGGCATTATGGTATGCCGTTTTATGTAATTGGTTGTGTCTTAGGTGTTTTTGCCGCTTGCTCGCTTATTGATTTTGTGAGGATAAAATTGATTGAAAAGCCGATTTTATATTGGTGGGACAGGAAAAAGGATAGAGTATCAACTTGGATCTCTCGTAATGAAAAAAACTTTTTAATTAGGAGGTGAAAATGAGTAATACGGTTACATCTGTTCGTTCCTCAAATTTTGAGTTGATGAGATTGTTTCTGATTTTGTTTGTTATTATTTTACATTTTAATGATACAAGCAGACAGGGAGCACTGAGTTTTGTACAAAATGCACCATTTGCAAACAAATGTTTTTTGTACTTGATGGAATCATTGACAATATGCGCCGTAAATACATTTGTCATATTGTCTGGCTATTTTATGACACGGAAGCACAGTTCCAACATAAGGAAAGTGATAGATTTGTTCTTGACACTTGTGTTATATCATTTTCTCCTTCAAATAGGAAGTGAAATATATCATCAGAATTTTTCAATATCTAAAATAATCGGTTCATTAATACCGTCAAATTATTATGCGTGGTTATATTCAACTGTTTTTTTGTTAGCGCCGTTTCTCAATATCATTATGGACAAATTAGAAAATAACAAACTTGATTGTTTTATTGTCTTATTATTGATATTATTTTCTATAATACCATCTGTTTTTGATTTTTTGGGGTCAAAAATGAATATTGAAGTTGGAGGAATGTCCCCTATTTCCCAAAAAGGTAATGGGAAAGGTTTCACTTTATGTAATTTTATTTTGTGCTATTATATTGGTGGATACTTGTCGAGGAAATGTGTTACAGGGAATGGAAAAGCTTTCTTGACATACGTTGTGTCAACATTTGTAATATTCATTGGATTGTTCATAAACAGGAGTCACGCATTGGATTATTGCAATATTTTTGTAATAATTCAGGCAACATCTTTTTTCTTGATGTTTAAGAACTTGAATATCAAAAAATATGACTTAATCAATACTTTGGCAAAAAGTGTTTGGGGAATATTTGTTATTCATGGTTATTTGCTCAACATCTATTCTAAATTTGAAAATGTTGAGCAATTGACAACTGATAGTTTGACGGCTCTTGTTTGGCATCTTTTTGCGAGCGTTGTAGTTGTTTTAATTATTTCATTGATTTTGGATAAAATATTCTCTGTCTGTCTTAAACCGATTCATTATGTAGTGGATAAAATTGTTTTTGTAAACAAAACAATATCAACAGACAAGAAGGTTATTTAAGACAAAACTTAAAAAGGAAAAATTGGAAATGCCTATGCCTGAAAATTTTTTGGTTGTAGTTAGATGTATGACCTTCAATCATCATGCGTACATAGAAGACGCGATGAATGGTTTTTGTATACAAAAAACAAATTTTCCGTATCTATGTATCGTTATGGACGATTGCAGTACGGACGGAGAACAAGAAGTCATAAAAAAATATGTTGACGAGCATTTTAATTCGTTAAGTACAGAAGAAACAGATGATTACGTTTTAAATCTTTGTCAACATAAGACAAATGAAATGTGTTATTTTGCGGTATTTTATTTAAAGTACAATCATTGGACGGCAAAAAAATCAAAGATTCCGTACTATTCAAGATGGCAGGATAAGTGCAAGTATATTGCCCTGTGTGAGGGAGATGATTATTGGATTGATGAGAGAAAGTTGCAGATGCAAGTGGATTTTTTGGAGAGAAATGAGGAATATGGAATGTGCTATACAGGTTTTGATGTTGTATCGGCGGATAAAGAACCATTAGAGTGGAAATTCGCAATTAATAATCAAGAAAAAAGTTTTTCGGGAGATATTTTTCTTGTTTTATTAAAAGGTAACTTCATCCAAACAATGACCGTATGTTATAGAAGAAGTATAGAGGCTATGTCTGTATATCAAAGTGGACCTGCGCGTAGTATGGATTGGGGGATGTTTTTATCCATGGCGTGGATTGCTCCTTGTCAATTTTTTTCTACAAAAACCTCTGTTTATAGACGTCATAATAGTGGTATTACAATATCTAACCATGAGTGGATAGAACAGCGTGGGAAAAAAATTGCAGATTATTTTTTCTTATTATATTTAAAAGAGAGGCAAGCAAATACATCGTTTTTGAAAGATGTTAATATAAAAGCAAATATGGTTAAGAATATTTTTAGGTATTCTATTGATAATCAACGTTTCTTAAATTTTGCAAAAAATCATTTCTCATTATATCTATATTACCCTTTGGGAATATTATTCCATTATTTAAGAAAAATAAAATTTTTTTTTGATTGATTAGATATTTTATTTGATTTTATAATTAAAAAATATAAGTTTATGAATTTAATTATTATTATAGCACATTGTTTATTACATTTAGGTTGCGCATTGTATTTTTATAAAAAAGATGGAGTTTCGGTTCGGTCGTTTCTCTATAGTTATATTTCTTGTTTTTGTTTAGGTGGAGTTTTGCTATTATATACAAATAAATATTTTGATGTAATGGAAAATCCTCATTTTTCAAAAAATGATTTATTGCCAATAATTCCTTATTGTTTTAATTTTATATTTACATATTTTATTCTGCAAATTTGGAAATCTTTTAATGCAACATCTTTTGATGTTGACATAAAACCAGTAAATAATAAAATAATTCAATTTGCTTATGGTATAGGAATAAGTTATATTATATTAAAAATATTTCAGTTTACTATCACAATAAGGTATGGTATGGGTCATACACATGACCTTGGAGCAGAGGAACTTGATGAAATCTTTTATTCCTCTTTTAGACCTTTATTGTTGATAAATTATTTGGGCAGAATAAATAATATAGTAATTCTTCCATATTTAATTGCCTTTTTTTTTATAGGATTTCATAAATGTTTTTTTGATTTCAAACGAGTAGTTAATATTTTAACTTTATATGCTGTGTCCTCAATTCTTACAGGGGCAGTTGGAGGAAGTAGGGCTCTGATGTTATTTAGTTTTTTTAATGTTGTTTTTTTTATAGTTGTTTTTTGGAAATGGATACCTATACTATGGAAAAAAAAATTCGTAACAATTTCTATCATAGTTTTATGTTTATTTGTTATCATTTTTAGTATTATTGGCTCTGAAAGATTTTCACGGCACTCTGGATTCGATAATGTACTTAGATATTTCGGAGAATCATATTTAAATTTAGGTTTTGAATTTTATAACAATTTGTTACAACATACAGATGGAATGTTCTGTTTCGGTACTTTTATTAAAAATAACAGTGTTTATTCCTTACATGATTTAACAGGAACTAATGCTTGGTGGTTTCAAACGTTATATGGTTGTTTGTATATTGATTTTGGACTTTTTATTCCATTTTTGTTTCCTTTTATCTTGTTGATTTGTATGCGTTTGCTTTTTAGTCGCCATAGAAAAATTACAAAATTAGGTAATGTTGCGATAATCCTTTTTATGTTTAAACAATCTTATTTAATTCCATTTGGTTTTCATTTGAGTTTTTTGGATATGTTTTTCTTGTTGTTAATGCTATTGATACCAAGATTTTTGGACAAATATTTTGTAAAAAATGTATAAGAAAAGAATTGATTACGCTATAATTATTGTAAATTACAATTCAGCCCAAGACACACTTTTGGCAATTAAAAGCATTGAAGCCAACACTGCGAAAGATTACTGTATATGTGTAGTGGACAATCTGTCTTCAAATGCTGATGACGTAAATTATCTTAGAGAAAATATCCAAAAATACAAAAATTGTTTATTTTATGTAGCACCTCGAAATGGAGGATATGCGTATGGCAATAATTATGGTGTAAAACAAGTTTTAGAGCAATATGATGTTGACTTTATTGTTATAATGAACCCTGATGTTGAAATTCCTGAATTTGGAGTCATTGACAAATTGGTGGATAAATTGAATGATTTGTCGACTCAATATGCAGGAGTTCAGCCGTGGCATTATGTTCCTCACGAAAAGGATACTCCTCCAAATATGTACAAAGCATTTAGGAAAGTTTTTAACTACACAGATGTTGTATGTACGCATTTGAAGTTACTTAGACCGTTATTTAGAAGAAGGGTAAGAGACCTGGTTTATGAAGAGGAAAGACCATATAATGAGGAGATGGATTTTGAAGTGCCGAGTGGTGCTTTTTTTGTAATAAAAACCGATTCTTTCTGTGATGTAGGTATGTTTGATGAGCGGACGTTCTTGTATGCGGAAGAATACATATTAGGGTATAAAATCAAAGAAAAAGGATTAAAATTCAGGCTCATTCCAGATTTGTATATTATTCATGAAGGCGGCAAGTCCACAGGCTTTATTTACAGCAGCCCAAAATGGAAAATGATAAAATATAGTATGCAGGCAATGGAAGTATATTTGAAATATTACCTTCATTGTAATCACATACAGATATTAATTGTTAAATTTTTAAAAATATATAATTACATATTAAAATCAGCATATGTCATAATTCTTAAAATATTGAAAAAATAAATGATAAATATATTAAGAAAATTGCGTTGGTTGGTTGAGAAAACAAAAGTAAAACTAAGAAAAAAAACATTGGGGCTTTGTGAAGAGGGAGTGGAAATATATAGTGATTCTACTTTTATTTATCCCAAAAGGATTTTTATACACAAGTTTACTTTGATTATGCCCAAATGCATATTGATGGCCTCTGGCGGGAATATTATTGTGGGAAAATATTGTTCAATATCGCTGAATTTTACTGTCGTAACAAGTAATCATAAACCGACAGTCGGCATACCAGTGAATTTCAACAATTCACTACATATTAATGAGGAAATCAAAGGAGATGTGATTATAGAAGATGATGTATGGATTGGGATTGGAGTTACATTGCTTGCAGGCGCGAAAATAGGCAGAGGCGCAATAGTAGGTGCGAACTCAATGATTAATAAAGAAATTCCTCCTTATGCGGTAGTCGTGGGTTCTCCTGCAAAAATAATTGCCGTCAAGTTTTCTAAACAACAAATTTTGGAACACGAAACAGCAATATACCCAGAATCAGAAAGATTAACTTCAGATTATTTAGATATTCTATTTAACAAGTACTACGAAGGGGCCAAAAATTATGGAGCGGACAATATCAGCAAGAACGACAAGTTAAGATTAGCTGACTATTATAAAAAACGTGGAATAAGTTTTAATCATACAAACTCATTATGAAAATAATATCTTTCTCAGGCGGACTTGGCAATCAAATATTTGAATATGCCAATTATCTCAGATTAAGGCGGTTGTTTCCTAATGAAAAGTTCTTTGGTTTGTATACCAAATCAGGATTAAAAGACCATAATGGTCTCGAAATTGAAAAATGTTTTCAGATAGAACTACCGTCGTGTTCTTTTTTTAGTAATGTATTGGGAGCGGTTGTTCTGTTTTTATATAAACTTTTTAAAGTGATTAACGTTAATTTACCTTTTGTGGCTGACAGATTGCATAAAAATGACAATGCATTGTTCCATACAGGATGGTTCGGAGATAAAAAATTCTTACCAAAAAACTTTGACATTTCGTTTAAAATCAAAGATTTATCCATAAATAACAAAAAAGTAATTGATATTTTGACGAATCGCGCTACATTGTCAATTCATATACGTAGAGGCGATTTTACGACAGAATCAAATCAAAAACAATATGGTAATATATGTACAGAACATTATTATAAATCGGCAATTTCCGAAGTTTTAAAATGCAATGAAGACATTACAATACTTATCTTCTCCGATGACGCAGAATATGTTCGCCAAACATATAATCTTCCTAACTCAATAATAGTTGATTGGAATACAAAAGAAAATTCTTATCTGGATATGTATTTAATGTCAAAATGCGATTATATGATAATTGCCAATAGTACATTTAGTTATTGGGCTGCAAAATTAAATAAAAAAGTCCAAAAGATATTCTGCCCTTCAAAATGGCTAAATAATATAAATATAGATATTTATCCTGACAATTGGCATAAAATTGAAGTATGAAAACAATTACCGTCATAACCCTACAAAATATCCGTAATTATGGTTCGGTGTTGCAGGCTCTTGCAACGCAACATCTGATGAAATCACTTGGTCTTGAATGTAATATCATAGATTATTGGAGGCCTAATGCTGATTCTGTAATTAGTAGGATAAAAGATTGGACAAAAGGCAAAAATATTCTGATTAGAATAGCAATGGGATGTATTTTGTATCCTACTTTTTTACGACAGAACAAGATATTTGATACTTTCAATCAGACGCATTTGAATCTTATCCCTGGACGTTTTACAAACGAAAAAGAATTGGAAAATGGGTTGCCAAGTACTTCCGATATTTATTGTACAGGCAGCGACCAAACATGGAACTCGGGATGGAATGGCGGCATTTTGCCAGAGTTTTTCTTGCGGTTTGCGCCCGAAGGTGCAAAGAAAATATCATACGCTGCAAGTTTTGGCAAAACAGCGCTTGAAGATAAAGAAGTGGAAATAACACGACAATATTTGGAATCATATAATGCAATTTCTGTTAGAGAAAAAAGTGCAGTGGATATTGTAAAAACACAACTTGGCTTGCCATTCGTTACTCATGTACTTGACCCAACATTGCAAGTTGATAGCACTTTTTGGTTGTCGTTGTTGACAAAAAAACAAAAACACCATAAACACAAAGGGAAATATGTACTTGTCTATCAATTGAATACTAATCCGAAATTTGATGCGTATGCAAAAGAATTTGCACGAAGGAAAGGATGGCCATTGTATCGTTTTTGTACGCGATATGACCAATTTTTCTTGTGTGGCAAATCGTTGTTGGTACCTAAAGTTACAGACTTTATTTCGCTGATAGCAAATGCAGGGTGTGTGATTACAGATTCGTTTCATGCAACGGCTTTTTCGTGCAACTTCAATACGCCGATGATTTGTATTTACCCTTCAAGTTACAGTAGCCGTCTTGACAGTTTGCTTCGTCTTGTTGGATTGATACATAGGCATCTTACTGATTACAATGATTATTCCTTTGTAGATAATACAAGTGTAGATTTTGCGAATGTAAACAATGTACTTGAGAAGGAGCGAAATGTAGGCTGGAATTTTTTGAAAGAAGCGGTAAAATGAACAACTTCGCCATAACAGAGCAATGTACGGGTTGCCGTGCTTGCGAACAATTATGTATTAAAAATGCCATTGAGATGTCTTACGATGCCGAAGGGTTTCTCACGGCAAAAATCAACGACTCAAAATGTGTTAATTGCGGTGTATGTCGCAAAATATGCCCTCAGAATAGCCCTCAGTTCCAAAAAACGCCCAAAAAAATATTCGCAGTCCGACTAAAAGATGATGAAGTATTGCGACGCAGCGCATCAGGAGGGGCATTTGCTGGATTTGCTACTGAAATATTAAAGAATGGAGGGGTAGTTTTCGGAGTGGAAAATGATACGCAATGGAATGCACAATTTGTAAGGATTACTGATTTACAAGATTTGTGTAGAATTCAAAGTTCCAAATATGTTCAGTCAGACACCCTTAACTCATTTGCAGATGTAAAGACATCATTACAGAATGGCAAAACAGTGTTGTATGCTGGTACTGGTTGTCAAATTGGTGGGTTAAAAGCCTTCTTAAAACACGATTTTCCCAATCTGATAACAATCGACTTGATTTGTCATGGTGTTACAAGTCCGCTTTTGTTCAAAAAATACATCGAATGGCTTGAACGGAATGAGGATGGCAAAATATTAGAGTACAATTTCCGAGACAAGTCCATCGGCTGGGGACTCGATTACTTGACACGAACACGAACACGAACACGAACACGAAGTTGCGGCGTAGATCCATACTATTATCATTTTCTTAAAGGTGATATGTATAGGGAATGTTGCTATAAATGTAAATATGCTAACCAAGCTCGTCCAGGAGATTTTACGATTGGCGATTATTGGGGCATAGGAAAGGAACATCCAGATTTCTTTTCCAACAAAGGAGTTTCGTGTATAATTCTTAATACAGACAAAGCGATTGCTTTATGGGCAGATTTTCAATCAAAATTTCATTCTATCGAATCAACGTTTGAGAAAGTATCTCGACATAATAGCAATTTGCTTGCTCCTACCATCAGACCTCAGAATAGGGATAGCATTTACGATGGGATAAGTATAGATGTTGACGGATTATGGTTTGATCGTTTTGCAAAAAAATTCAAACCGAGTCTAAAAGCACGGATAAAACCCTTTTTACCAATTTGGTTGCTAAAACTTTTGAAAAAATAAATATATGGAATCATCTCCACTCATATCCATTATTGTCCCCATCTATAAGGTCGAAAAATATCTTGACGATTGCGTTCAAAGTCTTACGAACCAAACCTATAAGAATCTTGAAATAATACTTGTAGATGATGGTTCGCCTGATAATTGCGGACGAATGTGTGACGAGTATGCGACACAAGACAACCGCATTAAGGTGATACATAAGGAGAATGGAGGATTGTCGGATGCGCGAAATGTAGCGATAGATGTGGCGCAAGGAGAATGGATTGAGTTTGTTGATAGCGACGATTATGTTACACCAGATTATACGGAAACACTTTATAATCTTGTCTCAAAATATAACTGTAAAGTATCTGTTGCTTTACATTTAAAATTCAATGATAATGACAATCCAATAATTCAAGAATCAACAATTTACGAAGAACAATTTGCTCCTATAGATGCCGTTGAGCAAATGTTTTATCAAGAAAAGTTCGATACGGCGGCTTGGGCAAAATTATACCATCACAGCTTGTTTGAAGGTGGAATACGTTATCCTAAAGGATTGTTATTTGAAGATTTGCCCACAATATATAGATTGATGTTAAAAAGCAATGCTGTGGCATTTACAAGCAAAATTGTTTATTATTATCGTTATCGTCTTACAAGTATTGAAGGCTCTTCATACAATCCTAAAAAAATAGAAAGCGCATTATCTATTACGAAATTAATGGATGATGACTTTGAGTCTATAAAACTTGTTGAAAAAGCATATAGATGTAGAAAGTTTAGTTTCTTTTTTCATATCTTGCTGCCTATGCCCAAAAGTGCAGAACACCAAGAAATACTAAAAAAATATATTAAGGATAATAGATTGGAGATCTTGATGGATTCGCATGCTCGTAAAAAAGCAAAATTGGCTGCATTGATTTCTTATTTAGGGTTCTCTTTTGTAAAATTATTCTTTAAACACTTGCATTGACATTATTAATTATGAAAAAAATCCTAATGGTTTGCGAAGCCTTTGGCGGCGGTGTGTTTGCATACGTGTCGCAATTGTGCAACGATATGTGTGAATATTTTGACGTGTATCTTGCATACGCCCTGCGACCTCAGACCCCAAAAAATTACAAAGAAGCATTGAATGAAAAAGTGCATCTGATAGAAGTGAAGAACTTTGGTAATCTGAAAAATATATTCTCGAATATACGGGTTATAAAAGAGTTACGAAAAATTGAGAAAGATGTAGAACCTGATGTTATACACCTTCATTCTTCAATTGCTGGAGCGATTGGTAGAATTGCGTTCAAAGGCAAGAAAAATAGAGTGGTTTATACCCCTCATGGATATGCGCATATTTTGATGGGAAATAGTTCGTCCATTAGTTGCAAATGTTACAGATTTGCGGAAAAGATTTTGGGCAACCGTTCCAACTGCATAACGCTCACTTGTTGCGAAAGCGAGGATGAAGAGGCAAAGAAATTTGCTAAAAGAACTGCATACGTAGAAACAGGTGTCAACATTGATGATTTAAGTGCAAGTTTGGACGGTATTGTTCCCGAAAAAAATGAAAAATTCACTGTTTATACGCTTGGGCGCACATGCACACAAAAACAACCGTGGCTTTTCAACGCAATTGCAAAGGCAGTGCCGGAAGCCAAGTTTGTTTGGATTGGCGGCGGTGAATTGGACGCGCAATTGGATGCTCCAAATCTTGAACACATAAGTTGGAAACCGCGTAAAGAAGCTTTGGCATTAGGTAAGGGGGCGGATATTTTTATTCTCTGTTCTCTCGGAGAAGCCATTGCTATGAGTTTGATTGAAAACATGTTTATGGGCAAACTCATTATGGTTAGCAACACGATGGGAAACAAAAGCGTCATCCAAAATGGTGTGAACGGTTATGTCTGTGACACTGTGGACGACTATGCCAAACATATTCGCGAGGCAATGAACAATTATCCGCAACAACTTTGCAATCAAGCTGTTAAAGACGTACAGACCATTTACAATACAAAAGTAATGGCGCAGAAATATGTCAAATTCTACAACGATGTAATCGACGGAAGGTACAATTAGCAATTGTTGTAGCCATCATTATCTTTATCAGACAAGTCATTGCCCCTAAAACTGATAATTAGCAAGATAACAAAATTCTTTAATCCACTTATAATTTTTCTCATTTTGCATCATTTTATTTTGGCGCAAAATTCCTAAAAATTTTTGAAGGTGAAATATGATTATTTAATAGTTGGCTCAGGTCTATTCGGCGCGACCTTTGCCTATCGCGCAAAGCAATCTGGCAAATCCTGCCTTGTAA
>JAEEGL011203080.1_pt1 | contig 21527 bp, 14 predicted proteins | sample 9134231 | NCBI WGS metagenome assembly JAEEGL01 (sample SAMN16246548, study PRJNA631951) | gut metagenome | biome: gut microbiome; feature: rumen; material: fiber-attached | host: Bos | place: Iran: Karaj | collected 2018-10
CCTCTCGGAGGAGCTCGGCGGCGGCAGCATGACCGCGCTTCCGATCGTCGAGACGCAGGCCGGCGACGTGTCGGCTTACATTCCGACCAACATCATTTCCATCACCGACGGCCAGATCTTCCTTGAGACCGACCTCTTCAACCAGGGTTTCCGACCGGCTATCAACGTGGGTATCAGCGTGTCGCGTGTCGGCGGCAGCGCCCAGGTGAAGAGTATGAAGAAGGTGGCCGGCACCCTGAAGATCGACCAGGCGCAGTACCGCGAGCTCGAGTCGTTCAGCAAGTTCTCGAGCGATATGGATACCGTCACGAGCCTGACCATCGACAAGGGCCGCAAGAACAACGTGCTGCTCATCCAGCCCCAGTACGCCCCGATGCCGGTGGGCGAACAGGTGGCCATCCTCTACTGCGGCACGAATGCCCTGATGCGCGACATCCCGCTCTCGAAGGTCCCCGAGTTCCAGACGCTCTTCCTTGAGCGGATGCGGACGGAACACCGCGCCGATGTGCTGGATCCGCTGGCCAAGGGCAAGATCGACAAGGTGATTTCCGACACCATCGAACACGTGGCCGCCGAAATCGTCGCGTCGCTGAAAAACAACTAATCATTGACGTATGGCATCGCTCAAGGAGACAAAGACACGGATCGCCTCGGTCAAGAGTACGCTGCAGATCACTTCTGCCATGAAGATGGTCGCGGCCGCCAAGTTGCACCGTGCCCAGCAGGCCATCGGGAACATGCTCCCGTACCAGGAGAAACTGGGCGGGATCCTGCAAGACCTGCTCGCCGGCAAGGGCGTGCGCGAGGCCATCGACTCCCCGCTGCTCCAGGCCGGAGCCAGCGACCGCATCGCCCTGGTGGCCTTCTCGTCGAACAGCTCGCTCTGCGGCGGTTTTAACGCCACGGCCGTCAAATCCTTCCTCACCGAGTTGGAAAGCCTGGAGAAGGAGGGCGTGGCCCGCGAGCGCATCGATGTCTATCCCGTGGGCAAGAAGATGGCCGACGCCGTCCGTAAGGTCGGCATCACGGCCCGGTACGATGCCTCCGCACTGCTCGACAAGCCGGCTTACGAGCCCGCCGCCGAACTGGCGGGCAAACTCACCGAGAGCTTTGAGAAAGGCGAAGTGGGCCGCATCGTGCTGCTATACAACCACTACAAATCGAACGCATCGCAGCCGCCCGTGCGCGAGACCTACCTGCCCCTCGCACTCCCCGAGGCATCCTCGCAGGAACAGGAAGAAGACCTGATCGTGGAGCCCGGCAAGAAAGAGGTGGTCGAAGCGCTGCTGCCCAAAGTGCTGCTGCTCAAGATTTACACCGTGCTGCTCGACAGCTACGCCGCCGAGCAGGCTGCCCGCACCGTGGCGATGCAACTGGCCAGCGACAACGCCGACGAACTGCTCGAACAGCTTACCCTCGAATACAACAAGCGCCGCCAGCAGGCGATCACGAGCGAACTGCTCGACATCGTCGGCGGAAGCCTGGCATAATACAAACATCCTTATGAAAAAATTCTTCTTCACTCTCTGCCTTTTCGCACTCGCACTCTCGTGCGGGAAGGACACCATCACCATCAACGGGATCATCGCCGAAGGCGAGACCTACCCCGAGAACACGCTCGTCTACCTGATGGACGGCGATGAAGTGCTTGATTCCGCCGAAGTAAAGGACGGTGTCTTTACACTCGAGGCACCCGCCAAACCCGAACGGTGCTACTCGATCTGTGCCGAGCCTTCGCACAAGTCTTATTCCTGGTCCTTCGGCATCATCGCGGAAGCCGGCTCTTTCCCGGTCACATTCTCGAGTGACAACCAGAAATGTGCCATCGAGGGCTCTCCGCTCAACCAGCGATATGCCGAGTACCGGCAGGGCATCAAGGACATTGTCAATGAATACCGCCAGAAAGCATCTGCCCTGGACGAAGACGATGAGGAAGCGTTTGAGAAACTCTATGAAGAGACCCTTGGAAACATCAAGACCTTGAGTCTGGATGCCATGGAAAAGAACCCGCACAACTATATCGCCCTGGCGGCGCTGGACAACATCATCGACGAGATCGAGTTGGATGAACTGAACGGCATTCTTGCCAAATGCGACCCGTTTATCACCGAAAACGAGGGTGTCCTCCAGAACATCGCCATCAAGGAAGCCGAAGCAGCCACCAGTGAAGGCCGGCCGTTCGTGGATTTCGACGGCAAGACGCCCGACGGGCAGGACGTGAAACTTTCCGACTATGTCGGCAAAGGCCGTTGGGTCCTGGCCGATTTCTGGGCATCCTGGTGCGGCCCGTGCATGGGTGAAATCCCCAACATCAAGAAGACGCACGAGACCCTCTCCGGCGATAAGTTCACCGTGCTGGGCATCGCCGTCTGGGAGCGTGGAGGCGACAACACCGCCAGCGCCCAGAAGATGGAAGAAAAAGGGATGACCTGGCCGCAGATTTTCGTAGGTTCCGACAAGACCCCGACCGACAGCTACGGCATCATCGGGATCCCGACCATGATTCTCTTCGCGCCCGACGGAACGATTTACAAGCGCGGCGAAGGCCTCCGCGGGCAGAAAATGATGGAAACGGTCCGCGACATCATCAATCAGTAATCCCATGAAACGTTTCTTCATGCTTCTGACCGCCGCCTTCGCGATTGCAGGTTGTACAGACTACAAGGCGCTGTACAACAGCGTCGTGCAGGAGCTTTCAAGCGAAAGCTGCCATGGCCGCAGCGTCTACGCCGACGGCGACCTGCACGCAGCGCGATACCTGGTGGACCAGTTGTCCGCCATTGACGGCGTCGTCCCCTGCCCGGCCGCAGGACCGGAAGACAGCACGGCCCGTCCCTACCTGAAGAGCCCCGTGGAACCGGGCGACGCCGGTCGCTGGGGCATTGCCGCTGGAAGCGAGAAATACCTGCCCTGGCTGCAGCATTTCCAGTTCCCGATGAACGTGATGCGCGGAGCGATGTCCCTTGCCGTCGACGGCGTGTCCTACGCGCCGACCTTCGACTACACGGTCAAGGAATTCTCGCCCTCCTGCCACGGTTTCTTCAAGGTGACGTACCTGGATGAAGAGGCCTACCGGCCGGAAGGGTTCATCGAACACCTGAACAGCGGCCTGTACCGCGACCAGTTCGTCGTCATCGATTGGGAGCGCTACCTCGAAACGCTCCGGCCCGACCCGTTCGACAAGTACCAGCCGTACCTGACGGAGCTGACCGAGGTGGGCGGCATCATCCTCCGGCAAGAGGAGCAATTCCCCTACTTCAAGGCCCGTTCGTGGTACCAGACGCCCCGCCCCGTGCTGTTCGTGAACGGCTCATTCCCCGACGACGCGCGGGAGATCGAACTGCATCTCGATGCCGAGATGCTGCCGGTGCGCGACGCCCACAACATCGTGGCATGGCTGCCGGGCACCGATCCGAAAGCCGACACCTATTTCACGTTCATCGCCCACTATGACCATCTCGGACTGATGGGCAAAGAATTCGTGTTCCCGGGCGCAAACGACAATGCCTCCGGCACCGCGATGGTCGTGACCCTGGCCAAGTACTTCAGCAAGCACCGGCCGAAGAAGGGCATCCAGTTCATCCTGCTCGATGCGGAGGAGGAGAACCTCCTGGGCGCCTTCTTCTACTGCGCGAATCCGCGCAAGCCGCTGGACAAGATCGACTACCTGATCAACCTCGACATGATCGCCGACAACGGCGACCGCCTGGCGACGGAAGTCTCGGCGGCCGGAGCTGCGGCGCTGACGCAGTTCCGCACCATCAGCGAAAACGGGAAGTTCCCGCCCTTCGAGTTCGCCGTCCAGCCGCTGTCCGACAACAGCGACCACTTCGCTTTTGCCCAGCAGAACGTGCCCTGCATCTATTTCGAGACCGACGGCTCGCTGATCGAGCATTACCATACGCCGCGCGATACCTACGACAATACGACCGACGTCAATTTCGACCGGCTGTTCTACCTCTTGACGCAATTTGTCGAGAACTATGAGAAATAAGTTTCTCCTCCTGTCGGCGTCCTTGCTCCTGCTGGTCGCTCCCGCTCGGGCACAGCATATGTCCGCGGGGGCCGGCGTCGGCACAGACGGTGTCAGCGTCGAGCTGGCCATGCCGCTGGGAAGCCACGTCCAGTTGCGTGCCGGCTACGGCATCGCTACCGGACTGGTGGGTTACACTTATAAGAAAGGCGTTTCCGTTCCGGTCCATCCCGGCGATCCTTCCGGCCAGTCGGTTTCCGTTCCGTTGAAAGTCAAACTCGGCGCGAATGAAGGGCGGATTCTGTTCAACATCCATCCCGGAAAAGGCGGATTCCATTTTACGGCGGGCTTCCATCTGGGTTCTCCCTGCGTCTTCCGCGGCATCCTCAAGGGCCTGCCCAGTGACTACAATACCGCCGGCCTCGATGTGGACGGCTACCTGGTGAAAGCCAGGAACGGCGTCCTGGAAGCCGACATTTACGCCTCGGGCTTTGGACCGGCCAGATTTGCCATCAAACCCTATGTGGGCGTAGGCTTCGGCCGTGCCGTCGCCGACGGCCGCGTAGGCTTCTCCGTCGACCTCGGCGCCCAATACCTCGGCAAGTCGAGTATCTGGGCCACGGGCGAAAGCCTGACAGGCCGTAGCCGGAAGGTGCAATTGTCCAACGAAACGCTTGAGAACCTGATTCCGGGCATCGGCAATGTGACCCAGCGATACCTGCAAAAAATCGTTGTCTGGCCGACGCTGTCCGCCCACATTTTTGTAAAATTGTTCTGATATGAAAAAGATACTTACCCACATCCTGCTTGCGGCTGCGCTCCTGCCATTGCTGTTTGCCTGTGACCCTGTTCCCGATACCACGCCCCATTTCGCGGAGCCGGCTTACGTCAACTATGCCTGCCATCTTTCGATAGAAGGATTGAAGCCGTCCACGAAGGCGGCCGCCACAAAGGCGCCTGTTGCCAGCATCCTCGTGAGCGTCGAGCTGACGGAAAGCGGCATGTATGTCCTGGGCTGGCTGAGCGAAGGCGAGTCGGGCGTTTCCTACACGACCGGTCGTTACACGGTCTCCGGCAACGAATATAAGCTCGCCGGCTACGGAACGCTGTCGTTTGACAACAGCCAGGCCGGCATGGTGACGCTGACGCTCAAGCCGGACGGAAAATCCGCTGAGGTCGTCAAGGCAAAATTGGACAAGCCTGTTGGGACCAACGCGGCTTTCCGCACCTGGAACGTGGAAAAGACACGCATCACCGCCCAGGGATGGGTTACCGTAAGTGCCGAGTTCACGGGCTGCAACCTGAAGGAAATCGCCGATTTCCTGCGGGCCAACAGCCACAAGGCGCCGGAAGACGTTGCGAACCGAAGTGTCAAGACAATTACGCTGACGGGCACCGAACGGATGATTCTCGGCTACAGCGACGGTTCCGCCGACCTCAATGAGTTTTCGCTCAACGGCAACGTGCTGACCTATACGTTCAGCAACGGCCTGATGGGCTTCACGTTCGAGACCGACCGCGCCGTCATCGAATACGAGAACGGCAAGTGCCTGCTCTCCATCGACGGCCGCATCCGCAACTCCACCACCTCCGGCTCCGTGTCCTTCGTTCTTTCACCCGCCTTGGAGAATTAGTTGGTGATTCCGAAAAAATGCATATCTTTGCAATCGCATCAGATATGCAATCGGGGGCATAGCTCAGTTGGCTAGAGCACCTGCCCTGCAAGCAGGGGGTCGTCGGTTCGACTCCGACTGTCTCCACAAACGAACGAGTCCTGCGGGACTCGTTTTTCGTTTGTTGAGACTTCGGAAAGTATATTGAACAAAATCAAAAAATTTTACAATTTGTTCATTATACTCAACAAATTTAATTATCTTTGCACTTGATAAGATGTTTGATATGAACCTGATTTCAAGACCCCATTACTACAACAAGTTGGAAAAACTGCTCGGAAAAGGCGTCCTGATTGTTCTCACCGGACAGCGTCGCGTGGGTAAGAGCTATGTTATGAAGGAACTCGTTGCCCGGAAGGGTGAGGAGCCCGGTTCCAATGTCATATATATTGACAAGGAAAAGACGGCATTTGATTTCATCGCCACTTACAAGGATCTGGTCACCTATGTGGACGGAAAAATAGACAAGAAAAAGCACAACTACATCCTGATCGACGAAGTACAGGAAATCAAGGAATTTGAACGCGGGCTCAGAAACTACGACGGCGAGTCTTACATAGATATTGTTGTGACCGGCAGTAATTCGGACATCCTGTCCAGCGAGCTTGGGACTATGCTTTCGGGCAGGTACGTGGAGGTGTTTATCCAGGGGCTCAGCTATACAGAGTTCCTTGAATTTCACAACCTGCAGGACAATGAGGCGACGCTCTCAAAGTACATCAATTTCGGTGGTCTTCCCGGTCTGCGGCCCTTTGGCCTAGACGACCCGGAGACTATTAATGATTATCTACAGGGCGTGTACAATACCATTCTGATCAAGGACATCATCCGGAGAAAGAAGATCCGCAACGTGCCATTCCTGGAGAACCTCATTCACTTCATTGCCGACAATATCGGCAAACCGATGTCTGCCACCAGTATCCAGAATTACATGGCATCCAATGAGAGCGAGGTATCAAAGAACCTGGTTCTAAAATACAAGAAAGCCATAGACGAAGCATATTTAGCCACGGCTGTTTCCCGCTTTAACATCCACGGCAAAAAACTGCTGGAAACCAACGACAAGTTCTATTTCGGGGACGTGGGCATTCGAAATTATATAACCGGCGGTCGCAGGGCCGACGATATTGAAAAAATAGTAGAAAATCTGGTTTATCAGCATATGGTGCGACTGGGATACGAGGTCAAGATTGGCCAGCTATATAGCACGGAGATTGACTTCGTGGGAGCCAAGGGAGACGAAGTAGTGTACGTCCAGGCAGCATACCTTATCACCGAGGAAAAGACTTTCAACCGCGAATTTGGAAACCTGATGCCAATCAAGGATAACTTTCCCAAATACGTGATCTCCATGACCCCTTACATGGACTCCTCCAAGTGGGAAGGAATCCTCCACATTCCGTTTGTCGAGTTCCTGAAGAACGGTTTTATAAAATAGTCATTTACGCCAAAAGCCACCCCGAAGGATGGTTTATGCCCATCGGACGAGGCGGGTGCCGTGGTATTCGGGGGCATAGCTCAGTTGGCTAGAGCACCTGCCCTGCAAGCAGGAGACAGTCGGAGTGGCAGCGGTAAACCGCTGCCTTTTATACTGGGGGCAAGCCCCCAGACCCCTCGTGCCTCTGGCACGGCCAGCCTTGCTGGCTTTCGTCTGCAAAAAATAATGTAGATTTGCATAAAGTTGTGCTGATTATGAAAAATCTTCTGTCTGTTTCGACACTTTTAATACTGTTGGGGGCTTTGGTGGCCTGTGAGCATGAACAGCCGGTTGAGCGTGGGGTTGGGATTGAGCTTGCGCGGGAGCGGAGGGCGAATGTTTCCAATCTCCGTTACGACCTGGCATTCAGTATTCCAGAGGACTTGGAACAGCCCTGCTCGGGTGAGGTCACGCTTTGCTTTGACTTGAGCCGGAGAGGAATGCTGCAGCTGGATTTCCGGCCGGGAGCCGAGGCGGTACGAGGGCTCTCCGTCAACGGACGGGATATCGCTGCGGACGTACGGAACGAGCACATCGTCATTCCTGCGAAGACGCTGCGCAAGGGAAAGAACGAGGTTTCCGTCTCCTTCATCCCGGATGACGCTCCGCTCAACCGGCGGCCGGAATTCCTGTACACCCTTCTGGTGCCGGACAGGGCGCGGACACTGTTCCCCTGTTTCGATCAGCCCGATCTCAAGGCCAGATTCTCGCTCACGCTCGACATCCCGGAAGAATGGGTGGCCGTCGCCAATAACGGGGTTCGGGATGAAAAGATTGAAAACGGTCGGAGACAGCTTCGCTTCCAGGAAACCGACCTTCTCCCCACCTACCTCTTCTCCTTTGCAGCAGGACGCTGGGATACAGCCACTTTCGACCGCGACGGACAGCCTGTCAGCATCTATTACCGGGAAACGGACCCGGCGAAGCTGGCGCAGCTTCCCGAAATCTTCCGGCAGATCAGCGAGGCCCTGGCCTGGATGGAGGACTATACCGGCATCCCGATGCCCTTCCCCAAATATGACTGCGTCATCGTGCCGGGCTTCCAGTTCGGCGGAATGGAGCACCCCGGCGCCATCCTCTTCAATGAGAACCGAATGTTTCTCGGGGAGGCTCCGACCGATGTGGAAGTGCTTTCGCGCACGGACCTGATCTCCCACGAGACCGCCCATCTCTGGTTCGGCGACGCCGTGACGATGGAATGGTTCGACGACGTTTGGACCAAGGAGGTTTTTGCCGGTTACTTCGCTTCCGCGATCACGCGGCCGCTGTTCCCGGAGGTGGACTACCGCACGCTGGATTTCCGGAACTTCAATGTCCGCGCTTACGAGGAAGACAGGACCGCCGGAACGGCGCCCATCCGCCAGCGGCTTGACAATCTGCAGGATGCTGGGCTCATCTACAGCAACATCATTTATGACAAATCCCCTGTCGTAATGCGGATGCTGGCCGATACGCTGGGCGCGGACGCCTTCCGTGAAGGACTGCGGGCGTATCTGAACCGCTATCTGTACGGCAACGCCACCTGGCCTGCGCTGATCGACATCCTGGACGAATATACGGACGCCGACCTCAAGGACTGGAGCCACCGCTGGGTGGAAGAATGCGGGATGCCGGAATATCCGGAATCGGACGGCCTGCCCAACCTCTCGGCGCTCGGATACGGCTACTATCCGATGTCCGGGAAGGCCATTGATGCCGCGCAGACCTCCATCCCGACGCTGGAAAAGCCCTATCAACGGTTGTCAACGCTGGCCAACCTGTACGAAAACCGGCTTCACGGACGCCTCACCCCGGCACAGATGCTCTCCAGCCTGAGCAAAGTACTTCGGGTTGAGCAGGATCCGCTTGTCGCCGCTTCCGCGCTGGGCTACCTGAACGAGCTCTGGCGGCACTGTCCGGACGAAGGGGAAGCGCTGCTGTATGACATGGCCCGAAGCAGGAACATCCCCGCGCAAATACAACTCTCCGCCTTCCGGAACCTGGCACATCTGCACCGGAGCCCCGCTGTCGACGAAGCACTCTGGCAGATCTGGCGCACGCAACGCCCCTGGCCAGGGCTGGAGCTCTCGGCCGAAGACTACAACACGCTCGCCTGTGAGCTGGCCTTGCGCCGGCCTTCCGATCTGGAGGAGATCCATTCGGTCCAGCGGGGCCGGATTACCCGGGCCGACCGGCTGGCACGCTTCGACTTCGTTTGGCCCTCCCTCTCCCCGGACAAGGCTGTACGCGATTCCGTGTTCGCTTCGTTGCTTGAACCCGAAAACCGCGCCACGGAGCCCTGGGTGCAGGAAAGCCTGCGTTTGCTGAATCATCCGCTCCGGCAACACGAAGCCCTGGACTACCTTGTGCCCGCTCTCGATGAGTTGCAGGAAATCCAGCGCACCGGTGACATTTTCTTCCCCAAAAACTGGCTTGTCTCCACTCTCTCGGGCCACGACAGCCCGGAAGCCGCCGCGCTTGTCCGCGGCTGGCTCGAAGCCCATCCCGACTACCCGCCCCTCCTCAAGAACAAGATTCTCCAGGCCGCCGACCCGCTGCTACGCAACGCGCACTGAACCGTCACCCGTTCTATGTGAATAGCTTCCTAAGCAGGAGGCCTTGTAGTTTACCCCGCCATCGTGTCCGATTGCATTGTCAGCCTTTTTTCGTAGTTTTGTTATTAAAAATGTGTATGAACCGCCTGTTCCTGTATATTATAATAGCATTTGCACTCTTGCCCCTTCCTGCCTGTGGCGACAGGATGGTCAAAGAAGAACTTGACGACATCGGATCATACATCCGAGAAAAACCCGATAGCGCCCTGGCCGCTATCCGCGCCATCGATACATCGACACTCACGTCACGTGCTCTCCGGGCCCAGTATTCCCTTCTGCATGCCATCGCCCTCGATAAGAATTGGATTGACACGACAGATGTCAACGTAGTTTTGCCCGCCATAGCCTACTACAGCCGCCACGGCTCTACCGAGTTGAAGGCTAAGGCATATTATTATCTTGGAAGGATTCAGCAAAATGCTAAAGACAACGAATCAGCAATTGTTTCCTTCACGCGCGCAAACGAGTATTCATCAGAATATGACACTACATTCAAAGGCCTTATTCTCATGGCTTTTGCTGACATATATAAAAAGGCGCATTCAACAGACAAAGAAATTGACTGCATTAACCGGGCCATAGGTCTGTTTGAGTCTGCAAAAGACTCAACATATTCAACCCTTGCCCTAGGTCGACTTGCCATGGCTTATCAGGAGAAAAAAGAATGGGATATCGCTGATTCTCTGTATAGGAGAGTCCTTCAGTCATCTGTGAAGGATACCGGATTCGTGGTCATGTACCTTTCTTATTATGCCGCTATGAAATTGTTTCAGCCGGAGAAGGACCCTGAATGCGCCATTGAAAACCTAAAACACATTGTTAATAATTATCATCATCCATTATCAGCAAGGGATTATGGGGTGTACGCCCTCGCTTCGATTCTTGTTGGAGACGAAGCCATATGCGACAGTATTCTGGATATGATCTCCAATCTGCCCGACAATTATAGGAGTCAAACCCTATATTACGAATACCGTATTGCAGATTATCGCGGCGACCATTTAAAAGCCATTCAATTATTAAAAAAAACTTACTCAGACCAGGATTCTCTGGTCGCTTGTATCCTTGGTCAATCCGTCACACGAGCCCTTCAAGACTACTATCACAATCGAGCAGAAGAAACGAAGCACGAATTATGGAGGCAAAAGGTTGCGTGGTTATTTTTGGCTACGATGCTGGTCATCCTATTAGTGGTAGTGATTTTTTTGTTCCATCAAAGAAGGACCAAAGATAAAAAACAGCTGGAAAGGCTTTTAAAGATTATCGATGAAAGCAACGACATGTTATTGAAAAAGGATAGCGACGCAAAAGCAACCGAGGGGGAATTAAAGGATGTCATTATCAAGCTCCAAAATTCATACGCAGCCTTCTTTCAGTCATATTTTAAAAGAATTGGCGAACTGTGCAAGGCTTATCTTGACGGATACGATAAAAAAGAAGCTGTATACAATAAAGTTGAGGGTATATTGCAGGAAATTAACACTGATGAGGATACCTTCACTCATTTTGAGTATCAGGTGAATCAGTATCTTGACCATGTTCTGGATCACCTGAAAGAAGACCTTAACGTAACAAGGCCATTAGACAGGCGCTTTCTATGCTATACCGTGGCCGGTTTCAATGCCGGGACAATATCGGTCCTGCTCAACATCTCCCTTGAGAATGTTTATACGCGAAGATCCAGATTAAGGGCCAGCATAAGAAAAAACAACTCTCCATACAAGGAATTGTATTGTAAGTATCTGGGCATATAGGATACCCCATTCTGGAACAGCGGAAATATCGGGTGGGCAGGATAGCCTGTCAACATAGGATTACACGACGGACTTGTGCTCCCAATAGAAGAAACCATCATTTGGAACAATGTGTCCATTTCAGCAAGCAGCCAAATGGCCGAACAGGCGCAAGAAGAAAAAACATAAAGCACTGATAATCAGCATTGTTTTTCTTGGCACTCTGCCGCCTATGCCCGATATGGGACCCTGGCGCATAACGGAATGAAAAGTACGCCTGACTATCAGGCAATTACAAAATGATGTTTGCGCCTGTTGGGCGATATTATTTGGTCTAACCCGTTGACAGGGTTCTCCTGGGAATTCCCTGTCTGCCCACCCGATTGTTCCGCTAATCCCATTTTTTATCTTACAAAACAGGTCCGTCTATCCACTCATTACAGACTTGTTTTATATTGATATTCAGCATTTTGAATCCAATTTAGCGGCGCTTCTTCCGTCGTTGTAAGGTTATTTTTTTCTAACATTTCACAAATAATTATAATTCAGCGTTTTACAAGTGACGACAATTATGCTTGTAAGATTCTGTCCGTGATCAACCCGCCCTATTTTATCTAAGTTTGCAGGTGTTAAATCAATCACTAATGCCATGAAGAATATCTATTATTTCCTTGTGTTTTTACTACTGTTAACCCCTGTATCGCCGTCCATTGCCAATCCGAGCAGAAATGGGGATGACGATATGGTATTAAATCAAGTATACAAAAGGACATACGTCTATTCAACAGCTGGTTACCAATTACAAATAGCTGATAGTGGTGGTTTTAATTTCAATATGGCAATTAATGACATCCTACAATGAGAAAAATCCTGCTATCTTTATTTGTGATTCTATGTGTTGATATCTGTTATTCACAAACATCCGACACCGGCATCAAATCCAATCACAGCATTTCCCTATCAACCTTTGGCGCAGAGTATGGTTATGAACAACATTTAAAGGACAATTGGTCCCTGATTGGCCGACTGGGCGTAACATCAAATACCATCGAACTGATATCAACCGCGTATCAGTTAAAAATGGCAATTCATCTAACTCCGTCTGTCAGCTTGGAACCAAGACTATACACAAGCATCAAGAGAAGACAGGCTTTAAACCGCAATACCGACAACAACTCATCCGACTTCGTTTCAATAAAGATAAATTGTATGCCTTTTGCAGACCAGTATTCATTAATTCCCTTGTATGGTATGAGAAGAAGTGAATCTAAGCATTGGTTTCATGAATTATCATTTGGGCCTTGCTGGATTATCGGGAAGGGATTGACTCCATATTGCAATTTCAGGGTCGGTTATTTGTTTTAGGGTATTGCTGTGCCGTGGAATTCGGTGGCGAGGGTCGTGGCGGCGAGGGCAGGGAGGTTAGCGGGGGTGACGCCGCGGCCGGGCATTACGATGAGGCGGCCGGCGGCGCGGCGGACGAGCTGGGAGAGGAGGTCGCGGCCGTCCCAGGCCGTGGCGGAGCGGCCGGAGGTCAACAGGCGGGCGCAGCCCAGCGAGATGATCGTTTCGAGGTCGTCAATGGGGTCGCCGGCGGCTACGTCGAAGGCGCGGTGAAAGGTAACAGGCAGGGGCGCGGCGGCGGCGATGAGCCGCCGCATCGACGGGACGTCGATGCCGCCGTCGGGCGTCAGCGCCCCGACGACGATGCCCGCCGCACCCACCGTCTTGCAATACTCAATGTCAGCCACCATCTGGTCCAGATCCGACTCGTCATAGACGAAATCATTAGAAGAAAAACCGTCGACAGGCTGAGATTCCCGGTCAACCCCCGGTCGGAGCCGAGGGTGACGCCGGGAATGACGATGTGCCGGCCGGATCAATACATTGACGGGAATCGTCAGAGACTGGACGACCGATCGGATCAGTGCTTTGGAGGGCGTAATGCCGCCGACCGGGAGGTCGGTGCAGAGTTCGATGCGGTCGGCGCCGCGGGACTGGGCGGCGAGGGCCTCGTCGAGGGTGGTGCAGCAAGATTCGATGTGAAAAGATTCCCGGTCAACCCCCGGTCGGAGCCGAGGGTGACGCCGGGAATGACGGGTTGTGTCCTGCTCTGTATGACAATCGGCATACGACCAGAGATAATCGTCATCCCCTTCCTTGGGAAAACGGTGATTGAAACCGGGCACGATCATAATTGCGAAAGGACGCGCTTGAGGTCTTCGGCCAGGGAGGTGTTGTAGCCCTGGGAGAAATAGTAAACGTGGCCGAAGCTGTCGCAAATCGTCACGACCGGAAACTGGCGCGAAGTGCTTTTGCAGCCTTCGGCGAGCATCGTCAGGATGGAACCGTCGGGGTCGTCCTCGATGAGGACCGGCCTCCCCCACGCTTCCAGCACAGGCGCCAATGATTCGAGCTGCCGCCGGGCATGGACGGATGGCTCGTCGCGGTCGCCCAACACGGCCAGCAAATAATAGCCGCGGCCGGTCTGCGGCAGGAAACGGTCGGCATCCATCGTGCCGAGGACCGAAAGGCCTTTGGTGGCACGGCGCATCACCAACGGGACCTCCGTTGTCTTACCAGACTCTATACGGAAAAACTCGTTGTGCGACAGCACGCTGCCGTCGGCCAGCCGGGTACCGCTCGTCAACATGTAACAACCTTCTTCGAGGTCGAGCGGGAAGACCGTATTCCAGGGATTGTGGTCCGAATCCTCCCCTACGGTGCAAAGCCGGGTCGATCCCGTCTCGGGAAAAATTTGAGACAGCGAGAACTGGTAGTAGTATTCCGGTACATCCGGGCCGTCATAGGTAACCTTCAGGGTGCCTTTTCCGACGATGGGCTGCTCTTCGTGGTCCATCGAGGCGTAGCCGGTCAGCGGGTCGAGCTGCTCTTCCAGGCCGCTCGCCCGGCAAAGGGCGACGTAGAAGATGTCGCGGTTGCGGCGGTCGGCCTTGCCGCTGTGCAGCACGTCGGCGGGCGCCATCCGCAGCCCCTGCGGGTTGCGTTCATTCTCCAGCCGGATGTTCCTGCCGATCCATTTCACGATTTCCGGCCGGGATTTCAGGTTCAGGGCGGCCAATTCGGCGAAATACGGCTTGAGCGGCTCCAGGTCCACCCGCGGGCAATCGCGCAAAGGCTGGAACGTGCCGTCGATATGGGCGTAAGCATCCTCCAGGACGTCGAGGGTGACGTCGCCGCGGTCCTTTTCAGAAAGTGAGGCAATCAGTGCGCGGGCGTTGGCATCGTCGTGCGCCGCCAGGAAGGCGTCAAGCACTGTCGCGTTGCCCTTGGGACGGGCCTCGCGCAGCGCATCCTCCTGGCGCGTCCGCTCCGCGTTCCGCGCCACCTCTTCCTCCGTCGCACCCGACGGCAGCGGATCCTCCGCCGGCGGGACGATGTCCAGGTCGAGCGAGAACCGCTCTCCCACTGCATGGTCGAGCGCCACCGTCACGGCCTCGCCGTCGATGACGGCCAGGCCGAAACGGCCTTCCTTCGCCGCCCAGGCCACCATGTCGCCCCGGCCCATGTCAAGCGCCGCCTGGCCCTTGCGGTCCGTCCGGTAGGCGGCTACGGTGTAGTATTCTCCGTAATTGTAAATCTTGAATTCCACGCGGGCATCCCGGACGGGCTTCCCCGCCTCGTCCACGACCGTCACCACGCTGCGCCGTGCCGGTACATAGCCGCGGATGACATTGATTTCCGTATAACAGGGGGTCCGCTGGATCACGTCCTCGTCGCCATGATAGTCGCCAAAAACCTTCGTGTGCAGGATCAGGGCGCGGGACACCGGCGCCGTGAACCAGGCCATATCGAGCCGGGGTTCCGGCTCGCAAGCGCCCATGAAATGCCATTTGCCATCTACCCAGACTTCCACCCAGGCATGGTTGTCGTCAGTGTGGGCCCAGCGCGGCGTGTAGACCTGCCGCGCGGGAATACCCGCGGCACGCAGCGCCGCCACGGCCAGCACCGATTCCTCACCGCAGCGTCCGACGCCCCGCTGAATGGTCTGAAGCGGCGACGACGTGCGGCCGTCAGACGGCTGGTAGGTAGCCATCTCATGGCACCAGTGGTTGATCTCCAACGCCGCCTCACCGATGCTCATACCAGCCACGCGGGCACAGAGCGTATCGGCATACAGCGTCCGGAAATCGTCGAGCGGCTCGTTGTTCACGCGCAGCGGGAGCACGAAGTGGCGGAACTCCCGTTCCGGGATGTTCCACTCCATCCGGTCGCGCACCGCGAGCGTCTTCTCAACGTTGGCCTCCCAATACGAATACGGATGCGCCGCCAGATCCGGATGCGGCATGTTGGCATACAGAAAATCGATATACGCATCGGCCGGGCCCTTCGGCTCGCTGCCGCAGGCTGCGAGCAGCACCAGCGCGACAAACAGTACGAATCGCCTCATAATTTGATCGTTACTTCATCAACAAATAGGTGCGCCCCGCCGCCGGCTCCGATGTGCCACTCCGGCAGGATGCCGAAATTCTTCGCCACCACCTTCACATAGCGGGCATCCACGCCCAGCGGGAGCGAAAACTCGTGGATCTGGCGCGTGTAATCCTGCGGGTCCACCTCGTTTTCCAGGCGGCCTTGGTTGATATAATTCTCCCCGTCGCGCGACGTGTAGAACTCCACCCACTGCGGCAGCAGGATCCACGAACGCGTATCCTGCAGGAACCCGGCGCTCAGGCCCCGGATATGCTTCTCCCGACCCAGGTCGATGATGGCCTCGAAGTCGCAATGCTGATACCCCTGCCAGCCGCCGAGACGGAAATTCTCGGAACCGCGCACACCGTCGACGATGGCCTGGTCGCCGCCGCCGGTGTACAGCTTGCTGTACGGATGCACGATGGTCACCTTGTAGCTGTTCTCGATGCGCCGCAGGCTCGTCCGGCTTGTAAAGCTGCTGTTGCCTTCGGCATCGGTGCAGTAGGCCTCAATCGTGCAATTGTTGCTGATGGTGAAAGGCTTCTCATAGGGCTCGAACGAAGCACCGGCGGTGCCGCCCTCGGGAAGAATGCGGTACCAGATGCGCCAGTCCTTGTCGAGCGCCTCGATTTCCACCTTCGTAAATGCGTTGAAAACGGGCGAAGCCACCTTGAACCAGGGATTGCCCACGAACGGCACCTCCACCAGCTGCTCCGGCCGGTCCTCCTCCAGCTGGCCAAAGTCGGGATTCGGGTCGTTGTCCATGCCCAGCACGAACGTGTGGCCAGACTCCACGTCGGCCCAGCGCAGGTACGACTTCGTGTACGGCGAGCCGTCCCGCATGATGTGATTGATGTAGACGTTCCGCCGGCTGTTGCGCGGGGCGCGGATCGTAAAGTCCTTGCCGTTTTCCAGATGGATCACCGCGTTGCGGAAAAGCGGTGAACCGAATACATAGTAGTCTGCACCCGGCGTCACGGGATAGAAGCCCAGCGCGCTCATTACGTACCAGGCCGACATCTGGCCGCAGTCCTCGTTGCCGCACAGGCCGTCCGGATTGTCGGTAAAGAGTTCCGCCATAATTCGGCGCACGGTCTGCTGCGTCTTCCACGGCACGCCCGCGTAAGAATAGAGATAGGCGATGTGATGGCTCGGCTCGTTGCCCTGGGCATACTGGCCGATCATGCCGGTCATATCGGCCGACGTCCAGCCGGCCGTCTCGCTCGAAGAGGAGAAAAGCTCATCGAGCCAATCCTCCATCGAACGGTCGCCGCCGCTGACGGAAATCAGGCCGTTCACGTCGTGCTGCACGTGGAAGGAATACTGCCAGGAATTGGCCTCAGTATAGTGGACGTTGACCTCCGTCGGATCGAAAGGGTCGAGCCAGATGCCGTTGATGCGCGGACGCATGAAACCCGTCATCGGGTCGTAGATGTTGCGCCAGTAGGTGGACCTTTTCAGGAATTCCTCTTCCGTCCGCTTGTCGCCCAGACGGCGCGCCACCTCGGCGATGCACCAGTCGTCGACGGCGTACTCGAGCGTCTTCGACACGGATTCGTGCTCGCGTTCAGCCAGCACGAGGCCGTTGTCCCGGTACACGTCAATGCCGTATTCCGCCTTGTTGGCGGTCTCGACCATCGCCGACAGGGCCTTCTTCCGGTCGAAGCCGGTGATGCCCTTGGCCACGGCGTCGGCAATCATCGGCGCCGAACTGTAGCCGATCATGCAGTCCGTCTCGTTGGCGCTGAGCTCCCAGCGGGGCAGCTTGCCGGCCTCGTCGTAGATGGAGAGCATCGACTTGATGAAATCGACTGTCCGCTTGCGCTCGATGATGTTGAACAGCGGATGGAGCGTGCGGTAAGTGTCCCACAGCGAGAAGATGTGGTAGCGGTCGAAGCCCTGGGCCACATGGATCTTTCCGTCCATGCCGCGGTAGCGGCCGTCCACGTCCGAATAGAGGGCGGGCGCCAGCGCCGTATGGTAGAGCGCCGTGTAGAACACGCGCATATCCTCCTCCTCCCCTTCCACTTCGATCTTCGAAAGGAACTTGTCCCATTCACGCCGCGTGGCTTCATTCAGCAAGTCGAACGAAAAGACCGCGTTGCGGAACAACACGTTTTCCGACTCCATGTTGGCTTTCGCATTTTCGGCCGAAACCGACGAGATGCCCACCTGCACGAGCAGTTCCCGCCCGTGCGACGCGCCTTTGCCGCGTCCGAAGGTCAGCACGGCGCTTGCGCCCTTCGGGTCGTGGACGATCTGCTCGTCAATGATGGGGCGCGAGAATTTCATATAGAAATACAGGACCTGGTCGTCGGCCCAGTCGTGGGAACGGCGGCAGCCCTGCAGCACGTAGTCGCCGACGCGCTCGATGGTCGATTCGACCACCTGGTCACGCGGTTTGAGGTCGACAATCAGTTGCGGCTCGACGCCCCGGGGATAGGTGTAGCGGTGTGCGCCCATCCGGCGGCCGACCGTCAGCTCGGCATCCACGTCCCAGCGGTCAAGATGAACGGCATAATAGCCGGGCACCGCTTCCTCGCTGTCATGGGAGAAAGGTGATTCGTATTTTTCCTCGCTCACGGGGCCGTCATACCAGCGCACAACCGGCATGATGCGGATGTCGCACAGGTCGGCACAGCCGGTGCCGCTCAGGTGCGTGTGGCTGAAGCCCTTGATGGTCTTGTCGCTATAGTGGTAGCCGGAGCAGCCGTCCCAGTCGTCGCCGCGGGTGTCGGGGCTCAGCTGGATCATGCCGAAGGGGTACGCGGCACCAGGGAACGTGTGGCCGTGGAAATCGGTTCCGACAAAGGGATTGACCCGGTCGGCATACTTTGTGCGGAGACTGCGGGCGTTGGTCAGTCCAGGAAGGACTGCCAGGAACAAGACGAGGAAAAGAAGCTTTTTCATAATATGTAAAAGTAGGCATTTTTTTATTAATTTTACCGAATAAATAAGAGAACATCCAATGAAAAGAATTCTGATCGCGCTGGCCCTGCTGACCCTGCTGCTTCCGGAAGCCGGCGCCCAGACCGGCGCCGTGATCTACAGCCTTCCCCGGACGACCGTCAGCCTGGAAGTTACCGCGCAGCGGAAAGCGTTTACGGCAGGTCCGTATGCACAATACGCTCAGAAATATTTCGGCGTCGCGGCACGCACGCAAAACGAAGTCACCCATACCCTCACGCAAATCACCGTCACGCCCTATGTGGAAGCCGACCCCGCGGTCCGCTACACGGTGAACCTGCCCGACAAGTCGTCCGCCACATTCCTGCAGTTCTGCACCCAGGGCCTGGTGGTGATGGCCGACAACTACACCGGAAAACCGGCTTCCTGGCGCTTCACGCCCCAGGTCGGGACCGGCCGCTTTGAGGGTGCCGATCCGCTCGGCAACCTCGGCAAGGAGACCACCGTTCTTTACAAGGCCATCCGCACGGAAGAAGGCTACGAGAAGGTCCCTGTGAATCAGGACCAGGTGGTCGAAAAATCGCCGGACCGCAAAGCCGCCGACATCGCGGAAATGATCTTCTCCCTGCGGGAAAAGCGTATGCAGATTGCTACTGGCGACACGGACGCCACTTTCGAGGAATCGCTCAAGCCCGCCATCGAACATATCACGTTCCTTGAGGAGAAATACCTTTCCCTCTTCTACGGCGTCACCGAGGTCTCGGAAGTGACCCGCACCTTCGATGTGACACCGGTTGCCGGCAACAAGAGCCAGTCCTACACGGCCTTCCATGTGTCCGACGCCAAGGGCCTGCTGCCCGCCTCCCAGCAGGAAGGCAAGCCTTATACGCTGGAATTCAAGATCGAGCCGCTCTCCGAAGCCGAAGCGGCAGCCGACCGTTCCCGCGAAACCGTCGTGGTCCACTACCGCATCCCCGTCATCACCCGCTGCCGCCTGATGCAAGGCGCCGAGTTGGTCCTGGAGAGCCGCGTCCCGGTCTATCAGCTGGGCGAAGAGAGCACTTTCCCCTTGAATGCATTGATAACGAAATAATTACTAAACATCAACACTATGCCTATCCGTAAATTAGAGCCCCAGAACGTTTGGAATAACTTCTATTCGCTCACCCAAATTCCCCGTCCTTCGGGACATACGCAGAAAGTCGCTAAATTCCTGGTCCAGTTCGGCAAGGACCTCGGACTCGAGTCCTTCCAGGACGAGTGCGGCAACGTGATCATCCGCAAACCCGCCACCAAGGGAATGGAGAACCGCAAGGGTATCATCCTCCAGGCCCATATGGATATGGTCCCGCAGAAAAACAACGACAAGAAGCACGATTTCGTCAAGGATCCCATCGAGACCCGCATCGTCCACGAAGCCGACGGCGACTGGGTGTATGCCTGCGGAACGACCCTCGGCGCGGATGACGGCCTCGGCGTGGCTGCCGCCATGTCGGTGCTCGAATCCAAGACGATGAAGCACGGCCCCATCGAGGCACTCTTCACCGTGGACGAGGAGACCCGGATGGTCGGTGCCAAGGCCCTCAAGCCCGGCATCCTCAAGGGTGACATCCTCCTCAACCTCGACTCTGAGACGGAGGGTGAGTTGTACGTGGGCTGCGCCGGCGGCGTCGACGCCAATATCACCTTCAAATACAAGGAAGAGCCGCTGCCGAAGGACTACAAGGCCTTCAAGATTATCGTCACCGGCCTGCGCGGCGGACACTCCGGCATGGAGATCAACGAAGGACGCGGCAACGCCAACAAGGTGATGGCACGTCTCCTGCTGCCCATCCTCCGCGACAACAAGGGCAAGCTCGCCAGCTTCAACGGCGGCAACATGCGCAACGCCATCCCGCGCGAGGCAGAGGCCGTCTTCGCTGTCCCGGCCGGAAAGGTCGAGGCCGTAAAAGCCTACGTTGAAAAGACCACCGCCATCGTGAAATCGGAACTCGCACCCATCGATCCGGGCCTGATCATCACCCTCGAGGCGGCACGCGCACCGAAGGTCATCGCCGGCACGACCGGACTGAAACTCGTCAAGGCGCTCTATGCTTGCCCCAACGCGGTCGACCGTATGAGCCTGGAGGTCGAAGGCCTCGTCGAAACGTCCAACAACCTGGCCATCGTCAAGACCGAGAAGGGCGTGATCGCTGTCAACACGCTGCTGCGCGGTTCCTCCGACACCCTCAAGATGGACCTGGCCGAGTCGGTCCGTGCCGCTTTCGAGCTGGCGGGTGCCAAGGTATGGTTTGACGGCGCATACTCCGGCTGGAGCCCCAACATGGCTTCGCCCATCCTCAAGACGATGAAGGAAAAGTACAAGAAACTCTTCGGCAAGGAGCCCGCCGTGATGGCCATCCACGCCGGCCTCGAGTGCGGTATCCTGGCAGGCGCCTATCCCAACTGGGATATGATCTCCTGCGGACCGACCCTCAAGTCGCCCCACTCCCCGGACGAACGCTGCTTTATCCCTTCCGTCGTCAAGTGGTGGAACTTCCTCCAGGCCGTCATTGAAGACGCCCCGAAGAAATAATTTGGTGGTTCAGAAAATAATCCCTACATTTGCAGCCCTTTGGGAAAATCCCGAAGGGCTTGTTTATTAATCAATTTACCTACTAATGTTTAAACAGTACGAAACCGTTTTCATTGCAACTCCCGTTTTGTCTGATGTCCAGATGAAGGAAGCGGTTGCCA